>ERZ724517.2411-NODE-2411-length-9937-cov-3.339101_pt1 | contig 9937 bp, 12 predicted proteins | sample MGYA00376050_ERZ724517 | MGnify/ENA primary metagenome ERZ724517 (study PRJEB28724, sample SAMN07190886) | activated sludge metagenome | isolation source: activated sludge of sewage treatment plant in Hong Hong | place: USA: Christiansburg, Virginia | collected... | reverse complement strand
TGGTCCCCATGATGGGCAACTCGCCCAGCCTGTCCCCTACCATCTTCAGCGACCCCGATGACATCGAGAGCTACGGTATTGCCTACGGCATGGGCCTGACGGCTGAGAAGGTCGCCCAGCAGTGGAAGGTCAGCCGCGAAGCGCAAGACGAATTCGCCTACCAGTCGCACATGAAGGCCATCGCCGCCATGAAGGCCGGTGAGTTTGCCAACGAAATCACGCCGGTAGAAGTTGCCGATCGCTCAGTCGATCTGGACAGTGCTGAGGTCACCATCGCCAGGCGCTCGGTCAACATCGACGAAGGCGCGCGCCCTGACACCACGCCCGAAGGCTTGGCCAAGCTGCGCACCGTGTTCTCGGCGCGTGGCTCGGTGACTGCCGGCAACAGCTCGCAAACGTCAGACGGCGCTGGCGCCCTGATCCTGGCGAGCGAGGCCGCGGTCAAGCGCTTTGGCCTCAAGCCGTTGGCCCGCTTTGTCAGCTATGCCAGCAAAGGCGTGCCGCCCCACATCATGGGCATTGGCCCGATCGAGGCCATCCCGGCTGCGCTGAAATACGCCGGGCTCAAGCACCAGGACATGGACTGGATTGAGTTGAACGAAGCCTTTGCAGCCCAGTCGCTCGCCGTGATGAACACTCTCGGTCTGGACCCGTCCAAAGTCAATCCGATGGGCGGTGCCATTGCACTGGGTCACCCCCTGGGAGCGACAGGCGCTATCCGGTCGGCGACAGTCGTGCACGCGTTGCAGCGCAAGAATCTGAAGTACGGCATGGTGACCATGTGCGTAGGGATGGGGCAAGGGGCAGCAGGGATTTTTGAACGAGTCTGACGACGGCCCTGGTCAATGCAATTTGCAAGAAGGGGTTCGACGTGCAAGCTGAATTCATCACCGCGGCCGACGGCACGCAGATCGCCATGCGCGTCTACGAGCCCGACAGCCCGGACCGCGGCAGCGTGGTGATTGGTGGCGCCATGGGCGTACGGCAAGACTATTACGCGCCGTTTGCGCAGTGGCTGTCTGGCCAGGGCTGGCGCGTCACCACGTTTGACTACCGGGGCTCGGGCGACTCCCTGCCCAACACGCCCGCTGGCGGGCTCAAGGGCTTCAAGGCCGACCTGTTTGACTGGACGCGCGACTACGAAGCCGCCATTGACCACGCCGCCCGGGCCCTGCCGGGTCAGCCGCTGTACCTGCTGGGCCACAGCCTGGGTGCCCAGCTGCCGGGCTTGATCAACAACCAGCACAAGGTCAGTGGCTTGCTCAGTGTGGCTGCGGGCAGTGGCTACTGGCGCGAAAACGCGCCCCAGCTCAAACGTATCGTGCCGTACTTCTGGTTCTTTTTGGTGCCGCTGGCTACGCGCCTGTGTGGCTACTTTCCGGGCAAGAAGCTCAAGAAGGTGGGCGACCTGCCGGCCGGCGTCATCCTGCAGTGGCGCAAGTGGTGCCTCAATCCGCGCTACAGCGTGGGTGCCGAAGGCGAAGGTGTGCGCCAGCGCTATTCCAATGTGCGGTTTCCGGTCATGGCCCTGTCCATCACTGACGACGAGCTCATGACCCTGAAGGGCACACAGAGCCTGTTCAACCTGTACGAGAACGCGCAGGTCCAGGTGCAGCGCGTTGCGCCGGGCGATGTGGCGGTGCGCCGCCTGGGCCATTTTGGCCCGTTCCGCAGCGAGCACGAAGCCATGCTGTGGCCGCGTATGCAGCAATGGTTGTCGGGCCTGGCCCTGCCGGTCGCCGCATGAGTGTTGGCGCCTTCGACAGCGCCATTGCGCTGCAGCCGCAGGCCGACAGCAGTTTCACCGGCCACACCAGCCCGGCCTACGCCAACATGGTGGGGCCTTTTGGCGGGGTAACTGCGGCGCAGGCCCTCCAGGCCGTGCTGCAACACCCTCAGCGTCTCGGTGACCCGGTGGCGCTCACCGTCAACTTCTGCGCTGCGCTGGCCGACGGGCCGTTCACCGTCAACGCCCGCCCGGCGCGCACCAACCGGTCCACCCAGCATTGGGTCATCGAGATCCAGCAGGGCGAAGAAGTGGTGTTGACCGCTACAGCCTTTACCGCCGTGCGTCGCGACACCTTTGCGGCGGAAGAACACACCCTGCCCGTGGTACCCCCACCTGCAGACGTGCCGCTGCCCCCGGCTCGCGGGCGGGTGGAGTGGATCAACCGCTATGAGATGCGTTTTGTGGAAGGCGGCTTCCCCGCCCAGTGGGACGGTACCGACCACGGCGCGAGCCGCACCCGCCTGTGGGTTCGCGACAACCCGCCACGGCCGCTGGACTACCCCTCGCTGGCGGCCATGGCCGACATCTTCTTCCCCCGCGTGTGGTTGCGCCGAACCACGTTTGTGCCCATCGGCACCGTGACCATGACGGTGTACTTCCATGCCGACGCGGCCCAACTGGCGGCCACAGGCAGTGGCTACCTGCTGGGCCAGGCCCAGGGCCAGGCGTTCCGCAAAGGGTATTTCGACCACTCGGCGCAGTTGTGGAACGAGGCCGGAGATTTGTTGGCCACCACCCACCAAGTCGTCTACTACAAAGAGTGACCATGCCAAAAAAAGTCGCGCTCATCATTGGCGCAGGTGACGCCACGGGCGGCGCGATCGCCCGCCGCTTTGCACGCGAGGGCTATGTCGCCTGCGTGACCCGCCGCAGCCTCGACAAGCTGCAGCCGCTGCTGGACCAGATCACCGCCGATGGCGGCGCGGCCCACGGCTTTGCCAGCGACGCCCGCAAGGAAGAAGAAGTGATCGCGCTGGTAGAGCAGATCGAGTCCACCATTGGCCCCATTGAGGTGCTGGTGTTCAATATCGGCGCCAACGCGCCCAGCAGCGTGCTGGACGAAACGGCACGCAAATACGTCAAGATCTGGGAGATGGCCTGCTTTGGCGGCTTCCTCAATGGTCGCGAAGTGGCCAAACGCATGGTGACGCGTGCCGGGCCAGACTGCCCGCAGACCATTGTGTTCACAGGTGCCACCGCCTCCTTGCGCGGCGGCGCCAATTTTGCCGCCTTTGCGGGTGCCAAGCACGCACTGCGCGCACTGGCCCAAAGCATGGCGCGCGAGCTGGGGCCGCTCGGCATTCATGTGGCCCATGTAGTGATCGATGGGGGCATCGACACCGCCTTCATCCGCGACAATTTTCCTGAGCGGTATGCCCTGAAATCGCAAGACGGCATACTCAACCCCGACCACATTGCCGACGCTTACTGGATGCTGCACCAGCAGCCGCGCGACGCCTGGACGCATGAGCTGGACCTGCGCCCCTACATGGAGAAGTTCTGATGAAAACCGTTGATTTCTATTTCGACTTTGGCAGTCCCGCCGCCTACCTGGCCTGGACCCAACTGCCCGCCATCTGCAAGGCGGCCGGCGCCAAGCTGGTCTACAAGCCCATACTGCTCGGCGGCGTGTTCCAGGCGACCGGCAACCGTGCGCCTATCACTGTGCCCACCAAGGGCAGCTACCTGTTCACTGATCTGGGCCGCTACGCCCAACGCTATGGCGTACCGATGGAGATGAACCCGCACTTCCCCATCAATACCCTCACGCTGATGCGCGGGGCGGTGGGCCTGCAACTGCGCGAAGCCCACCGGTTCGACATCTACACCAGGGCCATGTTCAACGCCATCTGGGTCACACCGCAGAACCTCAACGACCCGGCCGTGGTGTCGGCGGTGCTGCAAGAGGCCGGGTTCGACCCTGGGGCCTTCATGGCCCTGATCGGTGACGCCGAAGTGAAAGAAGCCCTCAAGACCGCGACCCAAGCAGCCGTGGATCGCCAGATCTTTGGTGCCCCCACCATGTTTGTGGGCGACCAGATGTTCTGGGGCCAGGACCGACTCGATTTTGTGAAAGAAGCCTTGGGATGACCCACCCCCGAAGCGGCCTGCGGCCGCCTCCCCCTCAAGGGGGCAACACCAGCGGCCCGGCAGAGCCGGTTCCGCGGTGTTCGCCGGAACAGACAAGCCCTCATTTCTGGAGTTAACCATGACGCAAGACATCCTCGTCCACACCGAAGCCGGTGTGATGACCATCACCTTCAACCGGGTGGACAAAAAGAACTCGATCACCGCCGACATGTATGGCGCCATGGCCGACGCCCTGCAGCAGGCGCAGGCCGATGCCGCCACGCGTGTGGTGGTGTTCCAGGGCCACGAAACCATCTTCAGCGCCGGCAACGACATTGGTGATTTCCTGAACAAGCCGCCCGCCGGCGTGAACTCGCCGGTGTTCCGCTTCCTGCACGGCATTGCGGCCTTCCCCAAGCCGATCATCGCCGCCGTGGCCGGCCCGGCGGTAGGTGTGGGCACCACCATGCTGCTGCACTGTGATCTGGTGCACGCGGGCGACAACGCGGCTTTCAGCATGCCCTTCGTCAACCTGGGCCTGTGCCCTGAGGCGGCGTCCAGCCTGCTGGTGCCGCAGATGCTGGGCTACCACCGCGCGGCCGAGGCCCTGCTGATGGGCGAACCCTTCATGGCCGAAGCCGCGCTGGAAGTGGGCCTGGCCAACCGCGTGGTGCCCCCCACCGAAGTCAACGCCTACGCGCTGGCCCAGGCGCGCAAACTGGCGGCCAAGCCCCTCAGCGCCCTGGTCGAAACCAAGCGCCTCATGAAGAAAGGGCAGAGCGCCCTGGTGGTCCAGCAAATGGCCGAAGAAGGCGCCAGCTTTGGCCGCATGCTGCAAGAGCCAGCGGCCAAAGAAGCGTTTACCGCCTTCATGGAACGGCGCAAGCCTGATTTCAGCCAAGTCTAGAAAGGCCGCAGCATGTCACTCCAAGGTAAAACCCTGTTCATCACTGGCGCCTCGCGCGGCATTGGCCTGGCCATTGCCAAGCGAGCGGCAGCGGATGGCGCCAACATTGTCATTGCCGCCAAGACCACCGACCCCAACCCCAAGCTGCCCGGCACCATTTATGCGGCGGCTGAAGAGGTCAAGGCCGCTGGCGGTCAGGCCCTGGCGCTGGTTGTGGATATCCGTGACGAAGACGCCGTGACCGCCGCCGTGGCCAAGGCAGTGGCCACCTTTGGCAGCATCGACATTCTGGTCAACAACGCCAGCGCGATCAGCCTGACCGATACCACCCAGACGCCCATGAAGCGCTACGACCTGATGAACCAGGTCAACGCCCGCGGCACCTACCTGTGCACCCAGGCCTGCCTGGCCGAGCTGGTCAAGTCGGCCGCGGCCGGGCGCGGCGCCCACGTGCTCAACATGTCGCCGCCCCTGAGCATGAAGACCCAATGGTTCGAACACCACACCGCCTACACCATGGCCAAGTACGGCATGAGCATGTGCACCCTGGGTCATGCGGGCGAGTTCAAAAAATACGGCATTGCCGTCAACAGCCTGTGGCCGCGTACCGCCATCGCTACCGCGGCGCTGCAGATGATCCCCGGCGTGGATGTGGACAAATGCCGCACGTCCGAGATCCTGTCTGATGCGGCCTACTTCATCCTTACCAGCGATCCCAAGACGCCCGGTAACAGCGGTAACTTCTACATCGACGACACCCTGCTGGCTGCACACGGCATTACCGATCTGCAAAAATACGCCGTCAAGCCGGGGACGCGTGAATTCATCCCCGATTTTTTTGTGGACTGAACTTCCAAGGCGCTTCACCCATGGCCTACATGCTGCTGATTCACGAGCCCACCGGGCAACGGCAAACCCGCTCAGAAACCGAGGGCCACGCCGTGTATGGCCAGATGCTGGCCTTTGCTGGCGACCTCAAGCGCGCTGGCGTTTTGAAGGGCGTGGAGTCGTTGGCCTCGCAGGCCAAGGCCGCACGCGTGCAGGTGCGCGGCGGCAAGGCCCTGGTGCTGGACGGCCCATTTGCCGAGGCCAAGGAAATGGTGGGCGGCTTCTTTTTGATCGACTGCGCCACACAAGAAGAAGCCGTGGCCATTGCCGCCCGCTGCCCGGCGGCCGCCTGGGCCACGGTGGAAGTGCGCGAAGTCGGCCCCTGCTATACCTGATCTGAATTTTTTTCGGCCGTCCTGTCGAATTCCGGCAGGCGCGTTCGTCGTGGGGATAGAGTCGAATGGTCGGCTCTGCCAACCCCACCGATGGAGGTCAGTTGTGAACCCCGTAGTCCACTTTGAACTGCCCTACGACGACCGCGAGCGCATCGCCCGCTTCTACCAAACCGCCTTTGGCTGGCAATTGCAAATGCTGGGCGAAGAGATGGGCAACTACGTGCTGGCCACCACCGCATTGCCAGACAACCCACCCCCAGTCCCCCCGGCTGCTGTGCCGGGTGTCATCACCGGCGGCTTCTTTCCCCGCAAGGCCGACTGGCCTGCGCAATACCCGTCAGTGGTGATTGCGGTGGATGACATGCAGCAAGCCATGCGCAAGGTTACCGCCGCCGGCGGCGAAGTTCTGGGCGAGCCCATGGATATCCCGGGCGTGGGTGCCTACGTATCGTTTTACGATAGCGAGCGCAACCGCCTCAGCATGCTCACTCCGCTTCCCATTCAACAACCCTGAAGGAGCCCACCATGGCACGCCAGATCTACGTCAACCTGCCCATCAAAAGCATGGAGCGCACCCAGGCCTTCTTTGCCGCTCTGGGCTTTGAATTCAATCCGCAATTCACCAACGACCAGGGTGCATGCATGGTGGTGAGCGACGACATCTTCGTCATGCTGCTGGTCGAACCCTTCTTCCAGACCTTCACCCCCAAGCCCGTGGCGGATGCGACAAAAGCCACCGAGGTGCTGCTGTGCCTGTCGTGCGAGTCGCGCGATGAAGTGGACGACCTGGTCAAGAAGGCCTTGGCCGCCGGTGGCACCTCACCCATGCCGGCGCAAGACCATGGCTTCATGTATGGCCACAGCTTCACTGATCTGGACGGCCATGGCTGGGAGCTGGTGTACATGGACCCCGCCGCCGCGCCGCCCCAGGTCTAAGGCGCGGGGGCCGTGCATTCGTCTACCCACCAGGCCATTGCTGCCGTATGGCGCACCGAATCCGCCAGGATCGTGGCCAGTGTGGCGCGCATGGTGCGCGACGTGGGCCTGGCCGAAGACCTGGCGCAAGACGCCCTGGTGGCCGCGCTGGAGCACTGGCCACGTGATGGCATCCCCGACATCCCGGGCGCCTGGCTCATGACCACCGCCAAACACCGCGCGCTGGACCGCTTGCGGCGCAACCGGGTGCTGAGCGACAAGCTCGAACAGATCGGCCACGACATGGAGGTGCAAGAGGCCCTGGTGGTGCCTGATTTTGTGGACGGCCTGGATGCTGCCCGTGCCGACGAAGTGGGTGACGACTTGCTGCGCCTGATCTTTACCGCCTGCCACCCCGTGCTGTCCACCGACGCGCGCGTGGCCCTAACCCTGAAGTTGCTGGGCGGCTTGACCACGCACGAGATTGCCCGCGCTTACCTGGTGCCCGAGGCCACCATGGCCCAGCGCATCGTGCGTGCCAAGCGCACCCTGACCGAAGCCCGCGTGCCGTTTGAGTTGCCTCGTGGCAGCGTCATGGGCGAACGCCTGGCCTCGGTGCTGGAGGTGATCTACCTTGTCTTCAACGAAGGCTATACCGCCACGGCGGGCGACGACTGGATGCGCCCTGCGCTGACCACCGAAGCCCTACGCCTGGGCCGCATGCTGGCCGATTTGGCGCCCGACGTGGCCGAAGTGCATGGCCTGCTGGCCTTGATGGCCTTGCAGGCCTCGCGCACCCCGGCGCGGCTCGATGCCGAAGGCAAACCCGTGCTGCTGATGGCGCAAGACCGCAGCTTGTGGGACGCAGCGCTGATCCACAGCGGGCTGGCCGCGTTAAACAGTGCCGACGAACTGGCAAGCGCCTTTGCCCAGCCCATGGGCCCCTATGCCCTGCAAGCCACCATTGCAGCCTGCCACGCCCGAGCACCCACGGGTGACGCCACCGACTGGAGGCGTATTGCCGCCCTGTACGACGCCCTGGCCCAGGTGGCGCCATCCCCCGTGGTAGAGCTCAACCGCGCGGTAGCGGTGGGCATGGCATTTGGCCCTGCTGCCGGGCTGGAAGTATTGGACGCTCTGGCGGATGAGAAAGCACTGAAGAACTACCAGTGGCTGCCCAGCGTGCGCGGTGACTTGCTGGCCAAAATGGGACGACATGGCGAGGCACAGGCCGAGTTTGAGAGGGCGGCAGAATTGGCAGGAAATGCCCGTGAACGGGAGCTGTTGTTGGAACGCGCCCAGCAATCTGGAGCCAAATTAGGCCTCTCAGGACACTGACTTATGGCTGTACGCTTATTTTGATGGCCCCTAAATGAGCGTCTTTAATATGCAAATTTGCACTGCAGAACTGACTTCTTAATTTCTAGGGGTTATTACGATGGCCTGCGCGGCCGTTGCCAGCGATAAACGGGAACTAATCACATACATGTTCACGTTTTATCGCCCATGGCATTGCACTCCCTCCCTTTGCTCGATGTATCCGGTGTCACGGTGCGCTTCGGCGGCATCACCGCGCTGGACGGCATTTCATTCCGCGTTGCTGCTGGCACCATCGCCGGCCTGATCGGCCCCAACGGTGCTGGCAAAACCACGCTGTTCAACTGCCTGTCGCGCCTCTACACCTTCAGCGAAGGCCAGATCTTGTTTGAGGGAACGCCCCTGACAGACACCGCGCCCCATGGCATTGCGCAGCGCGGCATTGGCCGGACTTTTCAGAATTTGGCGCTGTTCCGGACCATGAGCGTGCGCCAAAACGTCATGCTCGGCGGCCACAGCCGCACCCACAGTGGCTTCCTGGCCAACGCGCTGCGTCTGCCCCATGTGCGCCGCGAGGAAGACCGCTTGGGCCAGCATGCCGATCAAGTGATTGAACTGCTGGACCTGCAAGCGGTCAGCGAAGTGCCCGTGGCTGATTTGCCCTTTGGCACGGCGAAGCGGGTCGAGCTGGCACGTGCGTTGGTGAGTCAACCCAAGCTGCTGCTGCTGGACGAGCCCGCAGGAGGCCTCAACCACGAAGAGGTGGAGGGCCTGTTGCTGTTGCTGCAGCGCATCCGCGATGAACTGAAGCTCACCATATTGCTGGTGGAGCACCACATGAACCTGGTGATGCGTGTGTCAGATCAGGTGATTGCGTTGGACTTTGGCAAGAAAATCGCCGACGGCACGCCTGCCGAAGTGCAGGTCAATCCTGACGTGGTGCGAGCTTACTTGGGAGTGGAGGCATGAGCGACGCTAGCACCACCGGCCCCGGCGCCACTGACAACCTGCTGGAAGTGCGTGGCCTTCACGCCCAGTATGGCAACACCAAGGTGCTGCACGGCCTGGACTTTGATGTGCGCAAAGGCGGCATCACCACCATCCTGGGCGCCAATGGTGCCGGCAAAACCACCACATTGCGTGCCGTGTGCGGCATGCTAAAAACCCAGGGCAAGGTGCTGCTGGGCGGTGAACGCATTGACGGCAAAGCCACCGAAGACATTGTGCGCAAGGGCGTGGCCCATGTGCCAGACGGCCGGGGCACCTTCCTCAACTTCACGGTCGAAGAAAACCTTCGCGTAGGGGCCTACACCCGCAAAGACCGCGCCGAAGTATTGATCGACTACGAGCGTATTTTTGGCTATTTCCCCCGCCTCAAAGAGCGACGCCGCCAGCAGGCAGGTACGCTGTCGGGTGGCGAGCAGCAAATGCTGGCGGTCTCGCGGGCACTGATGCTCAAGCCGCGCTTGATGTTGCTGGACGAGCCCTCTTTCGGGCTGGCGCCGCTGATCGTGCAAGACCTTTTCGAGATTTTCCGCACCATCAACAAGCAGGACGGCATCAGCATGCTGCTGGTCGAACAGAACGCTTCGCTGGCGCTTAAGTTGGCCGATCACGCCTACCTGCTGGAGACCGGACGCGTGGTGATTTCGGCCACGGCCGAAGCCATTCGCAACGACGAATCGGTTCGCCGCTCCTACCTCGGTTATTGAGAAC
>ERZ724517.2408-NODE-2408-length-9948-cov-7.916810_pt1 | contig 9948 bp, 8 predicted proteins | sample MGYA00376050_ERZ724517 | MGnify/ENA primary metagenome ERZ724517 (study PRJEB28724, sample SAMN07190886) | activated sludge metagenome | isolation source: activated sludge of sewage treatment plant in Hong Hong | place: USA: Christiansburg, Virginia | collected... | reverse complement strand
GTTTTTTGATAATTCCAAAAGCCAAAATAGCTACTTCGGGTTGGTTGATGATTGGTGTTCCCATAAGGCTTCCGAACGTTCCGACATTCGAAATCGTAAACGTGCTGCCTTGAACCTCATCAGGTTTTAATTTATTGTTTCTTGAACTTTCGGCCAAATGATTGACCGTTTTGGCAAGTTCGTGTAAAGTCTTTTCGTTGGCGTTTTTCACGACCGGAACGATTAAGTTTCCGCTTGGTAAAGCGGTTGCCATTCCGATATTGATGTCATTGTGAACGATGATATTTTTTCCATCAACCGAAACATTGATCAACGGAAAATCTGCAATACCTTTTGCCACAGCATCTACAAAAATCGGCGTGAAAGTGAGTTTTTCGTTGTGTTTCTTTTGGAAGGCATCTTTGTTTTTATTTCGCCATTCGACCAAATTCGTCACATCAACTTCAATATAAGAAGTCACGTGAGGCGAAGTCTGTTTCGAATACACCATGTGATCAGCAATCATTTTGCGCATGCGATCCATTTCGATGATGCGGTCTTTGCCTTCAGTATATTGAATTACTGGCTTTGGATAAGCAGTTGTCGGTTGTTTGTTGTTGATTGTTGGTTGGCTCTGGATTGGGTATTTGCGATTTTTTAAATAATTGAAAATGTCGCTTTTTTGGATGCGACCGTCTTTTCCAGAACCGGGAATGTTTTGGACTTCTTCAATGGAAAGATTTTCCTTTTGGGCAATGCTGATGATTAGCGGACTTAGGAAGTTGTCGGTTGACAGTTGTCGGTTGGGTTCCCTCGACTGCGCTCGGGATGACAAACTTGAAGTATTACTTGCTGGTTCTTGAATCTTGGCTCTAGGCTCTTTCTTCTCACTCGCCTCTTCCGTTTTTCCAATAGTAATTTTCTTTCCGGATGTTTTACCATCGGTTTCTATGAATGCCAGCACCTCGCCTACTTTGACAACATCATTTTTCCCGAAACGAATTTCAGTGATTACGCCACTCACCGGTGACGGCACTTCACTATCGACTTTATCAGTAGCGACTTCTAAAATAATTTCTTCCGCATCAACGGTATCGCCCACGTTTTTGAGCCAACTGATGATTGTTGCTTCTGAAATGCTTTCGCCCATTTTGGGCATTTTAAATTCTATAATCATTGCTGTAGGCCATAAGCTGTAAGCTATAAGCCCTAAAGGCAGTTACTTACAACGTTTATAATTTCAGGTTAAACCTGACTTAATTTTTAATCATACTTAGCTTAAAGCCTATTGCTTAAAGCTTATTGCTTTCTAAATTCTTCTAATGTTTTATAAAACGCTTCTTGTGTCGGGCGGTCTTTCGGGATTTCCCTTAGTGGTTCGACGGCTTTGAGCGTTTCGTATAATTCTTTTGGTAATTTCTGATAAAGTTCCGTGCCTTTAGTCTTCCAGGCAATCATTTCATCTGAAACGGTTTTGATAATTACCGCAGGATTTCCTACAACCATTCTTCTGGCAGGAATATGCGTTTCGGCTTTAACGAATGCTAAAGCACCGACAATACATTCATCGCCAATTTCACAATCGTCCATGATTACGGCATTCATTCCGACCAGGCAATTCTTTCCGATGTTGGCTCCGTGAATGATGGCTCCGTGTCCGATATGCGCTCCGGATTTGAGTGTGATGCTTTTTCCGGGAAACATGTGAATCGTACAGTTTTCCTGAATGTTGCAGCCGTCTTCAATGATGATCTCGCCCCAATCGCCGCGAATAGCTGCGCCGGGACCCACATAAACATCTTTCCCGATAATCACGTTTCCAGTCACCGCGGCTTGCGGATGGATGAAACTGCTTTCGTGGATGACGGGAATGAAACCTTTGAATTCGTATACCATATTTTTTAAGATGAAAGATGAAAGACCGCTACGCTGCAAGAAGAAAGACAAATCTTGTTAACAACCTAGTTTTTCTTTAGGCTACGTCTTGCAGCGAAGCTATCTTGCCTCTTGCAGCGTAGCGGTCTTTTCTCTATTTAAACTTCTTTAATGTTTCTTTCGTAAAATCAGACAATACCAATCTTCCGCTAATCGCTGCTCTTTCGGCTAGTAAGTTGTCCCAATCTTCGGTGCCGCGCCAGAATACTTTTTTCATTTCTAGCATGGCTTCGGGATTGTAGGTGCACAGATGTTGTGCGAAAGCCTGAACGTATTCGTCCATTTCTTGAATCGTGTCGTGGATTTCTGCGTATAAACCTTTGGCTTGTGCCCACTGGGCATCGTAAAATTTGTTGGCGTCTATGGCGATTTGCGACATGGCGGAAACGCCCATTTTTCTTTCGATGGCTGGTGACACTACGAACGGACCGATGCCTACGTTGAGTTCACTCAGTTTAATCGCTGCAAATTGGGTCGCCATGCAATAATCTGTGGATGCTGCGATTCCTACTCCGCCTCCAACAGTTTTTCCTTGTATTCTTCCAATGATGAATTTCGGGCATTTGCGCATCGCGTTGATCACGTTGGCGAATCCTGAGAAAAATACTTTTCCGGTTTCGGCATCGTTGATGGCTATGAGTTCTTTGAAACTCGCTCCGGCACAGAAGGTTCGGTCGCCACCGCTTTGTAGGATGATGACTTTGGCTTCGGGATTGTTGCCGACTTCGGTAATGGTGTTCGTCAATTGTGCTAAAATATGGCCAGGTAAAGAGTTTTGTTCGGGATGAAAAAACTCGATGGTGGCGATGTTGTTTACTATGCTATGTTTTACGTATGCTTCTGTCATGATTCTTTTTTTGAACGCGGATGACGCAGATGGAACTGGTTGACGCGGATTTTTCTTTTTTGTGTTACAGCCCTAGCCCCGATAGCAGTGGAAATCCTTTTGCGGCGGTGTTCGACGCAAAAGATTGGGAACGGATAGCGGGATTAGCTTCTGACATTATAAAATATTAAATTGTTCGAAATGATGGTTTAGGTGCTTACGCTCGAGCAGATACGATTCGTATTTATTGAGCATGCCGAAGACCATATTCTTTAAAACTGCTTCCGGATTTTCTTTGAAGAAGGTTTTGTAGGCTTCGCGTGCTTCTAAAAACTTCTCTTTGGCTGTGGCAAAATCGGGATGGATTAAATCTTCGAGTTCGCCTTTTTTCATCATAGGGAAATTCGTTCCTTTTGGAAATTTGTCGTAATTGTATAGCGAATGGTGGACTTTATCTAAAATCTTTTCGGGTGTGGCGATTTCGAAATCCTGGATTTCACCGGAAAGGATTTTATAACCGTGTTCTAAATGTTCGAGCAAATGTTGCGGTGTTAGAATGCCCCATTCCGGTTTAGCATTTTCGGTGAGTTTGTTCAAACATTCTGCAATTTTTTCGTCGGTCATTTCCACCAGAGTCGTTTGCTTTTTCTGCACCATCGTTAAGATTGTGGCTACGGCTACAAGTTCGTTTTCGGTATCGAACACTTCGACGAACCATTTGACAATACCGCTTGGATGTTCAGCTGAGGCTACATCGCGATCTACTTTTTGCTTGCACGTCAAACGCACATAAACCGTGTCATTGTGGTAAATCGGGCGTAAGAAACGGCATTCTTCGAGACCGTAATTCGCAGCTACCGGACCTTTGTTTGGGTAAACGAACAAACCTGCGGCAGCGGCTAAAATGAAGTAACCGTGCGCCGTACGTTTTTTGAAAATACTGCCGTCGAGCGAAGTGATATCGGTATGTGCGTAGAAATGATCCCACGTAAGGTTCGCAAAGTTGATGATATCGGTGTCGGTGACAGTTCTGTTATGCGTTTTCAAAGACATGCCGGGCTCGATATCTTCCCAATGGTATTGGAACGGATGGTCAGTAATGTCTTTGTATTTGGAATTCGGCTGGTAAATGCCGGTGATTTCAGTAAGCGTCGTTGGCGAACCTTGAATGGCGCAGCGTTGCATATAATGTTTGATACCGCGAACACCACCCATTTCTTCTCCACCACCCGCGCGTCCCGGACCACCGTGAACCAATAGCGGCAGTGGAGAACCGTGACCGGTACTTTGTTTGGCGTTTTCGCGATTGAGAACGAGAATTCTTCCGTGGTGCGATGCGGCGTTGACTACGTATTCTTTAGCAATATGGTCGTCGTTGGTGACGATAGAAGATACTAGCGAACCTTTACCCATTTGGGCAAGTTCGACGGCTTGATCGATGGTTTTGTAGGGCATTAATGTCGAAACCGGACCGAATGCTTCTGTTTCATGAACGGCTAAATTTTGGAAAGGTAGGTCTTCGCGTAGTAAAATTGGACTTACGAACGCGCCTTTGTCATCGGCTCCAATTAATGTCATTTTCTCTAAATCGCCGTAAACAATTTTGGCTGATTTCGATAATTCGCGGACTCTGTCTTTTAAAACATTGACCTGGTCTTTGCTGACCAATGCGCCCATGCGGACTTCTTTGAGTCTTGGATCGCCAATGGTTACTTTATCTAATGCTTTTCCTAATGCGGTTTGAACATCATCCATTAATTTTTCCGGAACAATCATTCGGCGGATGGCGGTACATTTTTGTCCGCATTTGACGGTGATTTCGCTTCTTGCTTGGTTGATGAATAAGTCGAATTCGGGCGTTCCAGGAACTGAATCTTCCCCTAAAATCGAGGCGTTCAGACTATCGGCTTCCATCGTAAACGGAACCGATTCTTGAATTATTCTTGGATGTGCTTTTAGCAATCTTCCCGTCGATGCTGAACCTGTGAACGTTATCACATCCTGACTTTCTACGGTGTCGAATATGTTTTTGGCGGTGCCTGATATCAATTGCAGTGCGCCTTCGGGTAAAATGTTGGAAGCAATGATTTCCCTTACAACAGCTTCAGTTAAATAAGCGGTTACAGGTGCTGGTAAAACAACTGCGGGCATTCCGGCCATCCAGTTGACGGCGCATTTTTCTAGCATGCCCCAAATTGGGAAATTGAACGCATTGATATGGATTGCGACACCTTTTTTCGGAACGAGAATGTGATGTGCCATGAATCGTCCACCTTTAGACAAATCAATCGGGTCGCCTTCTACGTGATAAGGTTGGTTTGGGAATAATTTTCTGAGCGAAGCATTGGCGTATAGATTTCCGAAACCGCCTTCGATGTCAATCCACGAATCGACTCGTGTGGCGCCGGTTCTGTAACTGAGTTCGTAGAATTGCTCTTTGCGTTTGGTCAGATACATCGCGAGACTTTTGATCATATTGCCGCGTTCCTGAAAAGTCATCTTGCGTAGTTTCTCGCCGCCTTTGGTTCTTCCGTAATGGAGAATCGCGGGAATATCGAGTCCTTCAACAGCAGTTTCTGCAATGAATTCGCCCGTAATCGCATCGAAAGACGGTTTGCCTTCGCCGGTTGCGGATGTCCATTGGCCTAGTACGTAATGTTGTGTTTTGTTCATGGTTGTCAGTTCTCGGTTCTTGGTTGTCAGTTCTCGGTTGGCTCCGGGAAAAGTTCAACTTTGACCTATTTTTGTTTTTTCTTCTTTCTCGCAAAGACGCTAAGGCGCAAAGCTGAGATAATATTTCTTTTTTGTCTGTTACCCTAGCCCTGATTGCAGCAAGTATCCTCGTAGAGATACTGCGGAAAGCAGGTTCCCGGCTTCAAAAAATTATTAATTATTCACTATTAATTATTAATTGACTAAACCCTTTCAATAATCGCCGCATAGCCTTGTCCAACGCCGATACACATCGTAATTAACGCGTAACGTTTTCCTGTGAGTTGCAATTCTAAAGCTGCGGAATACGCGATTCTTGCACCTGTTACACCCAATGGATGCCCAATGGCAATAGCGCCTCCGTTCGGGTTGATTCTTGGATCGTTGTCTTTTAAACCAAGTTCACGGATGCAGGCGATACTTTGGGCGGCGAACGCTTCGTTTAATTCAATGATATCGATTTGATCTAAGGTCAATCCGGCTTTGGCTAAAGCTTTTTTTGTCGCTTCTACCGGGCCGATGCCCATGATGCTTGGTTCAACTCCTACCACTGCAGAACTTACGATTCTTGCTAATGGGTTTAGATTGTATTTTTTGACGGCTTCTTCAGATGCGATTATTGTGGCTGCGGCTCCGTCGTTTAATCCTGAGGAATTTCCGGCAGTCACGCTTCCGTCTTTTTTGAAAGCTGCACGTAACTTCGATAAACCTTCTAAAGTGGTGTTCGATTTTATAAATTCATCTTTCGAGAAAACCACCGTATCTCCTTTTCTTTGTGGAATTTCAACGGCTACAATTTCTTTTTCAAAACGTCCGGATTGTTGTGCTTTTGTGGCTTTTATCTGGCTGTTCATTGCGAAAGCGTCTTGGTCTTCTCTTGAAATATTGTATTTCGACACTAAGTTTTCTGCGGTTTCGCCCATCGCATCGACACCATACATTTCTTTCATTTTGGGGTTGATAAAACGCCAGCCAAAACTAGAATCGTACATTTTTGAATCGGTTCCGTAGGCACTTGACGGTTTTGAAACTACTAAAGGTCCGCGTGTCATATTTTCGATTCCTCCTGCAATAAACAAATGTCCGTCGCCAGCTTTGATAGCGCGACTCGCATTGATAATCGCAGACAAACCTGAACTGCACAAACGATTGACCGTTTCACCCGGAACGGTTTGAGGCAAACCAGCCAATAATAGTGACATTCTCGCGACATTGCGGTTGTCTTCTCCTGCTTGGTTTGCACATCCCATGATGACATCGTCGTAGGCGTCTTTTGGAATGTTTGGGTTGTTGTCGGTTACCGTTTTAATAACCAAAGCGCCTAAATCGTCAGGACGAATGGCGGCTAAGGTTCCTTGGTAATTTCCGATTGGAGTGCGGACTCCGTCTATGATGTATGCTTCCATTTTTTTTAATTAATAATTAATAGTTAATAATTAATAATGAGGTAATTGTTCATTATTAATTATTCATTATTAATTGATTCTTCCCATTCTTTGCCAGTTCTATAGGCTACGCCTTTGAACAGAGCAACGAGCGTATTTTCTCTTTTGATTTCGATGATGTAAAAACCTACTTTGTTTTTTAAACTTTCTAAGGTCGCAGTTGCTATGATATAATCGCCTTCCTCCAATGCTTCGATATGATTGATTGACGTATCGATTGAAACGGCATATCTTCCGTTCGTATTCGCGGAAAACCCGAAAGCTGTGTCTGCTAATGAATAAGCGATACCACCGTGTGCTTTTCCCATGCTGTTGAGCATTTCTTTGCGGATCGTCATACCGACTTTGCAATTGCCGATTTCGCAGGCGAGGATCTCAATCCCTAGCCATTGGCTGAACGGATCAAGCGAGAGCATTTTATATGGAATCTTGGTTCCTTCCATTAGTAGAATGTTTTGTTTTCACGATTCATTTTACGCAACAGCGGACTGCAACGGTAACGGTCTTCGTGGTATTCATCGTAAAGTGCATCGAGCTTTTCGACACACCAATTGATTCCCTTCTCATCGGCCCAAGTCAGTAATCCTTTTGGATAATTGACGCCTTTGGTCATGGCGTTATCGATGTCTTGGGTTGAAGCGATGTTGAGGAATAAAGCATCGGCGGCTTCGTTGATCAACATCACTAAAACGCGTTCAAATATGTGTTTGCCTAAAGTTTCGTTTTCAGTTGGCTTTGGCATTTCTTCGCTGTAATTGTAAAATCCACGTCCTGATTTTCTTCCGAGAAACCCTGCTTCGAGCAAACGTTTTTGAGTGAATGCGGGTTTGTATCTCGGATCGAAATAAAAGGCTGTAAACACGCTTTCAGTTACGATATAATTGACATCGTGACCAATAAAATCCATGAGTTCGAACGGGCCCATTCTGAAACCGCCGAAGGTTTTCATGCTCCAGTCGATGGTTGCGAAATCAGCTACGCCTTCTTCGTAAATGCGCAACGCTTCGCTGTAAAAAGGACGCGCCACACGATTAACGATAAAACCCGGAGTATCTTTAGCAACAGCTACGACTTTCTTCCAATTGGCAATGGTTTCGACCGCTTTTTGCAAAGTGCTTTCATTGGTTTGCACCGCCGGAACAACCTCAACCAATTGCATTAAAGGCGCGGGATTGAAAAAATGAATTCCGATTACGCGTTCTGATTTCTGGCACGAAGCAGCAATTGAAGCGATGGATAATGATGATGTATTGGATGCTAAAATGGTTTCGTCAGAAACGATGCTTTCGAGTTCTGAAAATAGTTTTCTTTTGATGTCGAGGTTTTCGACAATAGCTTCAATGACCAATTCCGAATCGAACAAATCTTCAAGTGTGCTGATATAAGTAATGGAACTTGAAATCCTGTTTTGTTCCGCAGCATCGATTTTGCCTTTTTCGAGCAACATCGATAAAGTTTTATCAAGTGCGTTTTTACTTCTGGAAAGCGCGTCGAGATTGGTGTCGTATATTTTTACGGTACAACCCGCAGTCGCCGCTACTTGTGCGATGCCACTTCCCATGGTTCCTGAACCGATTACTGCTACTTTTTGAATCATTCGATTGATTTTAATTCCCTTTGAATTCTGGTGCTCTTTTTTCCATAAACGCATTGACGCCTTCTTGGTAATCATTTGAGGAACTCGCATCGATTTGCAGATCGGATTCCATTGCAAGTTGTTCCTGCAGGTTGTTGATCATCGAGCGGTTCAATAATTTTTTGGTTAAGGCAAGCGCGTGGGTTGGCATCTCTGATAATGTGATGGCGAGTTTTTCAACTTCTTCTTCAAAGAAAGCAACTGGATAAAACTTATAAATCATGCCGATTTCGAACGCTTCTTTGGCTCCGACTTTATCGCCTAACATCATGAGTGCTGAAGCCTTTTGAAAACCAATCAATCTAGGTAAGAAAAAAGTTCCAGCGCTGTCGGGAATCAATCCGATTTTGCTAAAGGCTTGAATGAATGAAGCATTTTCTGCGGCAACAACTATATCACAAGCCAAGGCAATATTAGCTCCGGCTCCTGCAGCTACACCATTGACGGCTGCCACAATCGGTTTGTCGATGGTGCGTATTTTTTCGATGATGGGATTGTAATGTTCTTCGAGGATTTTTCGGAAACCCGGATTTAGTTCAGGTGTTGTGACTTCTTTTAAATCTTGTCCGGCGCAAAAAGCTTTTCCGCTTCCGGTGATTACAATGGCGCGAACATTCGCATCGGTTGCGCAATCGTCTAGCGTTTTTTGTAGTAACAACGCCATTTCACGATTGAAACTATTGAAAACTTCGGGTCTGTTGAGCGTAATATACGCGACCTTGTTTTCAACTTTACATAAAATTGAATTATTGCTCATACCTATTTTATATTTCGTCTGCCGAAGCAGTTTCTTTTATTTTAAACACTTAAAATAGTCGAAAGGTTCGTGACAATCCTCGCATTGGAAAAATGCTTTACAGGCTGTCGAGCCAAACTGACTGATTAATTTGGTCTGCAACGATCCGCATTGCGGACATTTGACTAATTTTTTATTTCCGAGTAATGCATCTTTATCGGCGTCGGCTTCTAATGGCGCTGCAATTCCGTATTGTTCTAGTGCTTTTCTACCTTTTGGTGTAATCCAATCGGTGGTCCAAGCGGGTGATAACACTAAATTTACTTTCGATTCGTAACCGGCATTTTTCAATACTTTTTTAATATCGTCGCCAATCACATCCATTGCTGGGCAACCGCTGTAGGTTGGTGTGATGGTAACCTCAACAACTTCATTTTCTAATTTGAAAGCACGCACAACGCCCATTTCCATAATGGACAATACTGGAATTTCGGGATCGCTGACTGTTCCGAGAATGTCGAAAATCTGTTGATCGATATTTGGTTTCGTTGTTGTCATTTTGTTGCACGCGGATTTTAACTGATTGCGCAGATTCCCGCGGATTTTTGTTTTTTGTTTGAAGCTCTAGCCCCGATAGCAGTGGAAATCCTTTTGCGGCGGTGTTCGCCGTGAAAGATTG
>ERZ724517.2403-NODE-2403-length-9955-cov-4.104242_pt1 | contig 9955 bp, 3 predicted proteins | sample MGYA00376050_ERZ724517 | MGnify/ENA primary metagenome ERZ724517 (study PRJEB28724, sample SAMN07190886) | activated sludge metagenome | isolation source: activated sludge of sewage treatment plant in Hong Hong | place: USA: Christiansburg, Virginia | collected... | reverse complement strand
AAGTAATTTGATTCAAAGTTTTTCCTTCTTCATATTTTATTGCTGCTCTTGTTTCACCAACAATATCGTCTATCATGCTCAATGCCTCTGAAGGGCTTATAGGGGCAGTTGGTCTATTTAATAAATCTCTGATCACTATTAATCTTTTTCGTACGACATCAGTGTATGCAGGATGCGATCCTAAATGAAAAGCAGAGGTGCCAAATTCTGTTTTAAATGCAGGGTTCAATGCAATCGCATCAGCCAAGGTTTGGCTATCTGGCGGCACCATGATGCCATTTTTCAACCCATTTTCAATATCAAATCCTGTGGTTGTAAACAAATCAGCAAACTCTTTGCGTAATTCGCGAGGCACCACATGATGGGCCTGAAAATCGGTTGGCTGAATGGGTAATCCTTTACGGAGTGCGGCAGTAGTTTCCCGTTCTTGTAATATAGCAATTCGGTCTCTCCGGGTACTTGCTAAATCCTTTCCCTTAATATTCTCCAATTCATCAAAGGCCGCCTTACGCTTTTTGTAGGTTGAACCCGCACCCGCTAATTCCTGTACATATTCACTTGCTTTGCTCGTATCTGACAATGCTCCTTTCGGCGGAGTGCCTTTAACTCCTATCACCACTCCCTTTCTCTCGGTTCCAACAATCTTTACACTATCTCCTAATCTTGCGGTTTCCTCTGCCGATTGCCCAACCACTTTTAAGTTTTTTTGTTCAAAATATTCCACCTTACCGGTTGCCAGTAGAATCCAGGGATTAATATATCCTTCTAATTTAAACCAACCTTTTGTAAAGTGCATTCTAAATTTTCGGAAGCGGACCTTGCCAAATAATTTTTCTGCAAGTTCTTCCACTGTCTTGATTCCCTTGCCTAATTTACCTTTTACACCCTGCATTACGAGTTTCCCCTTATTTACTGCAGCGCCTGTTGTCTTCAATACATATCTTCCGCCAGCAGATAAACCTTCTACCAACTTGGTGCCCACTCTTCCCGTTTTAGAAACCACTTTACCTGCGGCTCCTAACATTTTTCCTACCGCCTTCATGGCAGCACTTGCTCCCCCTTTGAGTCCTTTCCAAAATGCGGAACTCCCAAGCAATGCAAAAATGGCTTCTACTGCTGCTACCGCAAAGGCCCTTGCAAGTGCTTTACTTGCCATCGCAATTTCTCCTGCAACTGATTTATAAACATATTCGCCTAAATAATAAGCGGCCCGTACAGCTGCAACTCCAATCATAATGGGTGCCAGCGCCCCCGCTATGGCAGGCAATGCAGCTGTTACTGCACCACCACTTAATACTTCGGCAACCACTAGTACAACTATTACCCCGATGATGGTTGGAATGAGCCAACTCTTATTGCATTTCCACCAATGACCTAGTCCACTCATCATTTGGTTCCATGAAAATCGTGCCCGCTGACTACGAGTGAGTGGTCCAAACTTTGCTTCAGGTGGAAATACACTTCCGGCATCATTGCCTTTTGTTTCAGCACTCGCAGTGGCGCACGCCAGAGCACCCATTTCCTCGTTACTTGCACTCATCATAGCTTGTAAACGCATTTCATTTGCTTCTTCCTCGGACATAGTAGAATAATCGGGGGCACCTGGTTCTGCTCCTTCTTCTTGTTCGCCACCGCCTGGTAACATTTCAGCCAAGATGCCATGAACGGTGCGTGAGGGGTCATCATTTGCGCCAAACTCAAGCGTTCCATCACCTCCATTTAAGCGATGCTGTATTGATTGTTGTAATTCTTCGGAAGGTTCAAAAGATTCAATACCATCGACTGTGATATCTTGTTCTGTATACGATGATTTTTTAAATAATGCTTGGTCGAGTTCCGAAATATGTTCATCAACACCACTGATCTGCATCTGACTTTGCAAGGCATCTTGTTCGGTCTTTTCAAAAGGTAAGGGCTTGGTAAGATCGGCTCCAATAAGTTCTTCTTCAAGTTGCCCTTCAAATTGAGCAGGTGCTCCCCTGGCGGCTTCAATTTGATTGCTGATTAAAGTGAGATCCATTTCCGAAACCATTTTCGCCACTCTATTGGCGACTGTGACTTTTTCCTTATCTGATTTCTTTAATGTTTGTTGTAAGAAATCAATAATTTTTTGCTTGACCTGCTTCCAAGTATCGCCAAACATGGCAAAGTTGGGCATCTTTCCCAGGACCGCAATCATCATTTTTAAAACGAAATTAATGATGGGTGGCTTAAAACAATCAGGCAAAGCACGCCAATACCATGCATACAAAACAATAGGTATCATCCATGGGTTGGTGGCAAGGATGAGAAGCTTGGCGCATAGTACTAAAAAGGGTCTAACGAAATTATAGACTTTTGATACAATGCTACCAACAAACGCAAGAACCACCATGCACTTGGCAATTACAAAATTGGCAGCAAGTGCAACCGCATTTGCAATAGTTGACACAATCCCTTTTACAATTTTAAAAATGGTAGAATTAGAAATTGCAGTTACTAGTGAATTAAACGCAGTGCGCAGCGCTCCCATCATACTGCCTAACCAACCTAGGGCTCCATTCACCAAACCTTGCAATACAGTCAAACCATTTTGAATGGGCTCCAATACCACTTTTGAAATGGTGGCTCTAAACTTAACAAATACTTCATTATTCCAATTGGAGCGAACCCATTGAATGGCTGCGTAAATACCATAGGCAGCAGCACCGATAAGGGCAATAGGACCCAGCGGAGAAAGCAGCACCAATATGGCACCAATTACCATCAGCGGTTTTTTGATGGGTTCAATAAATCCTACAATAGCATTCCATGCTTCGGTAGCCTTTTCAGTAAGCCAGTCTAAAACAGAACCTGCTTTTTCCCAGGCTATATCAAATTGTTCCATAAGCCAATTCCAGGCCTGCTCCACTTTGTCAATAATTGGACTTACTAAACCCCATAGCCACTTTGCCTTATCTTCTATCCACTGCCATGTTTCGGATGCATAATATTTTATAGCATCAATCACCGGACTGGCATACTTACTCCAGATCGTTTCTAAAATGCCGCTCACTTTTGTAAAGGCAGCACTTATTCGCTTTAGGGCACTATTGCCAATACTTTTGAGAAACTCATAAATACGGTCGGCTAAACTTTTAAAGGCATTGCATGCATCGGCCACAGCGCCTTGCAAACTCAGCACAATCGCACTTACAAATTGATCAATCACTCCACCGAGCCCCTCTTCTTGCAATTTGGTAAATAAACCGCCAGTCAGTTTATCCAACCCCTTTGCAATCATTTCTTTAATCGTTTCCCAAATATCACTTCTCAAAAAATCAATCAATCCGGGAGCAATTTCATTGATAATCTCTTCGGCTTTGTCTGCTGCCCATTCAATTACTTTTCCTCCTACCCGAATGGCAGCGCCGCCTGTGTTATCCCAAGCAAACTCAGCCCCGTCGGCAATAGCACCCCCAACAGTTTTCAATATTCCTCTCTGAATCAGTGCTCCTGATGGCTTTTGCTGAATGGCGGCGGCACCCCCGGATTGTTGTACGGTATGTGTTAATTCGTGTGCCAGCAAATGCTTTCCTTCTGTTGACCCCGGTTGGTACTTTCCTTCATTAAAAAAAATATGATTGCCCACCGTAAAAGCCTGGGCATTGAGCGATTGACTTAAGTGTTGTGCATTCGCATCATTATGAATTCTCACTGCCGAAAAATCCAAACCAAAGCTTTTCTCCATAGACTGCTTGGTAGATTTATCCATTGCCTCCCCCTTTCCATACTGTTGTATAATTTGGTTAGAAATATCGGTATCGGCCCGAGTGGCTTGTTTGTCTTTATGTTGCGCTAAAGGTTTTGCATGATTTCGATTTTCCTGTCGATAAATTTTTTCTTCATTTTCACAATTGCTGCATTTACGTCGAATAATGCCATCCGACATATTTGTATTTTCTTTTCGATAAATCTTCTCCTCTTCTTGACACGTAGCACATTTCTTCTGAATGACAGCAGCGCTTGGTGTACTAGGTATTGCCACCTGCGTATTTCCAGCAACTACCTTATCGGCCACGGCATCTGCCTCCACTTCACAAACATCGTTAACGGCACCAATGGCCAATTTCGTTTGTACCACAGGAGCAAAAAAAGAAGATTCCCCCTTTTTTGCTGTAGTGCCAACTTTCCCTATGGTATCGTGTACAAACATACTTTAGCTATTCCATTGACAATGTAATATGGTTTTCATCCATGGCGTTTTTATGGTACCGATTCCCCAAGGCAATCGATCTAATAAAACATCGACTCCTTTCTGCTCAACTATCATATGATACTCTTCTTCAATACTGAGTTTGCCATCTCTACTTAAAAAGGTTTCACGCAGAGCCTCTACAGATGTATTTTTTAATACTTCCCAGTAATCTATCACAGTATGTAGTAAATCGAGACAATGCTGCTTCTGGGTATCCGCAATTTCATTATTAGTATTTACTACTTCCTCTATACTAAAACCGCACAATACTTTATTGAGTATTAGTTCGCTCTCAAATATGAGTTCTCGACCGTGAAACAAGTATTGCAAAAGAGTTGCCGCTTCATGTTGCGCCTTTCTTGATACCCACTCATTATTTCTATTTGTGAAGCCACAATTCTGAAATAATTCTGGCAAAAAGGGATGAAAAATGACCAGCCCTGCATTGTTGATAAAGTAGTACAAAGATTCTTCAGCGGAGCTCTGAATATCTTCAAGATTACGATCATGCAAATGTTCCTCTTTCCTGGTATTTTCTACAAAAGCTAATAGTTCAGCACTAAAATTAAAATCGCTTCCATGAAATGCATTTTGAAGCGTTAATGACAAATTTTTCAACTCCCAATAGGCCTCCTGCTTATGAATGAAGTCGTACACCACTTGATTGAAGGGATACAAAAGTTGAAAAACGGATTGCAAAAAATTAGGCTGTAAGGGGTCCCTACCTTGCATTGCTACCATTAACAGATTGGCTTCATTCAACACCTCAGTATCACGAGTCAAAGGTAGATGACCAAATGGTAGAGAGGGGGAGTCATGTCTCAACAAACGAAACACCCTTTGTTTACATGCTTCATCTTGTAACAACAGGAAACGAACGAAGGCAATGGGTTCTCGACGAAAGAGTTCCAGAAGGTCATTCAAAAAGGCTTCATCAATAGTGAGTTGCGCCAATATAGTTGACAAGTGGTTCGAAATACTATTACTTGCTAAATATCCCTTTTGTAAAAAGAAAACAAATAACTCCTTAGCTTTAGTTGGCCTATGGCGTATAGCAAAATGAGCATTTCGAAATTCTTTACCTTTTGGCTCTACATTCACAATTCTTCTTAACTGCTCTTCAATAGCTAATAAGGACTCCTGCACCAGATGAAATTGCCAGTTTTTCCTTGAAAGTGTTGGAAGTGGAATCGTCAGTTTTTCAATGGCAATAACAACATCCTCATGATCATATTTATCAAATAGCAATTGCAATTTTGGATAAAAATCAGTCTCCAAAATACTTGCTAATTCCTGTTGAATAATCTTACCCAACTCAAGCTGCTGGCATTCAATATGAAAACGATGTTGTTGAATAAGATGTGACATACCTTAAAAACTAAAACTAAAATCAGGTTGATGCAATGCAATAGAGGTATAGATGCTATCTCCGGGTCCAATTCCATTATCATTGCCAAGTGAAATCAAGTGGATTCGCACGCCTTTTTCACTAAAGAAAAAAGAAATCGATACCGGAAAATTCTTACCCCTTTCTTTATTTCTAACTGCTACCACAAACTGCTGAGATTCTTCTTGATGAACGATGATGCCTTGTAATTTTTCAAATATTCTACTTGGTGCATCAAATTCCAAAATTTGGTTATCGCCCTTTTGAATTAATAATCTAAAAGTAAAATTTACAAAATGTTTTTCAATCCCTCGAAAGGAATACCAAAACAAATTTTGATTTTTATCTAGCAGTGGTTTGTCATCAAAAACGGTAAAACCATCTAAACCACTTCCTGAGGTTTCTCCTTCTAAAATAGTTACCCGCCTATCAATATTTGTGATGTTGGTATTCAGTTCCTTCATTCCACTGTCGGAAAAGTCCATCATATCGTGAAGAATTGCATTGGTTTCGGTGGCCAGTATATTTCCGTTGGAAATAATACGAGTATCGATTGTGTTGAGAATTTCTTGTTTGCTTTTCATTTTGATTTTGGATTAGTTGCTTTTAAATTATTTTGTGTTGAAATCAGAGTTGTTAAAGTCGTTTGCACTAAAATCTCCAGAGGTGCTGGGGCCTTGAGGCTTTGGGCTGATTATATTCATTGTAATATTATCACCTTCACTGCAGCAGATATAGGGTAAATAAAAGTCTGCAATCACTAGTTGGGAAGGCAAGGCATCTGATAGTTCATCATCAGTGGGTCTTTCGTAATTTGTATAATCAGCAATATAAGCAATGAGTGCCTTGGCATGTTCAGAACTAAAGTAGTTGCTTACGAATGAACTCATACTAGTAACCAATTCATTCATTTTATCATCACAACTATCTGATGAAGACTTTTTTGCTTTGTTTACGATTGGTGTAGCGGATGCCAGAGCTCCTGTAGTCAATCCTGCAATGGCTTCAGTAGAGGCGGTATTTGCAGAGGCTACAAAATCGTTTGAGGCAACAATTGTTGCCGGTCGTTTTGGTTTTGATCTCCTCCGATCTTGATAAACAATAATAAATGTGCCACCCTTCGTAACGCCGGCAATATGCTCCATACCGGGATGTTTCTTTGCATACTCGCCCATGGTCATATTGAGCTGCGCTGTTTGCCATTTATCTAATGCAGCTTGGTATAAAGCTCTGAATTCGCCTTTCTGACAAACGTTTATCACTGCATCCAAATGATCGATTACATCCTCCATTAAAAAGTTCTCACTATTGTCATTCTTACTTCCTGCACGTTGTAATAGTTCAAAAATATGTTCTCTATGAAAGGTAGAAATATTTTCTATGCTCTCATAGGTCTCAATAAATTCCTCATAAATAGGTAAAAAATCAACGAAATTATCCTGCATTGATTTGCGTGCCAGCTCTAATAATTGAATATACAAATCAAATTCATTCTTCCTTTTTTTATCAAAGTACTTTTCAATCCTTTCTTTGTTCTTTAATAGCCAAGATTTTGATTTACCAATAATATTCTCATAATCGCGTCGAACCAAATCGTAGTCAAGTTCTAAATCGGTCCATTCAATATTGGCATTGCTTAAACTACTTCTATTTTTTAGTAATTCCGTTGCATTTAATGCTATAACCTTAAAGGGTAACTGATAATTCTGTTGTTGATCTAAAATGGATTTGAGCACTTCCTGATAATTATTGCCAATATGACCTTCAATTCTAAAATAATTATAAGCTTCTAAATCATAGTGTAGGGGGTTCAACACTTCGTCGCTAGTTGTGTATCGTGAGGCGAAATAGGATAATTGTGAATCCTGCAAGCCTACCCTGCTCTTCTGCGGATTCCAATAGTGAACCAACTCGGCTACATTGGCGTAGTAATAGGGTATATTTTTTTCAGAAAGTTGATATTTGCCAAAAAGCCCTGGTATGATTCTCACAGGTGTCTTAGCATAATCAGGCACTTCAAAATTTTTTATGATACTTGTAAATCTATTTAGTAATAAAATTAGCGCTTGCATTTCATCACTACTGCATCGGTCGGCAACGGGTATCCAAGGTGTTCGAATTCGCTGCGATAAAAGTGGTTTGGCGAGTTGATTGGCTTTGCCTTTTGTACTATCTGCAAAACCCAACAATATATGAAAAGGAAATAGTGCTTCATTCGCACAGCAAAGAGTACGGCAATGCAGGGTATAGTAATGAAGTATTTCATTATAAGCGGCTGCAAGATCGCGAAGCCAGTCCCAAACGTATTGGAAGTGCAAGCGTCTACTGTTTTTCTCCACCGCTTTCTCCATAATGTCAGCTATCTCTAGCAATGCGTCAAAGTCCTTTACTGTAGCCGACAAACTTTTAAAACATTGTGCCAAATACTTACTTTTTGCAGCAATCTCCTTCTGCAAACTTTCTTCAATCATATCGTTGTAGGCAGTCATAAGATCTGCGCCCGATTTTATATTCTTCTTGGGCACATTCAATCGCCCTACTGAAATGGGTTTGCCAATAGGATGTAGTATTTGATTTAATAAAATATTCTCCACCTCTTCGATATCAACGATCAAGGGTCTTACTTTAAATTCCATTCGTTTGCCCTTGTCATCGCAATTAGTGGTAAGACAATTTTTTTGATTAATAAGTGAGGCCTCCAACAAAAGGATTATCATTTTATTCTGCAAGAACGCCTCTGTCAACTGAATTTTTGTGGGAATATCACTTGTTTCCGGCAATAGTTCCTTGCAATTTTTTAAGGAGGCGTATGGCGCTACATACTGGTAAATCGCATTCAAATAAGGTTCCTGACTGAGATCGGGCTGCAAAAAATGTTGCGATAATTCATCTTCCCAATAATGCGTAAACACCTGTTCTTCCCACTGAATTTGATATCCAAGGGAAGTGATGGCGGTACCACAACCAATCTTAATGATTGTATCCCTTGGATTGGAAATTTTCATTCCGCAAACAATTCCAATGCCAATGGCCCCTACCCTTGTTATTCGATCCTGCTCCTCAAGATACGAAGTAATATTGTTAAGGTGCTTTTGACTTAGCACTTGATCGGCTTCAAATACCGGATATTTAGTGGAGAAATTACTTTTCATGATGATACTTTTTTATATAGTGCCTAAAGACGAGTTACCTAATAGAATGGGGTTTGAGATTTCGCTGCTTACACAATCAAACAAATTTCCTACAGGATAAATTGAATTGAGTGCCTTTATACTTAGCAACAAATCTCGATGAAGTTTGAGGGCTTTATTATTGACCGTAGTGGAGGGATTATTATAATAAAGGGTTGTTCTAAATTTTCCGTAATGATTGAGCCATGCTTTGTACGCATTTTGAAAGGTCAAAAAATCGGAACGATTCACCCAGCAAATCTTCAAAAGACAATGAGCAGGAGCCTCTTGCCTGAATAGTTGCTCGGCATAGATACGAAAATTCACATTTCTAAATCTGCCTATATAGCCTGGCAATACAATCGTTGCTTTAAAAGAATAGGGGTCCCCATTTGATGACTCAGAGCAATCGTCCTTTAAACATACCGAAAACAAATCTTTTTCATCATCACTAAATATTGGAAAGGGGCGCAGCAAAATATGTTCTATACAATAAAAATTTTCGAAGAATTCATAGACACTCTGTATCCATTCATTGAAATAACTCAAGGCATTTTCAAATGAATTAAATTTTTTGTCTATACGAACCACCTTTTCGCCCTTGTTGCCCATATAGATATAAAACTTGCCTGCATACTTTGCAATGAAATAAGCTGCATTGTTTGCGATATTATCTTGAGCCCAATTCCATTTTTCACTTAATTGAACAGACGGGTCAACAATTTCGAATACAATACTACCTGTAGAGGTGGTAAGAGTCCATTGAGATTGAACAGTGGTTTCTGTTACAATATCTCGTAAGCGAATATCATTAATACCAAGCAAACCAGCTACCCGTTTATCATACCCTGCTCTGATGTCAGTATCCCAATAGGGCGATGCCGGTGGATTTAAATACTGCATTCCGAGTCCACGATGATAACTAGTGTCGGCATATTGCATTAGGAAATTTTGCTTATCTTTAATCATATCAAGCGGCTGGAAAGTGAGGTTTCCAAAACCAGTGTTGCTATTGGCAATTTGGTGCATCATCATAGCATATGCATTGAAATTTTCACTAAACCGTGCAATTAGATGATCCAGTGCTCTATTTCTTCGATTTAGGAAGGTACTTTGATTTTCAAATAGGGAAACATCCTCTTCTTGCTCACCATTGAACACTCTTAATTCGAAATCTTCTGC
>ERZ724517.2401-NODE-2401-length-9961-cov-3.238845_pt1 | contig 9961 bp, 10 predicted proteins | sample MGYA00376050_ERZ724517 | MGnify/ENA primary metagenome ERZ724517 (study PRJEB28724, sample SAMN07190886) | activated sludge metagenome | isolation source: activated sludge of sewage treatment plant in Hong Hong | place: USA: Christiansburg, Virginia | collected... | reverse complement strand
TGTCAACCGCTTAATTTGTGATAATTTGTGATAATTTGTGAAATTTGTGTCAAATTATTTTTAATGAGTTTGATCTAATTGACTAAAAGAAATAGAATGATTTGGTCTATTTTTGCAAAAAAATAAATAAATCTCTGTTTTGATGTTCAAATTTTTAGAAATAATAGGTGTTGTTGCTTTTGCTATGTCGGGTTCCTTGACTGGAATGCATAAAAAATTGGATCTTTTTGGCGTTTTCGTCATTGCACTAGCCACTTCTTTTGGTGGCGGAACTTTGCGTGATGTATTGATGGGTGAAAAGGTTTTCTGGCTCAAAACTGAAAATTTGATCTATATTTATGTTGCTGTTTTGGGTTATCTATTGGCTGTTTTTTTTCATAAAAAATTGGAGTATTTTCGTGTTTCGCTATTTTTATTTGATACAATAGGATTGGGTTTATATACCTTGGTTGGACTTGAAAAAGGTTTGGTTTTTGGATTAAATCCTATTATATGTGTTGCATTGGGCACAATTACTGCCTGTTTTGGAGGGGTGACTCGGGATATTTTATGTGCCGAGGTGCCAAATTTATTTAAGCAGGAAATCTATGCGACCATTTGTGTGGCTGGAGGAATTGTGTTTTTTGGATTAAAAAAAATAAATATGGACAACGATATGCTGTATTTGACAACTTCGCTTTTTATTATTGCCGTGCGATTATTGGCTGTCAAATACAAATGGCAAATCAAGGCACTAAAAATCGATGAATAATGGGTTAGTATCTGTTTGCATAAATTTCAAATAGGCGCAATCAAAAATCTAAATGCAATCTGAATTCTGCGATCTAAATTCTGCAATCTAAATTCTGCAATCTAAAATTAAAGAATTCCTCTCGCTTTGATCTCCAGATATTTATTGATGGTGTCCAAAGTCAGGTTTTCAGGTTGCGTTAGCACCGAATAAATACCGTATTTCTTGAGTTCGTTGACGATTAATCGTTTTTCGAAAGAAAATTTCTCGGCTATTACTTTGTCATAGACTTCTTGAATGTTTTCGGCTTTTTTGTTGATGAGTTCATTCAGTTCAGTGTTTTGGAAGAAAACCACAACCAATAAATGATTTTTCGCAATTCCTTTCAAATAGGGCAGTTGCCTATGTAAACCGTCCATAGTTTCGAAATTGGTGTACAAAACGATCAAGCTTCTTTGGTTTATGTTTTTCTTGATGTCGGTGTACAAACGGCTAAAATCACTTTCGAAAAAATCGGTTTTGATGTTGTACAAGGTTTCCAAAATTTTGTGCATTTGCGAAGCGCGCCTTTCGGCAAAAACTCGGTTTTCTACTTTTTTCGAAAAGGTCAACATTCCAGCTTTGTCTTGTTTTTTTAAGATGACGTTCGATAAAACGAGCGTTGCGTTTATCGCATAATCCAGCAAACTCAATCCGTTGAAAGGCATTTTCATCACACGGCCTTTATCGATAATCATATATACGGATTGTGATTTTTCGTCCTGGAATTGATTGACCATCAAGGAGTTTTTCTTGGCTGTGGCTTTCCAATTCAAGGTTCTAATGTCGTCGCCTTGATTGTATTCCTTGATTTGTTCGAATTCCATCGTGTGACCAATTCTCCTGATTTTCTTGATGCCGTATTGAAACAAATTGTTGGAAAAAGCCATCAAACTGTATTTTCGTAACTGAATATACGACGGATAAGTCGGTACCATTCTTTGATTATCGAATTGGAAACGTCTCGAAATTAGAAACAAAGGCGAGGAAACATACACGTTCAAATTTCCGAAATAATATTCGCCACGCTCGGTGGGACGCAAATAATATTGGATTTCTTTTTCTGTAGAAGCTTTTATTTTTTGCTTGATTTCAAAATTTCGAACTTGAAATTGGAAAGGAATTTCGTCAATAATTTTGACCGAAATCGGAAATGTATAATAGTTTTTAATGCCAACTCTTATTTCGTTTTCATCTCCATTGGATAGTTTTTCGGACATCATTCTAGTTCCTTCGATGCCGTTTTTGGTGAAAAACAAAATCAAAATATCCAGAACCAAAAAAGTCAACAACATCAACAAAACATACCAAGTGACGTTGTACAATGCGGGAAATATGAAGGCCAAAACAAACAATTCCACAACGCCCAAAAGCGCATAGAAAAAGAAATTGTTGATGTATAAACTTTTTAGTAGTTTCATAAATAGAGAACTTTTTAGGAAATATTGTTGAGGACAATTATAATGTGTCAATCTGATTACAGATTGTTTCTACGTGGTCAAGACCATAAAGCAGTGCAGATTCATTAATATTCATCCATTGGAATAATTCCTTGATTATTGTATAATGTTGTCTTGCATAAATTGTGTCTTTTACGGGCTGACCAGTAATAAAGCATATAGGTTCGTGATGGGCAATTCGGTTTCTTATGTCGTTGATTCTGGACAATTGATTGAATATATAAATATTATTGTATTGGATTAATGGAGTACTGGTTGGTTTCAAAGGAAATATTTTTAATAAAGTTTTTCCTGTGGCGGTATATTGATTTTGTGCAAACATAAATCGCCAAAATCCAAAGCCAAGTTCGGCAACCAGCTTACTGTGAGTGTAGTTGTGATTTAATTTATAGATAGCATCATTTATATTTATACAAGTAAATTTGCATTTAATGTTATCAAAACAACCGCCTTGAGCTGCTCCGTTTTGCAGCCAATCATTTCCTAATTTTGCAATGTTGTGCTTGTTTATAGCATTTCGCAAACAAATTTCAAAACAGCAAATTACAGTAAAAAGTTCTTGAGATAACCTTAAATTCAAGCGATATAAAGTCATTGCTTTTTTTGTTGAAGCAGTTGCAGTAGTGTAGCGACTCATTCTCGCAACAGACATTATTTCTTCGAATTCTGAATATTTCATTGATTAAGTCGTTTTTAGGTTGTTTTTAGGTTGTTTTTTGATTTATTTGTTTATCTTTGTCAAATCTTATTCCCGATGTTTGTCCCTGAAGCAATTCAAACCGTCGGGTTTCGTTTTTTTATAAAGTTACCATTCCTAAGTTTTCTCTATAGTAAAGCTTGTTTTTCGTGATAATTTACTTTAACCAAAGTTTGTGTTTTATGCCTACCTCAAAATCATCAACACTTCCCAGTAAAATAAACAATCCCACCACGCCCAAAAGCGCATAGAAAAAGAAATTGTTGATGTATAAACTTTTTAGTAGTTTCATAATTTTGAATCTGGAAACTTTAGAATTAAGGTTTGTTATTTTTTTTGCAAAGCGACCTTGACTAAGTTTAGTTTTTAATATTAAGTTTTTTTAAACATCAAATTTTCCAATTATTTTTTGATCATAATCATAGTTTTCTTCATTCGGAAAATTTCCATTTAAGTCAGGAAAGACAAGTTGTAAATATTCATAATTACGGTTTTTATAAAATTTGATAGATGTGAGAACATATTCTACCAAGTCTTTATTTTCGACTTTTAAAAAGTAAATTGGAAATCTATCTGTTAAATCATCAATTATTTTATTTAAAGGGACTTCACTAAATTTATATTTATCAGCATATTTTTCAATTAGTTGACCTGATAAATTTGGGCCAAGTCCTGAAATAAATAATTCGGGGATTTTAAAATTCTCAAATATTCCTGTTGAATATGCAAAAGGTGTGAAGTCTTTTTCTTCTAATACAGCAGTTGTATGATATCCAATATTTTTGATATTGTCATAAACTCGTTTAAAATATATTTTCTTTTTTTCTTGAGATTGTTTCATTTTTCGTTCATTTTTCACCAAGATTACCTCGGAATCTCCACACTTTCCAAAATCTGTTTGATGATTTCAATACTTGTAATTCCTTCCATTTCGCGTTCTGGCGTTACAATAACACGGTGTTGCAACACAGGAATCGCAGCTTCTTTGATGTCTTCCGGAGTCACGAAATCACGTCCACGGATGGCGGCAAAACCTTTGGCAGCATTCAAAATCGCAATCGAAGCACGAGGCGAAGCACCGAGATACAAAAAGGCGTTTTCACGAGTGTTGATTACGATTTTTGCAATGTATTCCAACAAGTTTTGTTCGACGATAATTTGTTTTACCAAGGCTTGATACTGCTTGATTTCTTCCGATGAAAGTAGCGTTTTGATGTTGTCGAGTTTGCCTTGATTTTGCAATAAATGTTCTCTTTGGATAATCAGGATTTCCTCGTCCATTTTTGGATAATCGATGGAAATTTTGAAGAGAAACCGGTCTAATTGCGCTTCTGGCAAACGATACGTTCCTTCTTGCTCAATTGGGTTTTGAGTGGCAATTACTAGAAAAGGCGTGTCCAAAACATAGGTTGTGCCATCGATGGTGATTTGGCGTTCTTCCATAACTTCAAAAAGTGCGGCTTGGGTTTTGGCAGGCGCACGATTGATTTCGTCAATCAATATCAAGTTCGAAAAAATGGGTCCTTTTTTGAATTCGAATTCCGATTTTTTCAAGTCGAAAACTGAGGTTCCTAAAATGTCCGAAGGCATTAAATCGGGTGTGAACTGGATTCGGCTGAAGCCAATATTCAAGGTTTTGGACAACAATTTTGCCGTAATGGTTTTGGCAACACCGGGAACGCCTTCGAGTAAAACGTGACCGTTCGACAAAATGGCGACCAATAATTGATCGATCATTTTGCTTTGTCCCACGATTACAGTTCCGAGTTCCTGTTTGATGGTGTTGATGCTTTCTAAAAGCGGTTCTAAATTGATTCGAGATTGAAAATTTACGTTTTCGGTTGGATTTTCAGCGTTGGTTATTTCTTCCATATTTTTATTTTTTTTACCACAAATTACACAAATTAACACAAATTTATTGTTGTTTTGAATTGCACGAATTTGTGTTAATTTGTGGTTTTATAAGTTTTTAATTAATTCATTATTTTTTCTATCGCATTATTAATTTGAAGCAAATCATCTTCAATGCTCAGATAATTATTTTTTCGATAGGCGTTTATCAACGACACAATATTTTTGATGTCGTCTAAATCTTTTCCGGATTTAAGGTGTAATTTTTTAATGAAATCATCATCCAATCTATGGGTTTCAATCAAATATTCGTTGCGAACTTTTTCGAGAAAATAAATGATTTTTTTGTCAATAATGTTGTTGTGGTCGCCTTCCATGTAATACAAATTTCCAATGGTTTTTGTAAAATCGACCGTGGTATTGGCTAATGGTTTGATGATAGGAACGACTCTTTGTTTTCGTTTGGCATTGAATAATATAAAGACCAGCATTCCAATCAAGAAAATATACCAAGCCCATTTTAGTGCGGGTTGACTCAAAATATAGCGCATTGGCGAATCGGAAATTACTTCTCCAGTTTGATTTTGGATACACCAAAACACTTCTCCTTCCGGGATATAAGACAAGACTTTTTCGGCATATTCGTGATGATTTCCTTTCAATAAATGAAAATTAGTAAACGCCACGGGTTGGGTATGTAAATAAAATACACCCGTTTTATAGTTCACTTTTATGAAATTGACTCTGGTGCTGTCGCCGTTTTGATAGCCCAAAACAGTGGTGTTCAGAGTGTCGATTTTGGAGAAATAATTATTGTTGACGCCTTCGGTGATTTTATATTTTTGATTGCCCAATTTTTTGTTGGCGACCCAATTGTAAATGCTATCCGAATAGTTGTAATCACTGTCCATCTTTAAATTCAAACTGTCCAGCAAGGCATTCGGAATCATTTCGGAACTGATAAAAGCATTATTTCCGTGATTGACAAACGTACAAATTTCGGTAACCGATTCTTTGTCGAAATCCACCATTCTGGAAATGCTGAGAAAAGTTCCTTTTACTCGGTAATCATTTACAAGCGTGTCATAGTCAAATTTACTATCGAAATATTCATACGGAGTTGTGTTGAATTTACTAATTTTTCTCTTCAAAAGCGAACCCATTTCCTTATCGAAAACATACATTCCGTAAGGAATTTTGTCTTTTAGGGAAAAGGTTGGTGTCCAGTCAATGGGTTTCGGACGATTACTGTCAATAACAACAATAGCCGCAATGAGCAACACCAAAAGAGCGATGTAGATTTTTAGCGTTTTATCCATTGTTGATTTTTTTTATTGATTTTTCAAAAGCGTTTCTGGCTTTTGCAAAAGTGTTCTCGTCCAATTCGAATTCGCCATACCAAATATTATTGTACAGATACGACAAATAGGCAAAATCCTCTTTTTGGGCTTCGTCTTTTATTTCATAATGATAATCTGAGTTGGTTTTTTCGACATCCCATTCGATGATTTGTTTTTCGGACATTTTCTTGAGCAACCAAAGGTAATAATAGCGAATTGTCAATCGATTTTCGCCCGATTCTAGACTTTTTTGAATGAGTTTTTCGAAATCGACCAAATGAAGATTTTTTTCGATTTCGTCATAATTGATGATTTTTCTATCGGAATTTCGACCAAAAATCCATTGTCCTTCTTTGTTCATTATGGCTTTTACAATCATATAAATTACCGCAAGAACAATAAGAATTGCGATAGTTCTTAGCAAAATATCCACAAAATTTACAGCTGATTTGCTATCCGTAAAACTGAAAATATTTTTGAAAAAGTTGGCGAGCCATTCCTTGAAACGATCCCAAGCATTTTTCTCGGGTGTTTTGAATTCGTAGATAAATTCCTTGTCGGTGTACTTTTTCTTAAAATTTTTGGCAAAAGGTTTTAATTCTACAAAAGCCGAATCGATGACGATGTCTTTTTCGGTAAAAATGATTTTTTCTTTTTTGTTTACAGCCAATGAATCCTGTGCTCCAACATTGGAACAAAAGAAAAACAGAATAAGTATAATTAGTTTATTCAAAGTCGGAGCCTATTAAATCAATTTGACTTTTGGTGGAATTATTTTCGTTTTCTTCCTGCAAACCATAATAAATGAGTCCTTGATTGACCAAAATAAAATTGTTGAAAACATAACTCAACAAGACCGAAAACACCATTATCACGGCAAACAGGATTCCCATTGTCGAAAAAGTGTCGGTTCGCGAAGTTTGCGATTGTATTTCTTGAGTGGAAACAAACATCCAAATCATACTCAAAACATAAGGAATCATTGTGATAAAACCTTGAATGATTTGAACCAGCATCATCATTAGAAAAGTGGTTCCGACGATAGTCCAAAATTGCTGTTTTACCATACTAAAACCATTGGCCAAAGCAGTGAAATAGCCAACATCTTTCAGAATATATTCGTAGTAAGACAAAGTAATCCAAGACATAAAAGCCGAACCTGCAATGATGATTAATGGAATTCCGATAAGGATAAAACATAGTAAAAATAGCAAACCAAAAATGATAGCAGCTAAAGGCATTATGACAAATATGCTTCCCAATAAGAAAATTATCATTTTCCCAATGTTTGATTTCAAGCCCGAAATGATTTCTTGGATTTGAAAATTAGTATTGTTATTTTTTTCTATAAGCCCCATATAAATTACAGGATAACTAATATTGAGCATCGACAAAATGACAATGAGCAAAAACGTGATGACGAAACCTCCAACAATCAGGACCATATTATTGTTGAAATAGGCCATCAGGTAGTTGGGATTATTTTGCATATTGGTTATTCCAGAGAAAAGAACTTCCATATATATTTTGGACATAAAATAAATCAAAACCACCAATACCATCAGGAATATTCCGTTGATGATGAAATAATTTTTGAAATAATGCTTTCCAAAAGTTTTAAAAAAAGCAGTTGTATCGGAGAAGTTGGCGCTTAGATCACGTTTTTTGTAGAGTTCGAACATTATATAGTTTGTGTTTTTTTGTGAACAATAAAGGGATAAATCAGGTAATAAAAAGAGATAATTGCCAAGGTGAACAAAATGATAAAACTGCTCAACCAGTTCGGCATATCAATAGAATATCGAGTAATGAAACCTTCCAGAAAGCCCGCTGCAATCGTAAAAGGAACGGTGCTCAAGAATATTTTGAAACTGTTTTTGAAACCAATTTTAAAGGAATTCATCCTCGAATAAGTTTTAGGAAATAGGATGGAAGCACCCAAAATATAACCTGCGGCAGTTTCTATCACGATGCCGAAAATTTCCATCGAACCGTGAATCCAAATGCCACGAACGCTTTTCCAAAAAACGCCTTGCTGCAAGAAAAAATATTGAAAAGAACCCAACATAATGGCGTTTTGCAGGGAAATATAAAAAGTGCCAATGCCTCCAAAAATTCCGAAAATGTAACACATCATTCCGACCTTTAAATTGTTGAACGTGATGCCAATAAAACTGCCCCAATTGCTTCCCGATTTGTAGATTGCCACTGGATTTCCCTTCTTGATATTTTCCAAAGTTTCATTGACATAGCTGTCGCCGAGGATTAATCGGACAAAATCAGTATCGTATCGGGCAGAAATAGCTCCAATAAAAACGGTCGCAAAAAACAACACAAAAGCATAAACCAAATACCTGCGATAGTCATAAAGTAGCAACGGAACTTCGGTTTTGAAGAAATACACCAATCGATTGCTTTCGGTTCGTTTGGTCTTGTAAATTTTCTGGTAAATTTGTGAAGCTAAATAGTTTAAGTAAACCACCGTTTTGCTTTTGGCATAATAAGTTTGGGCGTACGACAAATCACTCATTAATTGAATGTATAAATTTGCCATTTCATCAGGATTTTTTTTAGCTTTACCAAAAATAGCTTGCTCAAATTCAAGCCATTTCTCTTTATTGATTTTTATAAATGCAATTTCTCTCATACGAGTGCTAAAATAAGAAATATGTCAGAATTATCTATAAGTACAACACAAAATGTTGTAATAAATTTTAAAGCCGCTTCAGTAGGTGAGAGAATGTATGCCAGTTTGTTGGATTTGCTCATAAAAGTCGCTTATATTATTGTTATTGGTTATGTCTTTTTTTATTTGTTGGGAATCTGGGATGTCGTAAATAGTATGGATATGTGGTCAGGTATTGCGGTAAAAATATTCTTTTTCTTCCCAGTTATGATTTATTCCGTTACTCTCGAAAGCATTTTTGAAGGACAAACTATTGGAAAAAAATTATTAAAAATAAAAGTGGTTAAAATTGATGGCTATCAAGCCAGTTTTGGCGATTATCTAATTCGTTGGCTTTTTAGGATTGTAGAGAACAATATGCTTGGCGGACTCATAGGATTAGTAGCCATGATAGTCAATAGCAAAACCCAGCGAATGGGCGATGTGGCAGCGGGAACGGCTGTGATAACACTAAAAAACAATATTTCCATTGATCATACTATTCTCGAAGAAATTGGGGAAGCTTATGTGCCTATTTATCCTTTGGTAATCAAACTTTCAGATAATGATATGCGAATTATTAAGGAAACTTTTCTGGTTGCCGAGAAAAAAAATGACTTTGAAACCATTGACAAATTGACCAAGAAAATCGAAAGTGTAACTGGAATTAAAAATCAATCAAGATTTCAAATAGATTTTATAAAAACCATTTTGAAAGATTATAATTTTTATACTCAAAATATGTGATTTTAAGTGGGAAGTTAGAAGTAGGGAGAGGGAAGTTTGCAAAATGAATTGCTTAATTTTATAAAGTCAAAATTAAAATAGTGAAGAATTATACCGTCAGACTATATCAAGGAAATGATTATCAAGATTGGAATGCATTTATTGATCAAGCCAAAAATGCCACTTTCCTTTTTCATCGTGATTTTATGGACTATCATTCTGATCGATTTCAGGATTATTCTTTGATTGTTTTGGATGGCGAAAAATGGGTGGCTGTACTTCCGGCAAATGTTGTTGGGAATCAAGTTTTCTCGCATCAAGGATTAACGTATGGCGGATTAATTTATAATGAGAAACTAAAATTAGCTTCGGTTATTGCAATTTTCAAAAGTGTTTTGTCTTTTTTGAATACCAATAAAATGGAGAAATTACAATTAAAATTAATTCCATCCA
>ERZ724517.2399-NODE-2399-length-9962-cov-4.532250_pt1 | contig 9962 bp, 9 predicted proteins | sample MGYA00376050_ERZ724517 | MGnify/ENA primary metagenome ERZ724517 (study PRJEB28724, sample SAMN07190886) | activated sludge metagenome | isolation source: activated sludge of sewage treatment plant in Hong Hong | place: USA: Christiansburg, Virginia | collected... | reverse complement strand
AACGGGAAGGGGGGGACAGGCACCAGGGGCTGATGGACAGCTACAGGAAGCTGCAGGGGGCGGGGGGTAAGGGGGTGGTTTTGGCGGGTTAGGGGTGGGGCTGGACGCGAGAGTGATCAGCGAAGGGAGGGCAGCGAGGCGGCGCTTCGGCGCTTAAGCGTGTTCGGCTGCCGAGAAACGGGTGATGGAGACCGCGCTGCGCCTGGAAATCCCTGGCTGTGCGCCCCTGCTCATGCCAGCCCTTCTCCCGGAATGTTCTGTGCAATATTTTGGGCTTCGTCCAGGATCGCCCGCTCGCGTTCGATCTCGCAGCGCAGCTCTTCTTCACTGGGTAGAATCAGACGATATTTGCTGGCGAACAACTGCTCGCTCTCGTGCAGCACCGAGTAGCGCACCACGGAATGATCCTTGTGCTCACAGAGCAGGATGCCGACAGTGGGGTTGTCATCCGTGCCACGTTTGAGATCGTCGTACATGCGGACATACATATCCATCTGCCCGATGTCCTGATGCGTCAACTCATGGGTTTTCAGGTCGATCAGCACAAAACACTTGAGCAGGTAGTTGTAGAACACCAGATCAATGTAGAAATCCTTGCTTTCGGTGCTGATGCGTTGCTGACGGGCGACAAAGGCGAAGCCCTTGCCCAGTTCAAGCAGGAAAGCCTGCAACTTATCCATCAAGGCCTGTTCCAGCGTCGATTCAAGCAGCTTGCCACTACCTGGAAAGCCGAGGAATTCCAGCATCACTGGATCACGGATGAACTCACGCGGCGCTTGTTTCAGGGTTTGAAGATTGGCATCGGCTTCGGCCGTGACCGCCAGCCGGTCGTCGCTCAGCAGCAAGCGTTCGTAATACAAGGTACCGATCTGGCGTTCCAAGGCGCGGGAACTCCAGTTCTGCGCGGCGGCTTCGTTCATGTACCACTGCCGTGCATCGGCACTCTCGACGCGTAACAGCGTGCGGTAGTGGGTCCAGCTCAATTCGTGACGCAGTGCGTCACACATCGGGAAGGCCTGATAAAACAGCCGCATGTAACGCAAATTCGAGGCATCGAAGCCTTTGCCGAATTCGCGTCGTTAGTTTCCAGGAAGACGCCGCCACCGTGCGCAAGGATTACGCCGCGGACGACCTCTCCCGGCTGAAGCGCATCGTTCTCAATCTGATCAAGACTGAAACCACCACCCAAACCAAGTTTGGAAAGATCAGCATGCGCATGAAGCGCAAGCTCGCAGCCTGGGAGGATGGCGACAGGGAGGCGATGCTCGGGATTAGCCTGGCGCATGACGGATAAGTGCAATAGCCCTGCCCCCACAGTAACCAGTACGCCCAACATGCTTCAGCCACCATCCTCAGCCCCACATACAATTACAGTTTTCTGTATTTATGGTACGATTAAACATCATCACAACACAAAATATCGTGCATCAAGTACAGAAAACGTTAGGTCACATCATGCGGCGCCTTCAGGTCTCTCAGAACCGCCGCTTAACTTATCGCGACCTGGCAAAGATGGCCGGGACCAGCGAACGGACGATGGCCGAGTGGATGCGCGGCGCCACTTCGCCTATGGCGATGAACGGGCTGCTCAATTTGATGGCCGCCTTGAAGGCGGACGACGTGATACAGGTGTTGGCGCTGTGGCGCGAGACAGCACCGCAAGACCCCACCAGTGCCGACAGGACGCAGGAGATTCATAAATGACTAAGATCGAAACCGAAATCGAGCTAACCGAAGTGCGCTTCTACCGTGCAAGCGAGAAGCCGTACGGCGCCTTCAGCAACCTGTACCGGCGCGAGATCGAGTTCGAGGGTGAAAAGTTCGCGACCTCGGAGCACGCTTACCAGGCCGGCAAGGCTCGCAAACCAGAAGTTCGGAAATGGCTGATGGAGGCCCCCTCTCCCGCGCTGTTGGCTATGGCTGCCCATGGTCTCTATGTGTGGGACATCAATCCGGACTGGTCGAAAATCAAGTTTGACCGGATGAAGCGTGTATTGCAGGCAAAGTTCTCGCAGCATGAGGACCTCAAGCAACTACTCCTGAGCACCGGCACAGCACGCTTAGTGGAATCAGCCACTGTCGACAACGCCGTAAACCGCCTTTGGGGCGAGGTGAATGGCGTCGGCAAGAACAAGTTGGGCGAGTTGCTCATGGAAGTACGTGCCGAACTCGCTGGAACCGAAGTGCCCACGACGATCAAGGGCAAGGAGGAACCAAAGGTTGCGCCCAAGAGTCGGGCCGTGCAGCCTAACTCGACAGCCAGTAATGCTGGCCGTTCAAGGCGACGGTCAGCAGGCGAGTCCATCTCAGCGTAAGACGGCATCAGGCATATCGGGCGTACGGTGCGATGTGCCAGCCAGCAACGCTCCGCGGTTGCGAGTAGCGGCGCCGGCCCACAAACTGGAACTTCAATCGACTAGGCACATGGGCAAACGATTCATCGACGAGCTCCAACAACTTCCCACGACCATGCAGTGGGCAGTCGAACAGGATGTCGCGTTATTGCGCCGAGCAGTTCAGCTATACGGCGATCGAGGCCTCCTAGCAGTGGGTTCTGGCGGCTCCTTCACTGCGGCAGCCTATGCGGCGGATCAACATTTCCGATGGTACGGCCGCCCGTCGCAGGCCATCACGCCACTCGAGGTCTTTCAGGTCCCCACCAACGCGGCAGCGAATGCCGCGGGGTTGCTGCTGTCCGCAGAAGGTAAGAACTACGACATCCTGGCCGCAGCGAAGCAACTTCGGCTGCGTGCCTGCCCGACTATCGGTCTGACGCTGCGTTCAACGAGCCCGTTGGTTGAGCTGACTGATGAGACTGGCGCGGCATCTCTAGCTGCCTACGACATGCCTTGGGGCAAGGACGGCTATCTTGCAACGAACTCGCTTATCGCCACGCTGATCCTGCTCTGGAGAACGTATGAAGCAGATGCCACCGTCGAGGCAGAGTTACCACTTCTAGTGAACTGGCTCCTACAGTTCAATCGCCGCCTCGAGGAGACTGGCTGTCTGAAGCGTTCAGAGCGTGCGTTGATCTTGTATGGCACCGTCGGCCGTATCGGGGCCATCGACCTCGAATCTAAGCTGGCAGAGGGAGCGCTAGCGTTCGGCCAAGTCTGCAACTTTAGGCAGTTCGCACATGGCCGGCATCTGCAATTGTCCCGGCTCAGCGAGCCAGTAACCGTGGTGAGCCTCAGTACTGAAGGCGACCCGCTTGCCGCCGAGACCATCCGACTGTTGCCGACGGAGGTCGGACCTGTCCTTAAGGTGGCTCTGCCTCGCATCAGCGACGCTGGCGCTGAGATCGCAGGCGTTTTGGCTGCTATGGTGATCACGCTGGCATGGGCTGGCGAGCACATCGATCCTGGCCAGCCGGCCGTCCCCCAATTCGGCCGTGATCTTCACGCCTTGGACGTTTCTACCCTCGTCCCACATGCGTTGCCGCCCACACCGGCCATGCTGAGAAAGCAAGTCTCCGGCGACCCGCCCGAGATGCTCATCCAGAATGCTCGACGCTACATTGAACGCCTGCAGTCTGCACGACTACGTCTCCTGGTATGTGACTTCGACGGCACGTTTTGCGATACGGTCAAGCGTTTCGAGGGCCTTGATTCGAAGATTGCACCCGAGCTGACTCGATTGGCACGCAGCGGTGTCCACTTGGCCTTCGCCACCGGACGAGGACTGAAGCTCAGGAAGGTCTTACAAGACAAGCTGCCCGCGGATGTTTGGCCCATGGTGACGATGGGATGCTACAGCGGCTCCTTCATCTTCAGCCTGGCTGACATACATGCCGCCGCCCCCCCCACCGACCCGCGCCTCTCAGATCTGGCTCAGTGGCTGAGCAACACAAGCGCACTATCGACACATGTGGATCCATGCGCAGATGCTGGGCAACTGAGCCTTCGCGGCATATCCAGCAACGAGAAGGTGCGATTGATCGCAGCGATCAACGAGTGGGTCGCTCAGCACGGCTACGAAGGATGGCGAGCGTTCAGTTCTGGCCATTCGGTGGACGTTGTGACCGAGAGGGCAGGCAAGCTGCTCGTCGTGCAGGACGCATGCCATCGACTAGGGCTGGACCCACTGACGCAAGTTCTTCGTGTCGGAGACGGGGGCGATTTCGGCGGCAACGACTATGAACTGCTGTCGGAGGGGCTTGCGCTGAGCGTCGATGCTGTTCCTCCAGGGGTTGAGCAGTGCTGGAACTTTCTGCCGCGTATGCTGAGTGGCGTTCGTGGCACTGAGTACTACCTGCGACACCTTGAAGCCGCCGACGGCGAGGCCAGATTTTCAGTCGGGTTCTCAGAGCAAGCGGCCGCCGCAGTATGCGATGCCCTCAGCCGCAGCTAACCCGGCAAAAAGGACAAACGGAGATTGTTGCATGAAGGAGACGCTGGCAAAGCGATTGGTAGCCGACCTGATGGACTGGAAACTCGAACGCGCAACGAGCGAGTTTGCCTGGCTAGACCTGATGGTGAACTACAAGTTCGACAGCTACCAACAGTATGGGCCTGGTCACCGGTTTTACGTCCATCTGCTGCGGTGGCTATCGCAGTACGGAATGGCGGATCGCGAGCGAATTTGGAAGCTCCTCCGCGAGCATCTGGTCTACATCAGTCAAGACGAAATGCATCACCTCGTTAGCCTCACAGGTCCGGTAATTGAGCGCGAGATGCGCGCTGCCGTCGCCAAACAACTTGGTCTGCCGGTGTACCGCGTCAACGATGACCCTGAAGCTAGTCGCCGTCTAGCGGAGATGCAGTGCCGTACGCTCTACGTCGGAGTCAGCGATGGAGCTCGAATCGACGTTTTTCGCCGATACAACGAAGGCACAGTTAACAACGAGCAGGTCGTCGCCATGATCGAGATCTCGGAACTCAAGCAGGCCGGGCTGAAAGAAAAGCTGCGGGAGCGACTGGACGCAATCAAATCAACCGCTCCGGCCACATTCGAGTGGGTCTGCCTGATAGACGACTTCACCGCATCCGGCACGACATCAATCCGGGAAGAGGGTAACAGCAAGTGGGGTGGCAAGGTGCAACGCTTTATCAAAGAGGTCGACAAGACACGCGAGAATGCGCCTCTGATCACTGACGATGCCCACATTCAAGTCCACCACTACTTGGCGTCCAAAGCAGCCAGTATCAAGGTTTCTGGTCTGCTTGAGCGCTTTCAGGCTCAGTCTTCTGGAATGCGCTTCATTCCATCGTTCTCGTATGTGCTTCCGGACGACGTCGTGGTTACGTCGACAACCCATCCAGATCTAGCGGGGCTCCTGGAGAAGAGCTATGACCCGGGGATCGAAACCACCCATACGGGTTCAGACATCGCGCTAGGCTATAAGCAGTGCGGCCTGCCGCTTGTGCTCGACCACAACACGCCCAACAATTCAGTGGCCACACTCTGGGCGCGGAGCGATCCCAAGGCCGAAAAATATGAGAAACACAACCACATGTCGCCTCTCTTCCCCCGCCGTCAACGCCATTCGGATGTGCGCTCATGAATCCTTGGCACAAACGGGCGAACGAGTTTATCCGCGACGCGAACGAGCTCCTTCCACTTATAAGCCCTCAGCCCATCAAGCGCTTCTTCCAGCGCGAGTCGACGCGACTTTTTGATCGACTGGTTGTCGTGGTCGGTTCACCAGGCTCGGGCAAGACAACTCTCGCTCGCCTGCTTGAGCTTCGCACACTTGCGGCAGTGCCAGACTTCAAGGGCAACACTGACGTTCGAGAACTATTGGCGTCATTAGCAAAGGCAGATGTCCTTGACGATCTCGAACCTGCCATTCTCGCTTTGCGGCTTCCCGCTGGTGGCCAGCTTCGATCGATCTGGGACCTGCCCTACGATGTTCGCCTTAGGCACCGCCTACTGCGCGCCATGATTGAGGCAAAGACCGTGCTGGGATGGCTCCGCGCAATGGAGGATGTCGGCATTAATCTAGAGCAAGTCCGCATCATCACCACGCCCAATGCAGAGGCAGCGCGGGACGCGGTGAATGCTGATGATTTGAGTGCATTCCGCGAGCGTGCGCGCGTTACAGAGCGCGCAATCTTCAAGCTCATCAATGCACTGGTCGCGCCCGCAGAAGACGAACTGGGGGGACATCTGATTGACGTGGCATACGCACCATTTGCCATCATCGAGTGGATCGAAATCTCTGCCGCATGGCGCGGCAGGGCATTGCGTCTCAAGCCCATGGTTATCATCGATGATGCGCACGAGTTGCACCCTACCCAGTTAGAAGACGTTGACCTCTGGCTCAGGGATCGGGAGATCAAGATTGCGCGCTGGATGCTGACACGCATCGACTCACTGAACCTAGAGGATTTCAGGCGCGTCCTGCGTGATGAAGAAACCGTCTCGCCCGGTACCAACCCAGGCCGTGACCGCGTGCGCATCCTGCTTCAAGATACCGAGAACCGGAACCGTCAGGCTTTCCGCGCAATTGCTGAGGACGTAGCTCGTCGCTACCTGCAACCCCTGGCGGCCTTTCATCGTCGCGGCGGCTTTCTGAGCCTCAAGACCATACTGAACACGGCCCGTTCCCCCGTTCTATCGGATACCGACTTGCATGTCCTCCAGGCTGAAAATGCCCGCCTCGTTGAAGAAAATCAGCTAACCCACGAAAAGGTTGAGGCCATGGAGGCGGCGTATCCTGCAGACATCGCGCCTGACGTGAAGGCCGCAGTGACCCACATCATGCTAGAGAGGGAATTGAAGCGAACGCCGCAGCGATCATTGTTCGGTGCGCCCGCAGAGGATTCGTCTGAGGAAGAAGTATCAAAGGTGCCGCGTCCCGTCATTACTGGTGCGGAACTCCAGATGCTCCATCGCTTTGAGCGCCCCTTCTATTTCGGATTTGAGAGACTAGCCGATGCTGCCAACGAAAACATCGAGCAGTTCGTAACGCTGGCCAGCGTGTTAGTGGATCGCTTGGAGACACAAGCTATTCGAGGTAGGCCGCTAGCACTGGATGCGCGTCAGCAGCACAAAGCCGTGCGCGAGCAGGCTGCGGACTTGATTGACCAGTGGGATTTTCCGTACGCCCCGCAGGTACGCAAACTGGTTGATTTCATCGGCGGGAGATGTGAAGAACTAACCCTCAGGCCAAATGCCCCGCTGTCCGACGGCGCCAATGCCTACGGCATTTTGCGTTCCGACTTAGAAAATCTGGATTCAAACGACGAGCTCGCTCGCGTGCTTCATTACGCGCTCGCCTACCAAGCCCTAGTTCTCATTGAGCCCTATGAGTGCAAAGGCAAGACTTGGGCGTTGTTCGAGCTCGGCGGTGTAGCCATCATCGCCAAGGGCTTGACGCATAGCCGCGGTGGGTTTGTTGAGGGAACACTTCACCAACTCAAGACTTCGGTGGGGAGTGCCGCGTGATTCGTGTGCCCAACCTCTCCCTTGACGATGTCGACGAGTTCATTAGCGATTATTTCCCGACTGCTGGAGCCACCCTGTTGATCGGTAACGTAGGGTTCAGCCCCGAGGTTCTGTATTTCCCAGAGCGCCTGGGGCCGCTTTCCAACGTTGACATGCGCTTTTTCCACGAGAGGCGCCCAGCAGTTCCAGCGGTGATCACGCACTTAGCTTCTGAACGCGAGCAACAACTCCGCGAGCTCTCAGCGTGTCCCATGCAGGTTGTCGACATCGCGATCCTTGCCGAAGATGGCGCACCTATAGGCGGCCGAAATGCTTGTATGCAGGTACACCAGTGGCTGAACGCAAAGGCCTATACGGACGTTGTGGTCGACGCCACGGGCATGTCGCGATGCACAGCCTTTCCGATAGTAAAGCAGCTCTACCAGCTATCACGAGACACTCCGATTCGTGTTCATCTGCTGGTGGCCGACAGTACCCAAGCCTTCTCAAATGTCGAGTCGGTGTCCAACGACCGCGGTGGCTGGATGCACGGATTTCCCGGTGAAACGGAGACCGACGAATTTGCAAAAGCGCTCAAGCTGTGGGTAGTGCAACTATCCGAGAAGGCCGGCACATCGCTGCAAACAATGTATCGTGAGCTGGACTCACCGGAAGAGGTCTGCCCAGTCCTGCCTTTCCCAGCGCAGAACCCGCGCCGCGCCGACGAGCTGTTGTTCGAACATCGCGAGTACTGGCAGCGGGAGTGGTTCGAGTCACCACTGAACTTCATCCGGGCGCATGAGACAGATCCCATGGATGTTTTCCATTCGATAGTGCGTCTCCACACAACCCGTGTGGAAGCCCTGACCGGCTCCGGTCTGATATCACAAACCGTGTTGTCCCCAGTCGGGCGTAGGCTCCCCGGCATAGGTATGCTTCTTGCCGCGCTCTCCTACGGATTACCAATTTTCTATCTGGAGACAGTCGGCTATGATGTTCATGGAGACTTGGTTCCTGGCGTCCGAGGCACCCCTACTCACAGATGGCATTTCCGTGTTGATAAGCTCACCCCGACTCACGACTGAAAGGCCGCGCTCCCGTGTATCGGGAGCGGGCTTCATCACGCTGGATGTGATGCTGGGCACGGGGTCCCAACTGGTTTACGCAGGCATCGGCGGGTCCACGGGCAACGTGCTTTCGATCCTCGCTTTCCTGGGTTGGGAAAGCCTTCCGCTTGTAAACCTTGGGCGCGACCACGTTGGAGCTACCATCCACCGAGAATTCACGAAACTCGGTGCAAACATGCGCCACGTGCGACTGAACCGTGGGCTCTTGAGCCCTCTGCTCTATCAGTTTGCTGGCGAACCTTCCGAGGCACCTCGCTACAGCTTCGCCTGCCCTGTTTGCGGTCAGGCACGCCGCTTCCACGAAAACCTCGTGGACAGCGGGGGTGATGAGTTCGTACGCTGCGCCGCTGAGTCCAACGTGTTCTTCTTTGACCGAGTCACCGATGGCACCGTACGCATGGCTCAAGCCGCTCGTGCTGGTGGCGCCTTCGTGTTCTTCGAACCATCGTCTATCTCTGCCGACCGAGGCCTGTTTGAAGCTGCGCTGAACTGCGCGCACGTAGTGAAGTACTCGGTCGACCGGATTACTGAGCCCTTAGATCACCGTCTGTCTTCGGGCTTCGTCGAGATCCAAACACTGGGTGTTCGGGGCCTGCGTTTCCGAAAGCACTCTCTTGCGCCAGACTGGATCGAACTGCCGGCGCTTCGCACAAGTTCGGTCGCCGACACATCAGGGGCCGGCGACTGGTGCACGGCTGGCTTTCTACATGCATTGTTTGCGAGTCGTGGAGCCAACGAGCTCAGCCACCTAAGCTACAACGACATCTATCGTTCTTTGCGGCTAGGACAGTCTATCGCAGCTTTGAGCGTGAGCCACATCGGCGCGCGCGGAATGATGCGTGCGTGGCAACCGTCGGACGCCTTGGAAATGGCTCAGCAGATCCTAGACGGTGTCAAAGCACCGGAGTGGACTGGCCCGGCTCGCGCTCTCCGGCAGCTCGATTCGGTTTGCTGCACGGATCTGACGTCCGCTACCCCGCAGCCTGGACGGCTGTCGACGTTCTTCTGATTCGTCCAGTAAGCTCCACGTTCGCATACCGGGCTTGTGCGGCCGCCAGCACGGAATCGTGTAAAGCCTATTCGGCAGCAGGAAATCAGCCACAACCTGCCACACAGTGAGGTCCAGCGAACGACTGAGCAGTTCAGCAGCAGTCGAGCGAGGGCGCTAACTAAGCACCCTGACCACTTGAGCGGAGTGGCCAAGGCTAGTCTTTAGCGGTCGGGACGGCGGCAAACTCACTAACCTCGTTGCCATGAACCTCCTTATCCCAATATCAAGGCGCCTATGGCTATGGGGTCGATGCAGAAATCAATCCTTCCTGCCCGACCGACTTTATCTTCACCGACTGACTTTATTTGCTCCAGTCAGCCTGCCGCCGCCCGATCACTCCACCGTCACACTCTTCGCCAGGTTCCGCGGCTTGTCCACATCCGTGCCCTTCACCAGCGCAGCGTGGTAGCTGAGCA
>ERZ724517.2398-NODE-2398-length-9963-cov-3.965684_pt1 | contig 9963 bp, 10 predicted proteins | sample MGYA00376050_ERZ724517 | MGnify/ENA primary metagenome ERZ724517 (study PRJEB28724, sample SAMN07190886) | activated sludge metagenome | isolation source: activated sludge of sewage treatment plant in Hong Hong | place: USA: Christiansburg, Virginia | collected... | reverse complement strand
CGCCGCGAAAGACGTGGTTTCGGTCGACGACATTGCGATGATCGCGACATCGTATCCCGAGTTCTTCGACCATATGGCCACGCTTGGCGCCGACGTGGTCCGGGGCGACGCATGATCATCGCGATCGACGGCACGACGTCTTCGGGAAAGGGCACGCTCGCGAAGCGGCTGGCGGCGCATTACAAGCTCCCGCATCTCGATACGGGGTTGCTGTATCGGGCGGTTGCGGCGTCTGCGATCAACAAGGGGATCGACTTCCAGGACGAGCGCGAATGCGCCCTGCTGGCAGCACACGTTGAACTCTCGGAATTCGATGAACGCGAGCTGCGCGGGGCAGGCGTTGGCGCTGCGGCCTCGGTGGTGGCGTCGCTTGGCGCTGTGCGTCGGGCGCTGTTCGAACTGCAGCGGAAGTTTGCGTATCAGGATGGCGGCGCGGTTCTCGACGGCCGCGATATCGGCACGGTGATTGCGCCAGACGCTGACGTGAAGCTCTGGGTCGATGCCTCGGTTGAAGAGCGCGCGCGGCGCAGGTTCGCCGAGCTTTCCGGCATGGGCGAAGCTGTGACGGAGCACGGTGTGCTGGAACAGCTGAAGGAGCGCGATGCCCGCGACGCGGCGCGCAAGGATGCGCCGATGAAGCCGGCGGACGATGCGATCTGGATGGACACGACGCGAACCAATCCCGACCAGACGCTCGAGAAGGCGATCGAGATTGTCGAGGAGCGCCGTGGCGCGCCGAAGCCCGCCGCCAAAAAGATGGCGAAGAAGGCTGTCGAGAAGAAACCAAAGCCGTAGGGATCGACCTACTGCGTCGCCGCCTTCTGAACATCGCGCACGAGCTGGCCGACCATGCCTTCGAGCGTCGTGTTGGTAAGATTCACAATGGTGAGCTTGCGCGTGGGGTCGACGTGCCACGAATGGCCCCAGACGCCTCCCCATTGCCATGAGCCCGGGGAAAGTGACGAGCCGGAAGCGGCAGGGTTCATGAGGATAGAGCCGCCAAAGCCGAAGGCCGTGTTGCCGGTGGGATCGAACAGGATACGCAGCGGCCCGATCTGGTTCGACATCATTGCCATCGTCGTCTCGGCCGAGAGGATCGGGTCTCCGCCCGCGCGGATCGCATCAAGAAAGCGAACAATATCCAGCGCCTTGCCGTTCATGCAGCCGCCGCCGCCCTGGAAAGCGTTGCGATTGAACGCGCGCGACGTGCCGAGATTGATCGGCGCGCAGCCGGGCACGAAGGGTTGTTTGAAATTATCGCCGATGCGCACAGGCTCCGGTACGGCATTGGAATAGGGCTGAACGAGGCGCGCGGCGTCGGCGACGTGGAAGGATGTGTCAGTCATGCCCAACGGGCCGGTGACGTATTTCTGCACGGCGCCTTCAACATCCGTACCTTCGATTTTCGCAAGTATGGCACCCAGCACATCGATGGCGACCGAGTACAGCCACATGGCGCCAGGCGGGAAGGTGAGGCCAGCCCGAACCATGCGGCTGAGATTCTCTTCCATGGTTATATCGCCGTCGATGCCGGCGGAAACCTTGATCGTGTTGTAGGGGCCGCTCTCAGGCTGGAGAAAGTCGTATGAAAGACCCGCCGTGTGCGTGAGCAGGTGGCGGATGGTGATGGCGGGCGTCGCGCCATCCGGGGTCTTCGGCGTGAAGTCCGGTAGGATGTCAGTGACGGGCGTGTCGAGCGCGAGCTTGCCGAGTTCGATCATGCGCATGGCGGCTGCGGTGACGATCGGCTTGGTGATCGAGGCAAGACGGAAGATGTCGTCCGCCCTCATGGCGCGGCCAGCTTCGCGGTCCGACTGGCCGTAGGCCCTGATGTGCGCGAGTTCGCCGCCCTGCATGACCGCGATAACGGCCCCGACGATGCGTTTTTCGTCGAGGGCGGATTGAACGGCGGCGTCGATGCGTTGCGCGATGTTTGTCATGGGCGCCAGCTTAGACGCTAGAACTGCCGTGTCAGCCCCAGTCGTTTGGCGATCGTATTATCGAGCATGCGTTTCGGCAGGTTGTTGCCGAGCCAGTTGGTGAGTGGTTCGGGGGTGACGATATAGCGGGTCTTGGGCGAGGCCGTGGTGAGCGCGGTGTGGACGACCTCGCCGATGCGTTCGGGCGGCAGACCCTTCTGGCCGAGGCCGACCATGTATTTCTTCACCAGGTCGAGGGACGCCTTGTAAGGCGTGTTGACATAGCGGGAGACGTCCAGAGCGTCGGCCTTGTCCCAGATCGGTGTCGCGATGGCGCCGGGCGCGATGATGATCACGTCGACGCCATAGATCAGCAGTTCGCGGCGCAGAGATTCCGACAGGCCTTCGAGTGCGAACTTTGATGCGCTGTACGGGCCGAGGAAGGGCGAGGCGACCTTGCCACCGACTGAACTCATCATGCAGATGCGGCCACGGTCCTTCGATTTTGCATCAGGCGTGGCGCCGAGCAGGGGAGCGAAAGCTTGCGTGACGACGAGCTGGCCGGTCACGTTGACCTCCATCTGCTGGCGGAAAGCCGCGATGTCGAGGTGAAGCAGCGGGCCGGGATTGGCGATGCCGGCATTGTTGACGAGGCCGAAGAGAGACTCGCCATTGAGCTTGGCGGCCACAATCTTCGCACCGGCTGCGACCGCTGCTTCATCGGTGACGTCGAAGATCAGGGGCGTGAACGCGGCCCCGAACTCCTTCTGAAGGCGCTCGGCGTCGGTCTGTTTGCGGACGCTGCCGAAGACGTGGAAGCCCTTGCCGATCAGGAATCTGACGCAGCCCCAGCCGATGCCGGTGGATGCGCCGGTGACGACGATGGATTTCATGAGAAGCTCCTTCTTGACGTCCGTTGTACGTCAACCGCGCATGGCTGAACATGTGGCCGCCAATTCTCCCATCTGATATGTCGCGTGAGATGCAGCGCCTTGCGAACAAGCTGGCGCCTGCCGTCAGGGGGAATACATGGGTCTCGACCTTGAGCCGATGGGCCGCGCCGTTGCAGGCCAGGAGGCCGAATGGGAGAGGCTGATGGAGATCCTCTACAAGGGCGGCGATGCGCCGCCGGATCACGCTGCGCGTCTTCTGGGTGTATCCGTTCCACCCTACGCCGATATCAGTGCGCCACGTGTCGGTTTCGATGCCGCGGCCGACGCTTGGATGATCGCTCGCGCGAGGCGGGCTGGTGAAACCAAGCCCGATGCCGAGATCATCGCGGCAACCAAGGGCTATTACGTGGTCGAATTGCTGTTGGGAAAAAGCGACGGCGTGCCGGCCTATTCGAATTCAGGTCTCTACGATGTGGGCGCAACATCATTCCGCGGGGAGTTTCTCAAGGACTGCACCGCGTTTCTGGACACGTCGACAATCACGCTTGCGTGGCGAAATTTCACCCGTCCGTCCGAAGCGGTTGCCTATGGTCAGCGTTTGATCGCCGCTCTGAATCGCCCGGTCGGTCCCCTCTCTGGCGGAGCGGCCGGCGGCCTCAGCGTCCAGGAGCAGCGTCAGGTGATCGATATCGCCGGGCGCTGGTATGTTTTCTGGGGCAGGCGGGGAAACCCGATCTGGGCCAATTTCTAGGCCATATGCCTGCGCCGCTGCCTTCCCCAAAGCTTGACTTTACGGGGGCTGGGGGCCTAGAGACCCGCTCCCGCCATGTGGACAGCTCTCGCTGGCCTGCCGTGCAAACGGCCTGAGCCCGCGAAATCCCCAGCAGTCCGGCGAAATTCAGCATGTACGCCGCATCCTGCGGCGAGTCCGCCGGATGAGCCGGTTGGCCTGTAACGACGAACCCTTTTGGAGCCTTGATGCCTGCCGCAGCTACGATGAACCCCACCACCGACGATTTTGCCGCTCTTTTCGAAGAGAGCTTCTCTGGCTCCAACATGATCGAAGGCCGCGTAGTCGCCGCCACGGTCACCTCGGTTGGAAGCGATTTCGTCACCGTCGACGTTGGCCTGAAGACCGAAGGCCGCATCCCCACCAAAGAATTCAGTCAGGACGACGTGCAGCCGACTGTCGGCGCTGTCGTTGAAGTCTACCTGGAGCGCATCGAGAACGCGCTCGGAGACGCAGTGCTCTCGCGCGACAAAGCCAAGCGCGAAGAAGCCTGGACGCGCCTCGAGCGCCTCCACGAGAAAAAGGAAACCGTCAAAGGTTCGATCGTCGGCCGTGTCAAAGGCGGCTTCACCGTTGATCTCGGCGGCGTCAACGCCTTCCTTCCCGGCAGCCAGGTCGACATCCGTCCGATCCGCGACGTCGGCCCGCTCATGGGTCAGGCCCAGCCGTTCGCCATCCTCAAGATGGACCGTCCGCGCGGTAACATCGTTGTCTCGCGTCGCGCCGTGCTCGAAGAGTCGCGTGCGGAACAGCGCGCCGAGATCGTGGGCAACATGGCCGAGGGCGAGAAGCGCCGCGGCGTCGTCAAGAACATCACGGACTACGGCGCGTTCGTGGACCTGGGCGGCATCGATGGCCTGCTGCACGTCACCGACATGAGCTGGAAGCGCGTTTCGCACCCGTCGCAGGTTGTGGAAGTCGGTCAGGAAGTCGAAGTCCAGATCATCAAGATCAACCCGGAAACCCAGCGTATCTCGCTCGGCATGAAACAGCTGGCCACGGATCCGTGGGACGGCGTTGCCGCGAAATACCCGGTGGGCGCCAAGCTCACGGGCCGCGTGACCAACATCACCGACTACGGCGCGTTCGTTGAACTGGAAGATGGCGTCGAAGGCCTGATCCACGTCTCCGAAATGAGCTGGACCAAGAAGAACGTTCACCCCGGCAAGATCATCTCGTCTTCGCAGGAAGTCGACGTCATGGTTCTGGATGTCGACGCCGAGAAGCGCCGCATCTCGCTGGGCCTCAAGCAGGTCATGAACAACCCGTGGGAAGCCTTCCAGGCTGAGCACCCGATTGGCACGAACATCGAAGGCGAAGTTCGCGGCATCACCGAGTTCGGCCTGTTTGTTGGCCTGGGCCCGGATCTCGACGGCATGGTCCATATCAACGACATCGACTGGAACGTGCCCGGCGAAGAAGCCATCAAGAAGTACACCAAGGGCGACGCCGTCTCGGCGCGCGTTCTGGACATCGACGTGGAAAAAGAGCGTATCTCGCTCGGCATCAAGCAGCTGTCGACGGATCCGACCGAGTCGATCGACCTTCGCAAGAACTCGATCGTCACCACGACGGTTGTTGAAGTCACCACCGGCGGCATCGAAGTCTCGATCGCTGACGGCGCGATGAAGGCCTTCATCCGCAAGGCCGACCTCTCGCGCGATCGCGCTGAGCAACGCCCGGAGCGTTATGCTGTCGGCGAGAAAGTCGATGCGCTGGTCACGGCATTCGACAAGGCCGGCCGCAAGGTCTCGCTGTCGATCAAGGCGATGGAAATCCGCGACGAGAAGGAAGCGGTTGAGCAGTATGGCTCGGCTGACTCCGGCGCTTCGCTGGGCGACATCCTCGGCGCCGCCCTCGCGAAGGGCAAGAAGGACGAGTAATCGTCCCTCTGCGATAGACTTTGTGAAGCGCCCTTCCGGTTCTCCGGGAGGGCGTTTTGCTTTTGGGCTAGGGGAATCCCATGGTTCGAGCGGCGTCTGGATCAATCCGGTACAGGAACGATGCGTCTCGCCGCAGGATGTTTGCGAAAAACTCTTGTCTTTGGTTCGGGTTAGCGCGAATTTCCCCCCATGCTACGTTCAGAACTCATCGCCCGACTGGCCGAAGAGAACCCCACGCTCAAAGCGCGTGAGGTCGAGAGGATCGTCGACGTCATCTTCGACGAGATTGCTGCAGCCCTTGAGCGTGGCGACCGTGTCGAGTTGCGCGGCTTCGGCGCGTTTTCGGTGCGCAAGCGTGATGCTCGCACGGGGCGTAATCCGCGCACTGGCAACGCCGTCTCGGTCGACGCCAAGCACGTCCCGTTCTTCAAGGCCGGGAAGGAGCTGCGCTCGCGGCTCAATAACGGCCACGATCCGGAAGACCGGGACTAAACCCTTCTCGCGACAGGGGAATATGGGGCCCGCCTGATTCAGGCTGGACGGAACAGTCGCATATGAGACACTGGTAACAGGCGCGTGAGAGCGCTGGGCCACAGAGGGGATACCGAGTGTTCAAGGAATTTCGCGAATTCGCGATGCGGGGCAACGTCGTTGATCTGGCGGTCGGCGTCATCATCGGCGCGGCCTTCGGCGCAATCGTCACCTCGCTGGTGACCGACATCATCATGCCGATCATCGGCCTGATCACGGGCGGAATGGACTTTTCCAAGCTGGTCTATGAGCTGAAGGCCGCAAGCATCGGACCGGATGGCAAGGAAATCGCCGCCGTCACCATCAACTATGGCCGCTTCATCAATTTCATCATCACCTTCCTGATCGTCGCGTTTGCGATGTTCATGGTCGTCAAAGGCATGAACTCGATGAAGCGCAAAGCCGAAGCGGCGCCCGTTCCGCCGCCGGAAACGCCGCCGCAGGAGAAACTCCTGGCCGAGATCCGGGACTTGCTTGCCAAGGGCCGCTGAGGTATCCGGGCGTCCTGAGTAGAGTTAGTAGCGTAAGGAAGGGGCGGCCTGAGCGCCGCCCTTTCTGCGTTTCTGGGGCTCGAAAAAGCAACGTCTTTTCAAGCCCGAAGCCGCCGGATGGCGAAGATGATCAGCGTAAAAATCTGCGGCCTCACCAGCGAATCAGATGTGGAGACGGCCATCGAGGCCGGGGCCGACATGGTCGGCTTCGTCATCGTGGAATCGAGCCCACGCTATGTTCCTTTCGAGAAGGCGCAGGCCTTGATCCGCCATGCGGCCGAGCTTGGGGCGGAGCCATGGGTGGTGGCGACGGTGGACGTGCCCTGGCTCGATCAGCTGGTCGAGGAAACGCCCGAGATCGGCGCCGTGCAGCTGCATGGCAAGGAGAGCCCGGCTGCGGTGGCCTCCTTCGCAAGGCGGCATCCGCTGGTTCCGGTCATCAAGGCCATGGGCGTGATGTCCAGGCGCGACCTCGAAGACGTTGAGGCTTTTGAAGCGGCTGATGCTTTCCTGTTCGACGCCAAGCCACCCAAGGGCGCGAGCCGTGAGGGTGGACATGGTCGCAGCTTCGACTGGTCGATCCTCAAGGGTTTCCGTGTCCAGGACCATGAAGACTGGACATTGTCGGGCGGACTGACGCCGGCAAATGTCGCGGAGGCGATCAGGCTGTCGGGCGCCCACGCGGTGGACGTGTCGTCCGGCGTGGAGAAAGGCCCCGGCGTGAAGGACCCCGCAAAGGTGCGTGCCTTCATCAAGGCGGCAAAGGCGGCAGAGTAGGCCGCAGCGGTCCAGTCGAACCGACCGGCCATGCCTGCCAAAGGCGCGCCCTCCTTTTTTCCTGTCACATGCGAGCTATCTGGGCATGTAATGCTCGTAGCGATTCGCCACGCCACATAAAGGAAGTCCCGTGTCCCTCGACCTTCTTGTCACGCCGACGCCTCTGCATCAGATCGCGCTGTTCGCCGGATTGCGCGCCAATCCTCTTTTCGCCGCGCCCGAGGAGGACGAGGACGAAGACGAAGATGCGGACGACGATGAGGATGAAGACGAGGACGAAGAAGACGAGGATGAGGACGGCGACGAGGATGAAGACGAAGAATAGCCCGGTCGCCTGATCCGCCACCTGAATCTGCATTCCTGACCCGCGACGCCGTCGTCCCTTGGCAGCCCCTCAAGTCTTGCTGACTTGTTGGGGCGCTTGGCGCGGCGTAAAGGACGCTCGCAGCTAAGGAAGTGGTTATGACGGCTCTCCCGAACACATGGTCGCAATGGCCCGACGCGAACGGCCGTTTTGGCGAGTTTGGCGGGCGGTATGTGGCCGAGACCCTGATGCCGCTTGTGCTCGATCTCGAGCAGGAATATGCGCGCGCCAAGGCCGATCCGAAGTTCCAGGAAGAGTTCGACTGGCTGCTGGAGCACTATGTCGGGCGCCCGAGCCCGATGTATTACGCCGAGCGGCTGACCAAGCATTTCGGCGGCGCGAAAATCTACTTCAAGCGCGACGAGCTGAACCACACGGGCGCACACAAGATCAACAACTGCATCGGCCAGGTCCTGCTTGCCCGCCGCATGGGCAAGACGCGGATCATCGCCGAAACCGGCGCCGGCCAGCACGGCGTCGCCACCGCCACCATCTGCGCACGCTTCGGCCTGCCGTGCGTCGTGTTCATGGGTGAGACGGATGTCGAGCGCCAGAAGCCGAACGTGTTCCGCATGCGCCTGCTTGGCGCGGAGATCGTGCCGGTGTCTTCGGGCACGGGCACGCTGAAGGATGCGATGAACGAAGCCCTGCGTGATTGGGTCACCAACATCGCCACGACCTTCTACGTGATCGGCACGGCGGCGGGACCGCATCCCTATCCGATGCTTGTGCGCGACTTTCAGAGCGTGATCGGGCGCGAGGCGCGTGAGCAGATCCTGAAAGCCGAAGGCCGCCTGCCGGATGTTCTCGTGGCGGCGATCGGCGGCGGGTCGAACGCGATAGGCCTGTTCCATCCCTTCCTTGAAGACGAGTCCGTGAAGATGATCGGTGTCGAAGCTGGCGGGCACGGTGTCGATACGCCGATGCATGCCGCGTCTCTTTCAGGCGGACAGCCCGGCATTCTGCATGGCAACCGCACTTATCTGCTGCAGGACGAGAACGGGCAGATTACCGACGCCCACTCGATCTCGGCCGGCCTCGACTATCCTGGCATCGGGCCCGAGCACGCCTTCCTGCACGAGACGGGCAGGGCCACCTATCGCACCTGCACGGACAAGGAAGCGCTCGATGCGTTCCAGCTCTGCACAAAGCTCGAAGGCATCATCCCCGCGCTCGAGCCGGCGCACGCGCTGGCGCGCGTGGGTGATATCGCGAAGGAGCTCGGCAAGGACGGGTTGATCGTGATGAACATGTGCGGCCGCGGCGACAAGGATATCTTCTCCGTCGCCGGTCATCTCGGGATGAAGATCTAGCTTACCTGGTGCGTTTCATAAGGCTCTTGGCCGCGATGCTGGTGACGCTCGTGACGCCGGCCTGGCGCATGGTGGACGCGAGCTCTTCGTCGATCAGGCGCAGCGCAGCGAAGACGCCGTCCTCGCCGAAGGCGCCGAGGCCCCAGCAGTAGGGGCGGCCGATGCAGACGGCGGTGGCGCCGAGGGCAAGAGCCTTGAAGACGTCCGTGCCGCGCCGGAAGCCGCCGTCGATCAGGATGGGGATGCGGCCGTGCACGGCCTTCGCGATTTCGGGCAGCACGTCGAGCGTCCCAACGAGGCTCTCCTCCGCGCGGCCACCATGGTTGGAAATGATGATGCCATCGACGCCGCGCTTCACGGCGATCTCGGCGTCTTCGGCGGTCATGACGCCTTTGATCAGCAGGCGCTTCTTTGAGACGTCGCGCATGCGGGCGATATAGTCCCATGTCAGCGCTGAACTGTTGGGGGACACGACGCCTGTGAGGTCGAGGCCGTCGAACATCTTCTTGCGCGAGAAGTCCATGCCGCCGGCCTGGCGATGGCAGGTCGAGCATTCGCGCGTATCGGCGCGCGCGGCAACGGCCTGGGTCTCGCGGCGCATGCCGCCGCCGAGGAGATCGACGGTCAGCACCAGCGCGCCTGCGCCAGCCGCATCGGCGCGGGCGGCGACTTTCAGCGCAACTTCTGGCCGGTTGGTGGAGTAGATCTGCTGCCATACGCGCATGGGATCGCCCTGCGCGGCGATGACGTCCTCGACCGAATAGGTCGTGAGGGCTGAAAGCAGTTGCCCCGCCTTGCGCTTGCCGGCTGCGCGCGCGGCCGCGACTTCGCCATCCGGATGAAACGCGCGCTGACTTGAAACGGGCGCGAGCAAAACGGGAGAAGCGAGGCGCTGGCCAAACAGGGTGATCGACAGATCGACCTTGCTGACGTCGATCAGGCGGCGGGCGCGCAGGCCCCACGCGTCGAACGCCTGCCGGTTGGATTGAACTGTCCTGTCGT
>ERZ724517.2396-NODE-2396-length-9966-cov-3.716477_pt1 | contig 9966 bp, 9 predicted proteins | sample MGYA00376050_ERZ724517 | MGnify/ENA primary metagenome ERZ724517 (study PRJEB28724, sample SAMN07190886) | activated sludge metagenome | isolation source: activated sludge of sewage treatment plant in Hong Hong | place: USA: Christiansburg, Virginia | collected... | reverse complement strand
TTCAACGTCGACACCGGCGCCAACTTCGAGCACACCGCGGACCTCCCGATCGATGACAACGAGTGGAAGGTCGGGCTCGTGGTGGGGCCGAGCGGCTCCGGCAAGACGAGCATCGGGCGCCGCATCTTCGGCGACGCCGCGGCCATCTACCAGCCCGAGTGGCCCGCCGACGTTCCGCTCGTGGACGCGGTGTCACCCAAGGGCGACTTCGACACCGTGACCGGGGCGCTCGCCGCCGTCGGCCTCGGCACGGTGCCGACGTGGCTGCGCCCCTACCCCGTGCTCTCCAACGGCGAGAAGTTCCGCGCCGACCTCGCGCGGCTCATCTGCGAGGCGCCGCCCGTCGTGGTCGTGGACGAGTTCACGAGCGTCGTCGACCGGCAGATCGCCAAGGTCGGAGCGCTCGCGTTTCAGAAGGCGTGGCGGCGCACGGGCGGCAAGGCCGTGCTGCTCTCCTGCCATTACGACATCATCGATTGGGTCGAACCGGACTGGGTGTACGATACCGCGACGGGTAAGTACACAGGGAGGGGTCTTTGGCGACGCCCAAAGATTCAGCTCGATATCTGGCAGACGGACTGGCGTTATTGGCACCTTTTCGAGCCGCATCATTATCTGAAGCTCCCGAAGATGGTTGCGGCCACGAACTACGTCGGAGTGGTCGACGGCGAACTTGTGGCGCACATTGCCGTTACCACCACGGCGGGGCTCAAAGAAGCGAGAGCGTGTCGAATGGTCGTCATGCCCGAGTGGCAGGGAGCCGGCATCGGGATGCGGTTCTTGAACGCCGTGTGCGAGGCTTGGATGCGAGGCGATAACAGGTACTCAATCAAGGTCCGGTCGCTGTTTCACACGTCGCACCCCGGCCTATGCGCCGCGCTCCGGCGGGACGCGAAGTGGCGCCAAGTAACGGCACACACGCACGGGGATAACAAGAAACGGAGCGAAGCGAGCGTCCGTAAGAGCGGTGGCATCAACGTCGGCTACGGAGGGCACTTCCGCGCCGTGCAGGGCTTCCGCTACTACGGCCAAGCCGGCATTGACGCCCGCGCGGTGGCATCGTGAAGCGCCTGCAATCCCCCTTCGTGGTCATGCCGCTCTGGTCGGCCGTTGCCGCCGTGCTCCTCGCGCGGTGGCCGTCGTGGTGGGCTCTCGCGGGCTTCGCGGCGTGGCCGGTCGTCGAATACGTCGCGCATCGGTGGGCCATGCACGGGCTCGCCCGGATCGCGCCGCGCGCCTACAAGCGCGTCCACGGCGTTCACCACCTCTACCCGCGCGACCTCTCGCACTTCACGATCCCGATTCCGATCGCCGCCGTCGTGGTCGCCGGGCTCTGCGCCGCGTCGTGGGCCGTTGGCGCCCCGCTGTCGGTCGTGGGCGGGCTCCTCGCGGCGTTCGTGCTCTACGACCTTGCCCACCTCGCCGCGCACGGCTTCGCGCCGTTCCCGTTCGCCCGTGCGCTTCGGCGCCACCACGCGCGGCACCACGCCGACGACGCCCGCAACTTCGGAGTCACCACGTCATGGATCGATCGGCTTCTCGGGACGCGCGCGCCGTGAGGCCGCTGGTTGTCATTGACGCCGCGGCCGACGGTGCCGAGGCGGTCTATCGCGAGGCGCTCGCCGACGGGGCTGCGGTGGCTGTGCATGGCGCCGCGCCGTGGGCGCTCGACGGCGACGCGGTCGACGTTGGGACGGCGGCGTTCCTCGCGCTCTATGCCGACCGGGTCGTCGGCGGAGGGTTGCCCGCCCGCCTCGCGTAGCCCATTCTCCCCGGATGCGAGGTGACGCGGAGTGAGAGCACAGCCAGGGATGACAGCGGCGCTGGCCGCCTTTCGAAAGGGCCTGACGGGGGCGGTGCCGGAGCCCTCCGTGCTCGCCGGCCGCGCCCTCGGCCTCGCCGGCCCGCTCACCCTCGAAGCGCTCGTGTGCGACCCGTCACTCGGCGCGCTCACGGCGTCGCCGACCCAGAAGGCGCTCGTGCGCGCGCTCGACGGGCAGCCGGTCAACGACGTGCTCACGCCGGACCAGATGCGGTTCCACTTCGCGATGGAGCGACTGCCGAGCGGGCGCCCGCGGCTCGCCTACCTCCGCACAGGCGTGCGCGCCGGCAAGACCCTGATCTCGGTCCTGGCCCTGCTGCTGTCGGTCCTGACCTGCAAGTACCGGCGCCCGGCGAAGCCCGAGCTTGGAGAGATCGCGGGCGCGGACGGCATGGTCGGCGTGCGCCCCGGCGAGCTGGTGCGCGCGGTCATCGTCGGCCCGAAGAAGGGCCTCGGGCGCTCGCCGCTTCAGCACCTCATCGGCACCATGCAGGCGTCGCCGATGCTGCGGCCGCTCTTCGCCAGGCCGCCGCTCACGGAGTCTTGCACCATCCGTCGGCCGGACGGACACGAGGTATTGATCGAGCTTGTGGCTGCGGACGCGGGCGGCGCAAACCTGCGCTCGACGTGGCTCGCGGGCGCCATGTTCGACGAGGCCGACTTCCACGACTCAGAGGACGCCGCGGTCAACCTCTCCGAGGAGCTGCGCGCGGCGCGCCCCCGCATGCTGGCCGGCGCACAGATCCTTGTGCCGTCGTCGCCGTGGGCGGAGGGCAGCCCGTTCGACAAGCTGTTCACGGACGCCTTCAAGGACCAGCTCTCGAAGGGCGAGCTTTCGTTCCACAGCGACTCGCTGTCCATGAACCCGACCCTCGACCGCGACGACATCGCCGCGGAGCGCGCGAAGGACCCGGACAACGCCGCGCGCGAATACGACGCGGTGCCCTACGGTGCGGGCGCGGAGCTGTTCTATCCCGAGGACGCCATCCGGGCGTCGTTCACGCAGGCCGAGGAGCACAACCGGGACGCGACCGGCAACCGGGTGGAGATCCTCGCGCCGAACCCGATGCGCGCGCACGCAGCCGGCGGCGACCTCGGCTTCCGCAAGAACAGCTCGGCGCTCGCCATCTCGAGGTCGGAGGGCGGACGTGCGCGCCTGGCGTTCCGCTTGGAGCTCCGCCCGCAGAAGGGCGCGTCATTGAAACCGTCCGAGGTCGTGCGCGAGTTCGCGTTCTGGTGCATGCGCTACGGCGCCCCGGCGATCGTCGGCGATCTGCACTACGCGGACACGGCACACGAGGAACTGGCGAAGCTCCAGCGCGCGCTGCGGGAGCCCGAGAAGGCCGACGCCGAGCAGCGCGAGTGGGTCGCTCGCGTGAAAGCGGACCCGTTCGCCAAGGACGCCAAGGTGCCGACCTACATCGAATGGGGCACCGACCAGAAGCACGTCGCGGACGTCCACACCGAGATGCGCCGCCGCATGCAAGAGGGGCTCGTCGAGCTGCCCGCCGACGACCGCATGCGGGAGCAGGCGCGCGAGACGAAGAAGAAGGCCAGCGGCGGCGGCAACATCTCCATCCTGCTGCCGAAGAAAGGCACGGCGCACGGCGACCTTTGGGGCTCCGTCGTCATTGCGAGCACGGAGATCGAACTGGTAGCGCGCGAGATACCGCCGCCGCCAGAGTCCGCGCCAAGCCAATGGGCTAGTGCCGGGCGCGGCTTCCGTTGATCATTGCGCACCAAGGCCAACGCTAACGCCTTCCGATCTAGCCAATCGGCGAGCGTCGTTTTGATCATTGCGCACCCTCAAAACAGCCTAGATTTTCCCATGCTGCGCGCGTCGCTTCGCCCGCTCCGAGCGGCGCAGCGCGGTCTGGCAGGATAGCGCAGCGGAAGCGCGTCGGGCTTCGGCCTGAAGGTCCCTGGTTCGATCCCAGGTCCAGCCCCTAGTCGTCGCCGGTGTCCGCAAGGCCCGGATCGCGGGTGTGAATCCCGCCTCGTTGTGAGCGCTTCGGGCGCTGTGAGCGAGCCACAGCGGCGGGCCGCTAACGACACCCATTTACCCGGCGCAGAGCCGCACCACGGAGATTCCAATGGCCGACACCTACGGCGACGCCCTCGCCATCGAAGTCGCGAAGCGCATCGGGCGCTCCGTGGCCACCGTCACCGCGCTGAACGCGCTCCCCGCCGACGAGCGCGTCGACGGCCGCGTCCACGTGGTCACCGCCGACAACAGCCTGTGGGCCTACCGGCTCTCGGACAACACCTTCATCCCGGCCGGCGTCGGGCAGGGCCCCGGCCCCGAGTGCGTGCAGGAGTTCACCAACCCGGCGGCGGCGGATGCCGCAGGCCTGAAGGCCGCGACCGCCATGACGGTGTCGCCGCTCACCATCCTGACGGCGTCGCTGCTCGCGCCCGGCATTGCGGCCCTGCTCGCGTACCCGCGCAACCTCACCTTCACGACCGCCGGCGGTACCGCCGCGGACGCCCCCGCGACCGTGCTGATCACCGGCACGGACATCAACGACGCAGCCCTCACCGAGACGGTGTCGCTCGCGCAGACCGCCACGATCGCCGCTGGCGTGAAGTGCTTCAAGACCGTCACGAGCCTCGCGTTCGCGGCGGCCGACGGCACCGGCGCGACCGTGGCGATCGGCTTCGGCGCGGTGTTCGGCCTGGCCAAGAAGGCCAAGGTCCGGGCGGGCGGCGTCGCCGTGAAGCAGGAGATCGCCGTCGGCGTCCCTGTCGCGACCGGCACCTTCGTGATCCCCGCCACGAGCCCGCCCAACGGCAGCTACGCGCCCTCGACGGCGCCGGACGGCTCGCGCGACTACGCGATCTACTTCGAACGCGACCTCTCCTGATCCAGATGGCGAGCTTCTACCCGTCAGGAACCCATGCGTGGGAGCGACGCTCGGCGTTCGGCAACCTCGTGGCCGAAGCGAAGGCGCTGCTCGGGCCTGACGGTGCCACGGCTGCGTCGCCCGTCGATCAAGCGGTGAAGCCGGTCGTGAAGGATGACGCCTGCGGTCATTGTGGCGCTCGCGAGTTCGTCGCCGAGCATTGCCGCTACTGCGGCACCAAGCACTGATCCCATGGCCGAGCCTACCGCCGCGCGCGGCTTTCTCGCGTCGCTCGTCGAGCCGCTCCTGCGCTCGGTGGCGGGCAGGCTCACCGGCCCCCCGACGGAGGTCGAGCGGCAACGCCCCCTCTCGCAGCAGCTTCTTTACGTCGGCGTTCAATCGCCCGACGACGTGGCCGCGCTCATGCGGCTCGCAGATACCGGGTACATGTACCGGATCTGCGACTTCTTCGAGGAGCAGAGAAACAGGGACTGCCACCTCAACACCGTCGCCTACCGCCGCGAGCACGCGCTCTCGACGGTGGGCTGGCAGATGGTGCCGGCGAGCGACAAGAAGCGCGACCTCAAGATCGCCGCGTGGGTCGAGGACGCGCTCAAGCGCATGGGCGACGTCGAGCACCGCGAGGCGCGCGCGCAGGGCCTGGAGCTGCGCCCCTTCGCCGACCTCATCGTTCACCTGAACGGCGCCCCGATCCACGGCTACGCCGCCAGCGAGCTGCTCTACAGCAAGGTCGCCGGGCGCATCGCCCCGGCCGGCGCTCTCCCGATGGGCGCGCGCCGATTCGTGTACTCGCAGACCGACGGGTCGCTTCGCCAGTGGGACGCGCTGGGCTCCGACGTGAGCTACCCCGGCAAGGACCTCCTGCGGGACTACCCCTCTGGCCGGTTCATCGTCCACCGCCCGCGCGTCAACGGCGCCGCAGGTCCGCGCGAAGGTCTCCTGCGCCCGCTGACGTGGGCGAGCATGTTCCGCACCTGGGACATCGGCGACTGGATCAAGCTCGCCGAGTTGGCCTGGAAACCCTACCGCTGGGGCACCTACGAGCCCACCGCGGGCACCGACGACATCAAGGCGCTCGACCGGGCGCTGCAGCTCCTGATGTCGCACGGGTGGACGCGCATCTCCGAGCGAACGAAACTCAACATCAAGTTCCCCGAGAACACGGCCTCAGCCGGCGGCGGGCAGCACGAGGCGCTCGCCCGGTTCCTTGCCGAGGAGATGAGCAAGGCCGCGACCGGCCACACGCTCACCGTCGAAGAGGGCAAAAAGGGCACGGCGCGCACCGCCTCGACAGGCGAGCACGTCGCCCACGGCATCCTCGAGATCGACGCCCGCGCCGAAGAGGGGACGATCCAACGCCACCTCGTCGCGCCGCTCGTTCGCGCCAACTTCGGCAACGTGCCGATGCCGCGCTTCGTCTTCGTGACGGAGCTCGGCGCCGACGTGACGGCCCTCGCGAACGCGATCGTGGCGCTCGTCGAGAAGGCTGGCCTCAAAGGCATCTCGGCCCGCTGGGTCCGCTCGCTCCTTGGTGCCCCCGAGCCCGACGAAGGCGAGGAGGTCCTGGGCGGCGTGCTCTGGACGCCTCCGACGGAGACGGCCGCGGAGCAGGAAGAGCCGCTCCCGGAGCCGGCCAACGACAACGAGCCGGACGTCAGCGAGAAGGCCATGCGCGGCGCCCTGCGGAACTACCACCTTGACCGCGTGCTTGTGGCCGCGGGGATGCGGAGAGCGGCGTGAACCGAATGCGCGCTCTCAGCTTCATCGGTGCTCCGGCGCCAGAGAAAGACCCCATGGGGAACACCAATGGACGACAGGCTCAAAGCGCGCGCGGATGCGGACCTGAAGGCGAGCGAGATCCCGTCGCGCACCGACGTGGAGAAGATGCGGACGCGCCTGCTCTGTACGTGCGGACTGCCGAAGTGCGCGCAGTGCGCCGCGAGAGCCGAAAAAGTCCGAGCAACGGGGAATCGCGCTCCGTCGTCGTCGTCGACTTCGTAGCGAGCACCGAGATCAAGGACTCGCACGGCTCGATCATCAAGAGCAACTGGCGCCTCGGTCGTTTCAACGCGAACCCGGTGCTGCTCTGGATGCACGGGCGCTGGAGCGACATTCCCGCCGTCGGCAACGTCGAGGGTCTCACCAAGGAGGCCGGCGGCCACTGCGGACGGGCCGTATTCGACGACACCAGCGAGTTCGATCGCGAGGTGGCCGCGAAGTACGAGAAGGGAGTCCTGAAGGGCTTCTCGATCGGTTTCTACCCCCACGACGCTCGTTTCGAGACGCACGACGGCGAGGAGATCCTGATCCTCGACGACATCGAGCTGCTCGAAATCTCGTGCGTGAACGTGCCGAGCAACCCGGAGGCCCTCGCGAAAGAGGCGCGCTCCTGGGACGCGCTCCGCTCCCGCGCTCGCGCCGCCAAGACTCCCACCCCGCCGGCTCCCACCACCCCGCGCGCCACGCCCGGCGCTCCCAAGGACCAGACCATGAAGACTCTCACCATCAACGTGCGCGCGCACCGCGCTGCCTCCGCCCCGCTGCCCTGCCCCGCCTGCAACGAGGCGCTCGGCGTCCACCTGGCCAACGTGCCCGAGGTCGACGAGAAGGCCCTCGCCGAGGCGACCACGCGCGCCCTGGCCGCCGAGACCAAGGCGACCGAGACGGAGCGCGCCCTCGCGCTGTCGACGTCCGAGCTCCAGAGCGCCACCGCCCGCCTCGCCGCGATGGAGCCCGAGTTGGCGACCGTTCGCGCCGAGAACGAGAAGAGCCGCGACGCCCTCGTGGCCTCTGCCATCGAGGAGCGGGTCGCCAAGAAGATCTTCCCGACGGAGCGCGCCTCGGAGCTGCGCATCGCCAAGCTGCTGCTCGCGGACCGCACGGCCGACCCCGACAAGCCCGGCTCGACGCTCGGCGAGAAGGCCTTCGCGGCCCGCCTCGCGGAGATCGACGCCCGCCCCGACCTCGGACTGCTCGGCGGCTCGCTCGTGAACCAGGACGCCGGCAAGAACACGGGCGCCGGCAAGAGCCCCGAGGCCCGCAGCATGGCCGCCGAGATCGACAAGCTCGTCGCGCAGTCCGCCGCGGCCTGATCGCGCCCCTCTCTGACCCTCACCGCCGCGCTGCGGCACCACGGAGTTTCCAATGTCCAGCACCGCAATCGCGCGCCCGCAGGCTCAGACCGGCAACGCGTTCATCAAGACCTTCTACCACGCCGACATGCCCACCTTCACCGCGGGCGACCGGGTGAAGTTCGGCTCCGCCGACCAACTCCTCGCAGCCGTCACCGGCGCCGATGCGCTGTCGTTCGGCTACGTGTTCCAGCAGAACGGCAAGACCGTCGACGTCATCATGGACGGCGACGCGATCATCATCGTCAAGGTCGTGGCGAGCGGCACGGCCACCCGCGGCGCCTACGCCGTGATGTCGGCGACCGCGAACCAGTACCAGGACGCGGCCACCATCGGCGGCGGCACCACCGTCCAGCACATCGCCGGCCGCTTCATGAACGCCGGCACCGACGGTGACTACGTCGGCCTGCTCGTCGGCGGCGTCCTACTCGCGTCCGTCAAGGCCTGATCTCCCACCCGCCGCGCGGCCCATTCGCACGCGGCACCACACCAACGCTCACCACGGGCACGGCATGGCCGTGAGCCCGAATGGGGACTCCCATGCCCAACATCGATCCCGTTCTCCGTTCCGACGTCCTCGCGCATGTGCGCGAGAGCCAGAAGAGCCCCAAGGCGCGCGCCTGGGAAGCCTGGCTGCCTGCCGCCCGCGAGTACATCCGCGACCCGCGCAACCGCGAGAAGGTGCTCGCGGAGACCCGCCCCCATCTCGCGCGGGCGATCCGTGCGGAGCGCGAGGTCTTCACCGAGTCCGAGGTGCGCGACCTCTACGCCCGCGACTCCGCGCTGCAGGCGTACGTCGCCGCGCCCCAGACGCGCGACATCGGCCCCGCCGCGGTCCACGTGGATTCGCTCATGAGCCAGATGTCCGTGCGGTTCGCCAACAGCGACTTCATCGGCGACATGCTCGCGCCCCCGGTGTCGGTCGACAAGGAGAGCAACATCTTCGCGTTCTACGACGAGCGCGACAACCTGAGCTTCCCGTCGAACATCGTCGGCCCCAACGGCGACCTCGCCGAGGTCAACCAGGCGATCGACAAGTCGACGCACACCTACGCCTGCGTCGGCCGCGGCCTGCGCGAGTTCATCACGCCGCGCACGATGGCGAACGCCGACGTACCGCTCGACCCGATGGTCGACGCGCTGCTCCTCGTGATGGAGGGCAACGCCTGGAACCGCGAGAAGGACGCCGCGACCTTCTACCAGGCCTCGGCCAACTACTCGGCGGCCAACATCACCGCGGTCGACGCGGGAGCGGAGTGGGACTCGGCCGGCGGCGGCAACCCGGTGAAGCAGATCCAGAACGCGGTGATCAACTGCTTCCGGCAGCGCGGCGCGACCCGGCGCCTGGGTGCCTGTTCGATCGGCACGATGACCGCGCTCTCGCGTCACCCCGCGATCCGCGACATCTTCAAATACACCAAGGAGGGTTTCGCGACGCGCCAGCAGATCGCGAGCTACTTCGGCCTCGACGACCTGTTCGTCAGCGAGGCGTGGGAGGACACCGCGAACAAGGGCCAGACCGCGGCCTACTCGCGCATCTGGAGCGACTCGTTCATCGTCGTCTGCCAGAACCCCGGCGGCGGCGTCCGCAGCTACTCGCACAGCCAGCGGTTCCGCAAGGGACCGATGAAGAACGAGACCATCTTCGTGCCGCAGGAAGGCATGGAGGGCCGCTACCACGTGCGCGAGACGTACCTCGAGCACCTCGTGAGCGTCGCGCCCAAGGCCGGCGGCCTCATCACCAACTGCCTGGGCTGACAGGTACTCAGGGGGGACCTGACACCAATATTTGAGAGCGAGGACACATGGCCGCGAAAGACACGAGACTGACGAACGAGCCCGCGCCGAAGCGCGAGAACACCGAGATCGGCGCGGAGCTTCTCTGCGCGAACTTCGAGGGAGCGCTCGCGCCCGTCGTGGGCAAGGTCATCGGCAAGGACGACAAGTGGGTACGCCTGCGGATCGAGGAGCTGGGCCGCGACTGGCTCGTGCGCCCCGACCGCATCGACATGGCGAAAGGCTCGTGGGAGCACGTGGACGCGGACTACCCGGCCCTCGGGGCCGAGCCGGACTTCGACAAGGAGTTCCGCCCCGTCGTCGCGCCCAAGGAGGACCCGGCCAAGGCCAAGGCGATCGCCGAGGCCACCGC
>ERZ724517.2394-NODE-2394-length-9968-cov-4.733683_pt1 | contig 9968 bp, 6 predicted proteins | sample MGYA00376050_ERZ724517 | MGnify/ENA primary metagenome ERZ724517 (study PRJEB28724, sample SAMN07190886) | activated sludge metagenome | isolation source: activated sludge of sewage treatment plant in Hong Hong | place: USA: Christiansburg, Virginia | collected... | reverse complement strand
CGAATACGACCGGGAATTACTGTTTGCATTACTGAATCAGGGCAGCCTGACAATCGTTTGAATCAAAAACTCATTCAGGCTTTTCAAATTCATCCTTGGGAAAAAGATCGTAATTGATATCCAGACCCGGTTGCGTCCAACGTTCCTGTGGCTGATCAACAATCTTGTCCAACTCTGATAGCAGCAGTTTTTCAGGATCGATGCCTGCCCGGGTGTAGTAATCATACGTCACCGGATTTTTCACACGCGCCAGTGCCAGCGCCCTGTCGACCTGGATGGGCTGGTCGCTGCCGATAAACATCCAGAAACCGATGTTCAGCGTGTAGGGAAACACCGAGCGGAATGTCTGGATGGTTCTGCCGGTGGGAATCCAGTTAACAGCATAGCCGCCCGGCTTGAGATGGTTTTTCAGCAGCGTGAAATATTCACTGGAATACAGGTTGCCAGAATGCGGCGATTGCGGGCGCAACGCATCGGTTTCGATAATGTCGAATGTCTGGCCACTGCGCATCAACCACGCGCGGCCGTCATCGGCAACAAACTGGAAGCGCTTGTCATCCAGCAAGGTTTGCACACCGGCATAGGGTTTCAGGTTGTGCATGTCCACCAGGTTTTTCAGCTGGGAACCCAGTATTTCCACATTCACCAGGCGCTCGGTTTCCGGCCTGCCGCCCGCCGCCCAGATGGTGTTTCCTGACCCCAGACCGATGATCAATATGTCTTTTGGCAACGGATGCAGCATGGCTGGCACCATACTCAATGCAGTGTGAACATCTTCAAAAGGAATCGCGCTCTGGTTTACGCCATTGATAAAGAAATAGGCAGAAACATCTGTTGCAGCTGGATGCCGCATATTGCCGCGTATAAAAGAAACCCCCGTATTATCTTCTGCCTGCAATGCATTTTCCGGTGTTGTGCCATGCAATTTCGCCCATAAATTATCTGCGGACGGAATAACAGAAAATCCGAGTGCCACAATAGATAGACCTGTTATCGCAGCCAGGCTTTTCTGTAATTTTCCCGTGCATATCCGCGCTAGCAGAAACCAGTAAGCGACACCCAGCAACAACAATATTTTCAATGTGCCGGCGCTGCCAACATAATGCAGGAACACGAGACCCACCATGATGGCGCCCAGGGTTGAACCGAGAATATTTGCCGCCTGCAATGCACCAACCCGTTTACCTATGTCACCCAGGCTGGTCTGGTTAATGCGCTGCAAATAGGGAAAGCTGGCACCCATCAGCAAGGTAGGCGGCACCATCAGCAATGGCACTACATAAAAATACAGGGCAATAAACTCCGGTGTTGCCTCACTCAGCTTGAATGCAAACGGGAAATTGATGGGGGAAGAAAAATATTGCCACAGTAATGCCATCGACGGCCATTGGTCCACCACATGAATCAGCAGGGAAAGTGACAACACCGCATAAGCCGCAATGCCAGCTTGCAGTAAAAGGAAGTGGTGTACGGGATGGCGACTGCGCGGGGAAAAGAAAATTCCTAACGCCGTTCCCACCGCCAGGCCCGTCAGGAAATACGCGAGCATGATGCTGAAAGTAAATGCTGTCGACTTGAGCATCACTCCCAGCAAACGGAACCAGACGATTTCCAGCCCCAATGCAATAAAACCGGACAGGCCGTATATCAGTAACCATGTACGCAATGTAAAGTGCACTGTGCCGGTTGTTACAGTTTCATCGGCAGTTTTTACATCACACAATTCGGGGTCATCGGTTTTTATATCCCAGTAAGCTGTGTGCCTCAGCAACAGCGCCAACAACGCAGCGCCGCACATAGCGCTGACATTGAGCACCGCCCCTACGTGCAGGCTGGTTTCAAATCCATAATGACGGATCAGGTAAAGCCCTGCGACTAACGCACCCAACGCTGCTCCCAGCGTGTTCAAGGCATACAGTGCCGCAATCCTGAAAGAGGCTTCACCCAGGTAACGTGTCAGCGCCTTGGATAGCAAAGGCAGCGTGACCCCCATGCAGAATGTCGGGATCAGCAAACTGATAAACAGCACAACACTTAACGTGAGAAATGAGCCGCCGAGCTCCGGCCAGGTCTGGTACAACAGATCGTAATAGATCCATTTGCTGCTGATCGCAAATGCGGCAATCACCAGTTCGGCCAACGCAAAAAACATAAGGCACTTGTACTGGTTTAACCGGTCAGCCAGATAACCACCGACAATGCTGCCGAAGCCCATCCCCAACATGAAAGCCGATACGATGATGGTGGCTGAATAAACATCTGCTCCGGAGAACAGGCCCAACATACGTTGCCATATCACCTGATACAGCAGGGCAGAAAAGCCGGACAGGAAAAACAGGGTGGTAAGCAGGCCGCTGGACAGCGCACCATTGGAACGAAGGGCTCGCGTAGACATATCCATATCCATCATCAACAGGTGCCTAGAATAGCATCGGGGGTGGCACTCTCCCATCCCTCCCCTGCACAACCCCCAGCCCACCACAATCCTCTATAATCGCTTCCTTTCCTACCAGCCATTCCAGACCGGGACCGATTCCACCATGCACGAGCAGTATCACCACAGCGCCATTGAAGCCGAAGCCCAGCAGTTCTGGCGCGAGCAGGAGAGCTTCAAGGTCACCGAAGACGCGAGCCGCGAGAAGTTCTACTGCCTGTCCATGTTCCCCTACCCCAGCGGCAAACTGCACATGGGGCATGTGCGCAATTACACCATTGGTGACGTGATCAGCCGCTTCCAGCGCATGCAGGGCAAGAACGTGCTGCAACCGATGGGTTGGGATGCGTTTGGCTTACCCGCAGAAAATGCAGCGATCAAGAACAACACCGCGCCCGCAAAATGGACGTACGAAAATATCGACTACATGAAAGGCCAGCTGCAATCACTGGGCTTCGGCTATGACTGGTCACGCGAGATTGCCACCTGTCGCCCGGATTACTACAAATGGGAACAATGGTTTTTCACGCGCCTGTACGAAAAAGGCCTTGTCTACAAGAAAATGTCGACCGTCAATTGGGATCCTGTCGATTGCACCGTACTCGCCAATGAACAGGTGATCGATGGTCGCGGCTGGCGCTCCGGCGCATTGGTAGAACGCAAGGAAATCCCGCAGTGGTTTATCAAGATCACCGCATACGCTGAACAATTGCTGGCTGATCTCGACAAACTTCAGGACTGGCCTGAGCAAGTCAAGACTATGCAGCGCAACTGGATCGGAAAATCACGCGGCCTGACGATGCGTTTTGATCTATCTGCTGAGATAGCCGGACATGATTCATTCGAGATTTACACCACGCGCCCCGACACGCTGATGGGCGTGACGTATGTGAGCCTCGCCGCGGAACACCCGATTGCACAAGCAGCAGCACACAATAATCCTGCGTTAAAAACGTTTCTCGCCGAATGCAAAACACAATCCGTTGCCGAAGCAGATATGGCAACCATGGAGAAAAAAGGTTTCGATACCGGATTAAAAGCCTTGCACCCGATTACTGGCCGTGAAGTACCGGTATGGGTCGCGAATTATGTGTTGATGGATTATGGCTCCGGCGCGGTGATGGCAGTCCCTGCACATGACCAGCGTGATTATGAATTTGCGAAAAAATACAATCTTGCTATCGAGCAAGTGATTACTGCTGCCAATGGTGAGCACACCGATATCAGCAGCGCGGCATTTACCGAGAAAGGTACATTGATCCATTCCGGTGAATTTGATGGCCTGGATTTTGATGCCGCCTTCGACAACATTTCTACCAAGCTGGAAAATCTCGGCAAAGGCCGCATTACATTAAATTATCGCCTGCGCGACTGGGGTGTTTCACGCCAGCGTTATTGGGGCGCACCGATCCCGATGTTCAATTTACCGGAAGGCGGCGAAATTCCGGTGCCGTTTGATCGCCTGCCAGTGTTGTTGCCCGAAAATGTGGTGATGGATGGCGTGAACTCGCCGATCAAATCCGACCTGAACTGGCGCAAGACGGAACTGGATGGCAAAGCCATTGAACATGAAACCGACACCTTCGATACCTTCATGGAATCGTCGTGGTATTACGCCCGTTACACCTGCCCGAATTTTGACAACGGCATGCTGGACCCGGATGCCGCCAACTACTGGCTTCCCGTTGACCAATATATCGGCGGTATCGAACACGCGATCCTGCATTTGCTGTACGCGCGCTTCTTCCACAAGTTGATGCGCGATGAAGGTCTGGTGAATTGCGACGAGCCGTTCCAGCGTTTGCTGTGCCAGGGCATGGTGCTGAAAGACGGCAGCAAGATGTCGAAATCAAAAGGCAACACGGTGGATCCGCAAGAACTGATTGAACAGTATGGTGCAGACACCGTGCGCCTGTTCATGATGTTTGCCGCACCGCCAGAACAATCACTGGAATGGTCTGACGCTGGCGTGGAAGGAGCTCACCGCTTCCTGCGCCGATTGTGGAAGGCTGTCCACACGCATCTTGCTGCGGGCACACCTGCTGCGCTCGACGCAGCCAACCTGGATGATGCCCAGAAATCCTTACGCCGCAAAACGCACGAGACAATCGCAAAAGTCACTACGGATTATGGCGATCGCCTGACCTTCAATACCGCGATTGCTGCCGTGATGGAATTGCTGAATGAAGTTGGCAAACTGGCAGACCGCAGCAATGCCCAATCTGCCGGCAACCCACAGTCCCTGGCTGTTGAGCGTGAAGCGCTGGAAGCCGCTGTGCTGGTGTTATCACCCATTGCACCGCATATATGCCATACACTCTGGCGGGAACTCGGCCATAATGACGCAGTGATTCATGCATCATGGCCACGGGCAGATGCGGCAGCACTGGTGAAAAGCAGCATCGATATTGCCGTGCAGGTGAATGGTAAACTGCGTGGCACAGTGACAGTAACGCCGGCAGCAGCACAGGCCGACGTGGAAGCTGCCGCAAAAGCCAATGATAACGTAGCAAAATTTATTGATGGCAAAGAGATCCGCAAGGTGATTTTTGTTCCCGGAAAGCTTCTTAACATTGTTGTTCCCTGAAATTATTGGTCACTGAAATTGTTGTTCCCTGAAATTGTTGCGCCCTAAAAAGGACAGACTAGATGAAAAACCTGACTGGAAAAATACTGGCATGCACACTCGCCACCATCTTGCTGGGTGGCTGTGGCTTCCAATTGCGCGGCAGCAAGAATATTGCCGCCAATATTGAAGCGCTTACTGTCACCTCCGGACAACAATACGGAAAACTGGCACGCGCACTCGAGGCTGAAATGCGCGCACAACATATTTCCGATACCGGCGAACACGCATGGAATCTCGTGATTCTTGACCAGCGGATCAAACAAAACGTATTGGCGTATAACGACAGCGCCAATGCAGCATTGATTGAAATCGAACTGGTTGTCCAATTCACGGTGACCAATGAAAAAGGCGAAACTGTTATTGCTCCCAATAGCGAGCGCGTTGTGCGCCCTTATGAGCCCGACAACAACCGCGCCCTGGCTACCGATCGTGAAACCAAGCTGATGCTCAATGAAACCTATGACGAAATGGCTGCAGCCCTGCTACGGCGTATAGATTTCATTGCTGGACAGAAGCAAACACCAGCACCCTGATTGCCATGCGGGTTTTTCCGGAAAAACTGGCCCAATACCTAGAAAAACAACATCTGGAGAAAACGCCGGCGGCACTCTACTGGATTGCCAGCGACGAACCCCTGCTGGCACAGGAAGCTTGCGATACTGTGCGCGCTGCTGCACTGAAACAGGGATTTTCTGAACGCAAGATTTTCTATCCTGAAAAAAAAGAGCAGTGGCAAGAAGCCATCGCGGAAGCGAACGCCTTGTCACTCTTTTCAGACAAATGCTTTATCGATATCCGCACATCTGTCAGCAAACTGGACCATGCAGCCCTGCTGGAATATCTGGAACGCCCGAGCAGCGACAGCCTGATCCTGATAAGCACCGACAAGGTTGAAAGCGCCAGCCAGAAAACCCAGTGGTTCAAGGCCATGGAACAAGCCTGTGCGTTTGTGCCAGTCGCAGCACTGGATGTGAGCCGTTTTCCGCAATGGCTTGCAGAACGCGCACGCCGTAAACAGGTCAACCTGTCGGCAGACAGTCTCAAGATGCTGGCTGAGCACACGGAAGGCAATTTACTCGCCGCTGTGCAAGAGCTGGATAAACTGGCATTGCAATTTGGCACAGCAGCGATCAGCGCTGAACAAGTTGAAGCCAGTGTGGCTGACAGTGCTCACTATGATGTGTTTGCCCTTAACGATGCCATGCTCGGCGGCGATGCTATCCATGCACTGAAAGTGCTTCACTCCCTGAAACTGGAAGGCACAAATGCGCTGGCAGTACTGGGGGCGTTGACGCGCGAACTGCGCCAGCTGGCAACCGCCGCCGAAGATATCGCGAATGGAATAGCACCACAGACAGCGATGCGGCAGCTAGGCGTCTGGGACAAGCGGCAACCGGTGTTTGCACGCGCCCTGCAGCGGCTTGATGCGAAAAAAACTAGGGACATGGTGATCCTGATGGCCACCGTGGACCAGGCCGTAAAGGGCATGGCAGGAAGAGACCCCTGGGATGTACTGGAGTCTCTCTGCTTGCTGGTGAGTCGCGGCAGTCGGGAACTGGATGCCTGATTAACCGGCGGCTAGAGATTTGCCCCGGATAATACCCGGACAGCACCAGCATCCTTGACCGGTTTCGCAGGCAGGACAGCCGGGATATCAGCGCCGCCGATACCGATGATCAGGTCATCATTGCCATCGCCGTTGGTATCGCCTGCAGCCAGGGCGGAGCCAAAATAATCCTTGGCCACGCTGCCATACAACGTGGTGATCAATCCATAATCCTCGCCACTCCAGACAGACACGCTACCCGCATCCTTGACCAGTTTTGCTGCAGGCTTATCGTCCTTCCACGCACCGGCAATAATGTCCGGCACCAGATCACCGTTCACATCGCCAATGGCTACGCTGTTACCAAAACCCGACTTCAAGGTGCGGCCGTAATAGCGCACCAGCAGATCACCACCGCCACCCCAGTACAGCGAAATGCTACCCGGATCTTTCCGGATCACCACATCGTCATCATTGAACTGGTCATCTCCCGGTGCGCCTGCGAGCACTTCATCACTGCCGTCACTGTCCACGTCGCCACTGGCAACCGATTTACCCAGATACGCTTTCGCAGCGTATCCGTATTCATTCATCAGCACTGAACCGCCAATGTCATACACCGTCACGCTACCGGCATCGATATACACAAACTCCGGATCAGTAAAATCATCGTCGTCGTTAGGGGCGCCGATAATGATGTCCTTCTCGCCATCACCATTGAAATCACCTGCTGCCACACTGGTACCTGCGTAAGCTTTTGGCAACAAGCCATAAAAAGTCCTGAGCACCTCGTTACTCGTGGCCGGATTACCGGAACGCACAGTCACACTGCCTGCGTCGAGGATAGTGGTGAAGGGATGCGTCTGGTCGTCGTCTTTCGGCGCACCTATTATCATGTCCGCATAAGCGTCACCGTTTGTATTGCCCAGCGCTACTGATGATCCGAATAACGCTTGGCTTTCAGGCCTGAAAATGTTTGCTTGCGCGTTGCATCCGGCCCGTAGAGAACCGTAACACTACCCGCATCTACCAGAACGCCACTATCGGCTTTTGGCGCACCAACGATCACGTCCAGATTGCCGTCATTATCAATATCTGCATTTCCTGCCACAGCTGAACCCATAGCATCTTTTGCAGCTGCGCCGTCTACAGACATCAACACCGCACCGGTTTTGCCAGAAATAACTTCAGCACGACCCGCATCCGCTTTTGCCAGCGACATCATCCCGGCTGGCACGTCATAACCGGACATGCCGATGACATAGTCGCCATAACCATCGCTATTTATATCACCCGCAAAAGCCACGGCATAACCTGCACGGTCTTTGGCTTTTGTGCCTGACTCTGAAAAAAGCACAGGGGCAAGATCATCGCATTCGTCACCGAAACCATCACCGTCTGTATCGGTCTGCAGCGGGTTATCGATCAACGGACAATTATCTGCAGTATCCAGGTCACCATCATTGTCATCGTCAGTATCTGCATTGTCGCCAGTCATGTCGCCATCGGTATCAACGGATTCTGTGTCATCAGCCGGCAGGGCATCAACAGAATCCGGCACACCATCGTCATCCGTATCGCTTTCGCTGTGATAGCGCGCAAGCGCCATGTAATTGAACTTGCCACTGTTGCCGTAGCCTGCCAGTACCAGTTTGCCGTCTGATTGCTGGATCACAGAAAACGCCTGATCATTCAGTGCGCTGACCGAGGTCACCAGTTTTCCGTCACTGCTGAATGTGGTATCCATCGCACCATCAGTATTCAAACGCACCAATGCAAAATGCACATTGCCTGCGTTATAGCTGTAACCACCCATCACCAGCTTGCCATCTGCCTGCTGGATCACAGCAGCAGCAGCCTCATTACTGCTGCCGATTGGCATCGTCAGTTTGCCGTCACCACTGAAACTGGTATCGAATGAGCCATCAAGGTTGTAACGCGCAATCGCCAGATCATCATTGCCAGATGTTTTGGCATAACCGGCTACAACAATCTTGTCATCCGTCTGCTGGATAACAGACAAACCATAAGACGCAGCAGGATACGTGGTGATACCGGCAAACAGTTTGCCGTCGCCATCAAACGTCGTATCCAGCGAGCCGTCATCGTTATAACGCACCAGGACAAATACATATTCGCTATACCCCACCATCAACAACTTGCCGTCAGACAGCTCGATGACTGACTGGCCAAAATCGCTGCCTGTGCCAATAGGCGTGACAACTTTGCCATTGACACCAAACGATGTATCCAGCGAACCATCACTCTCGTAACGCACCAATGCGAAATCAGGATTGCTGCCGGTATAACTGGTGCCCGACACCAAGAGCTTGCCATCTGCCTGCTGGATCACGGAATAGCACTTGTCATTGCCTGTGCCAACCGATGTTGTCACGATGCCTGTTTCATTGAACGTCACATCCAGTGAACCGTCCTGGTTATAACGCACCAACCCGAAATCTTCATTGGCACCGTTGAAACTATTGCCCGCCACTACCAGCCTGCCATTGGCTTGCTGGATAACTGACTGGCCATAATCAGAGGGCTTCAACAATCCACTCAACACAGTGGTGACAGCGCCTGTGCCATTGAAAGTAGAGTCGAGCGAACCATCACTGTTGTAACGCACTACTGCAAAATTTCTTATGCCCTTTTTGTTATAACGGTAGCCAGCCACCACCAGTTTACCGTCGGCCTGCTACAGCACATCGTTCCCGTTAAAACCGGTGCCAGCCAGAGTGGGCAGGGTGGCCACGATGCCAGTACCACCGAAGGACAGATCCAGGTCACCGGGCGCCGCAGCGTTTACCAACGGCACAAACAACAAACCCACCAGGAGGGACACAGCATGAATATTTTTCATCATTGACTTCCAGCACTCGATCGAAAGGACTTAATAGGAATTATTCTAATGTATAGACTATAGCACCAAGCAGCCTCCATTCTGTGAACTGGCGCACACTCAGCCTGCCAGTTGATCGACATTTACAGCCTTCTGTCTATATGCTGCCCTCCTCTGGCCCGGCATGAGCAAGCCCCATGTACCTCCCCGACATATCCCTCCCTGAAAAAATGGCTTTTTCAACCAATATCCATATATATATCAATGACTTGGTTGGAGGGCTGCATGTAGGCAACCACACCCTGGTCAGCTACCTGAATGAAGCCCAGATGCGATTCCTCACGGCGCTGGGGTTCCCGACGCTGATCGTGGATAACGCCATCACCTTCAACAACGAGATTGCTGTGCAGTACCAGCGCGAGGCACGCTATGGCGACGTACTGACCGTGCAGGCGCATATCGATCCGCTGGAAGACCGCCAGTACCGCATTGCCTATCGCATACAAAACCAGCACGG
>ERZ724517.2390-NODE-2390-length-9976-cov-5.203709_pt1 | contig 9976 bp, 10 predicted proteins | sample MGYA00376050_ERZ724517 | MGnify/ENA primary metagenome ERZ724517 (study PRJEB28724, sample SAMN07190886) | activated sludge metagenome | isolation source: activated sludge of sewage treatment plant in Hong Hong | place: USA: Christiansburg, Virginia | collected... | reverse complement strand
CCTGATCAACTCGCCGATGCTCGGCAGCATGAAGAAGAACCCCGACGGCGGCGTCACCATCCATGTGTCGAACAAGTCGCCCGGCGCCGACAAGGAATCGAACTGGCTGCCGGCGCCGAACGGCGACATCTACATGGTCATGCGGCTCTATTGGCCCAAGCTCGACCAGCTCGAAGGCTGGCAGCCGCCCGCGGTGGTCAAGGCCGAGTAGCCACACCCAAGCCATCGTCATTCCCGCGCCGACGGGAATGACGACGGGCCAACGGCGCCGTCATCAAACTGTCATAAACGGGCTTTCATCCGGCGGGCGCGCGGTCTAGAATCGCGCCCAACCAAGGGGCCCCGCCATCAACCAGATTGCCGCACTGCCGTATCGCCGCGACCCCGACGGCGATATGCGCCTGCTGCTCATCACCTCGCGCGAAACCAAACGCTGGGTTCTGCCCAAGGGCAATCCCATCCGCGGCCTGGACCCGCATCTCGCCGCTGCTGCCGAAGCCTATGAAGAAGCCGGCATTTCGGGCTTTGTCTGCCCGACGCCGGTCGGCAACTACGCCTACGACAAGCGCCGCCGCAACGGCAGCGTCATCCGCGCCACCGTCGATGTCTATCCGCTGGCATTCATCACCCAGCTCGACACCTGGCCCGAAGCGCATGAACGCACGACGCAATGGTTCACGCTGGCCGATGCCGCCGCCGCGGTCGAGGAAGCTGAACTCAAATCGATCATCGCCGGCTTTCGCCAGCCCGAACCCCAGCCCAGCCGCCAGGTGCGTGCTGTCGAAACGGTGCGCCGCCACCTGAATGAAAGGATTCCGCCCTTGCAATGGTTCCAGGCGCTGATGCCCAAGACCGGGCGCTTCTTCGAACATTTCGAAAGCCATGCGCTGACGCTGGTCGCCGGTGCCGATGCGCTGGCTAAGCTGCTGCAGGGCGGCGACAATATCGCTGCCAATGCGCAGATGATCTACGACCTTGAACAACAGGCCGATGATATCGCGCGCGCCGTGCTGCAGGATGTGCGCCGCACCTTCGTGACGCCGTTCGACCGCTCGGCGATTACCAGCCTGATTGGCTCGATGGACGATGCCATCGACCAGATGAACGCCACCGCCAAGTCGATCACGCTGTTCGAAGTCAAGAAATTCGACCCGGCGATGGTCGATATGGCGGCGCTGATTGTCGAGGCGGCGCGGGTCACCGCCGAAGCCATTCCGCTGCTGCGCGCGCTCGGCCCCAACAGCGCGCGGCTGCACGACCTGACCGCGCGCCTCATCAAGATCGAAGGCGATGCCGACGATATCCATGATGCCGGCGTCAAGGCGCTGTTCAAGGCGCACCGCAAGGCCGATGCGATGGACTTCGTCGTCGGCCGCGAAATCTACAGCCACCTCGAAAAGGTCGTCGACCGCTTCGAAGACGTCGCCAACGAGATTCAGGGTCTCGTGATCGACCACGCCTGACAGTACCGGGGACACCATGGGCCATCTGACCTTCCCGCTGCTCGTCACGCTGATTGCCGTGGCGCTGGCGTTCGACTTTTTGAACGGCCTCCACGACGCCGCCAACTCGATCGCCACCGTCGTCTCGACGCGCGTGCTGCGGCCGCATCACGCGGTGGCCTGGGCAGCTTTCTTCAACTTCATCGCCTTCCTGTTCTTCGGGCTGCACGTCGCCGAAACCGTGGGCAAGGGCATCGTCAACCCTGACATCGTCGACGCCGCCGTCATCTTCGGCGCGCTGATGGGCGCGATATCCTGGAACGTCATCACCTGGATCGCCGGCATCCCGTCATCGAGCAGCCACGCACTGATCGGCGGCCTCGTCGGCGCCGGGCTGGCCAAGGCCGGCAGCCCGGCGATCGTCTGGGCCGGCGTCACCAAAACCGCCAGCGCCATCGTGCTGTCGCCTGCCACCGGCTTCGTGCTGGCGCTGCTGCTGACGCTCATTGTCGCCTGGGCCTGCGTCCGGATGACGCCGCTCGCCGCCGACCGGCGCTTCCGCAAGCTGCAGCTGGTTTCGGCGGCGGCCTATTCACTCGGCCACGGCGGCAATGACGCGCAAAAGACCATGGGGATCATCGCGGTGCTGCTCTATTCGCAGGGCATGCTCGGTGGCGAGTTCCATGTGCCGTTCTGGGTGGTCATCAGCTGCCAGGCGGCGATGGCGCTCGGCACGCTGTTCGGCGGCTGGCGCATCGTCCACACCATGGGCTCCAAAATCACCCGGCTGACGCCGCCGCAGGGTTTCGCGGCTGAAACCGGCGGCGCCATCACCTTGTTCGCCGCAACCGCGCTCGGCGTGCCGGTATCGACGACACACACCATCACCGGCGCCATCATCGGCGTCGGTGCGTCGCGGCGCACCTCGGCAGTGCGCTGGAATGTCGCCAGCAGCATCGTCGTCGCGTGGATCGTCACCTTGCCCGCCGCTGGCCTGATTGCGGCAGGCTTCTACAAGCTGGCGATGCTGTTCGCTTGAAGAGCCTCCGGCAGGGCAGGGCTGAGCCCTGCACCCGTTTGTTCAGCGCTCTTCAATCGGGTGCAGGCCTCAGGCCTGCCCGCCGGAGGCTCTTAAAACACCGGGTCTTCAGCCGGCACGTGAATCCCGCACTCGTTCTTGTCCCAGCCGCGCCAGCGGCCGGCGCGCGGGTCTTCGCCGGGCAGCACCTTCGATGTGCATGGCACGCAGCCGATCGACGGATAGCCCTGGCTCTCCAGCGGATGCGGCGGCAGTTCGGCGGCGACGAAGTGCGCGCTGATGCGGTCCTTGTCCCAGTCGGCGAGCGGGTTGATCTTCAGCCGGCCTTCATCGAGCTCGAACTTCGGCAGGCCGCCGCGGCCCGTCTGGAAGCCCTTGCGGCCCGAAATCCACGCATCGAAACCCGCCAGCGCGCGGCGCAATGGTTCGACCTTGCGGATGTCGCAGCAGCCGTCGGGATCATAGCTCCAGCGCAGGCTGGTCGCGTCCTTGTCGGCCAGGATGCGCGGGTCGGGGCGGTATTCGCGCAAGTCGAGCAGCCCGAGCTTTTCGGCGAGCTCGTCGCGGTAGGCGAGCGTTTCGCCGAAGATCTTCTGCGTGTTGACGAAGATCACCGGCACCGCCTTGTCGATAGCGGCGACGAGATGCAGCAGCACCGCCGACTCCGTCCCGAACGACGACACCGCCGCGACGCGGCCGTGCAGTTCGTTCAGCAGTTCGGGCAGCCAGACATCGGTCGCGACGCCGTCAAAGCGTGCGTTGAGCGCGTCGACTTCGGCCTGCGTGAACGCCGGTGCCGTATCGATAATGTCGACCGCGCGGCTAGCCATGACGCAGCGCCCAGACCGGCGCTGCGGCATCGGCGGCCTTTTGGTAGACATGGGGGAAGCGGGCCAGCGCGGCGGCGACATCGTCGGGGTTGAGCGGCTTGGCCGGGGCGAAGCTGTCGAAGCCGACGCGGCGCATGAAGTTGATCTGGTCGACCAGCACATCGCCCGCCGCACGCAGTTCGCCGGTGTAGCCGGCTTCGCGCAGGATGCGCGCCGCCGAATAACCGCGACCGTCGCGATACTTGGGGAAGCTGACCTCGATCAGCCGCAGCCGCGCCAGATGCGGCACCAGTGCACGCGCATCGTCAGCCGGATCGACACGCACCGCAGCGGCGTTGCTGTCGGCGCCGAAGTCGGCAAAAGCCACGACCGGACCGTCGAACGCGACGTCGTCGCGCCAGCGCAGCACCGTCACACTGGCCGGCGTCGCACGCGGATGCGGGTTCTGCGCCAGCTTCACGCTATCCTGAACATCAACCATATACGGCCTCCTTGAACGGCTCGGCACCGACGCGGCGATACGCATCCAAAAAGCGCTCTTCAGGATTCAGCCTGAGGCTGCGGTAAGCTTCGATGACCTTTTCGACGGCATCAACGACACCCTCTTCGGAAAAGCCGGGGCCGAGAATCTTGGCGAGGCTGGTGTCTTCGGCACCCGAGCCGCCCAATGACAGCTGGTACGATTCCTCGCCCTTGCGGTCGACGCCGAGGATGCCGATGTGGCCGGCGTGGTGGTGGCCACAGGCGTTGATGCAGCCCGAAATCTTGATCTTGAGCTCGCCGATATCGTGCTGACGGTCGAGGTTGGCGAAGCGCAGCGCAATCGACTGCGCCACCGGGATCGAGCGCGCATTGGCGAGCGCGCAATAGTCGAGGCCGGGGCAGGCGATGATGTCGGTGACCAGATCGAGGTTCGGCGTCGCCAGATCAGCGGCGTTCAAGGCGCTCCACAGCGCGTGCAGCTGGTCCTTGCGCACGTCCGCCAGCACGAGGTTCTGGCTGTGCGTGACGCGGATTTCGTCGAAGCTGTATTTGGCCGCGAGGTCGGCAATCAGCTCCATCTGCTCGGCCGAGGCATCGCCGGGGATGCCGCCGACGGGCTTGAGGCTGATCGTGACGATCGCATAGCCCGGCACCTTGTGCGCGGCGATGTTGTGATCGACCCAGACAGCGAAATCGGGGTCGCTGCGGTCGATGCTGTCGGGTGCCGACGCATCATACGCCGGCGGTGCGAACTGCGCCTTGATGCGCTCATATTCGGCCGCCGGTGCATCGAGCGCCAGCGGTTCGAGCAGCGCCCATTCGGTCTCGACCTGCCGCGTGAATTCGGCGGCGCCGATTTCGTGGACAAGGATCTTGATGCGCGCCTTGTAGATGTTGTCGCGGCGGCCGTAGCGGTTGTAGACGCGCAGGATCGCCTCGCAGTAGCTCAGATACTGGCTGACGGGGATGAACTCGCGGATCACCGGCGCGATGAACGGCGTGCGGCCCATGCCGCCACCGACGAAGACGCGGAAGCCCAGTTCACCCGCACCATTGCGGTGCAGTTGCAGGCCGATGTCGTGCAGCTTGACGGCGGCGCGGTCATGGTCGCTCGCGGTGACGGCGATCTTGAACTTGCGCGGCAGGAAGCTGAATTCGGGGTGGAAGCTCGACCATTGCCGCAGCAATTCGGCATAGGGGCGCGGGTCGGCGACTTCATCGGCCGCACTGCCGGCGAACTGGTCGGAGCTGATGTTGCGGATGCAGTTGCCGCTGGTCTGGATGGCGTGCATTTCGACCGCCGCCAGCTCCGCCAGCAGGTCGGGCGCCTGCTCAAGCTTGATCCAGTTGTACTGGATGTTCTGCCGCGTCGTGAAATGGCCGTAGCCGCGGTCATAGGTGCGCGCGATGCCGCCGAGGATACGCATCTGCGTCCCCGACAGCGTGCCGTACGGAATCGCGACGCGCAGCATATAGGCGTGCAGCTGTAGATACAGCCCGTTCATCAGCCGCAGCGGCTTGAACTGGTCCTCGGTGATTTCGTGGCGCAACCGGCGCTCGACCTGGTCGCGGAACTCGTCGACGCGGGCATCGACCAGCGCCTGGTCATATTGATCGTAGCGGTACATCAGGCGGCCCCTGCTTGTGCGAGCTTCTGGTCGGGGTGTGGTGCAGCGGCGCGCGCCAGATCAGCGCGCACCGTCGGGCCGAAGCCGCGGATGCGCTCGCGCATCGTGCGCGGGCGCGGCGGATTGCCTGCCTCGGCTTCGATGATCGCCGGATCGTTGACGTTTTCCGCCGCGACGGTTTCCGCCAGCAGCGCATCGCCGTCAGCACCCAGCGCCACGGCAGCGGCGAGGTTCAGGCTCCAGCCCTTGCCGGTCCACCAGATGACATCGCCGGTCAGCGTGTCATTGGCCGTCAACAATCGAATCACGCGTCAACTCCTTCAGAAACCCGGCGCAGCACGCTGTCGGCAACGCCGAGCCGTGCCACCGCACCCACCACCAGCAATGCTGGCGAAATAACCTTCTGGCGCGCCACCGTGCCGCCGAGGTCGGCGAGCAACGTCCGCAGCACGCGGCTGCCCGGCAGCGTGCCGCGTTCGAGCACCGCGCACGGCGTATCCGGCGCCAGCCCGTCGGCCATCAGCTTGTCCGAAATCGCCTCGGCCGCCGTGACGCCCATATAAATCACCAGCGTGCGGCCAACACCTGCGAGGCCCGCCCAATTCTGCTCGGTCAGGCCTTTGCACTGGCCCGCGACGAATGTGACGCTCGATGAATGGTCGCGGTGCGTCAGTGGCATCAATGCCGCAGCCGCCGCGCCCAATGCCGACGACACGCCGGGGATAACCTCGACCGCGACACCGGCAGCATCACAGGCTTCGACTTCTTCGCCGCCACGCCCGAAAATGAACGGATCGCCGCCCTTCAGGCGCACCACGATGTTGCCGGCCTGCGCCTCGGTCACCAGCAGCGCGCCGATCGCATCCTGCGGCAAGGTATGGCGCGCGCGCTTCTTCGACACATCGATACGCCGCGCGCCCGGCGCCAGATCAAGCACCGCCGGATCGATCAGCCCGTCATGCACGACGACATCCGCCGCCGCCAACGCCCGCGCCGCGCGCAGGGTCAGCAAATCAGGCGCACCGGGGCCGGCACCGACAAGGATGACGCGGCCGGAAGAGGACGAAGTTTCCATGCCGCCGAAATGGGCGCTTGGGCGGCGAAATCAAAGCAAGCGATTCTTGGGGCGGCACAAGCTTGGCGATTGCATAAGGGCGCGCCGCGCGGGCAGGGGTGACCCCTGTACCTAATTGAAGAGCACCAAATAATCGGGTGCAGGCGTCACGCCTGCCCGCCGGAGGCTCTTCGAACCCCGCCTTCGCTATGCTAGCCTCCCCCAAAACAAGGGGAGTCCATATGACACGCACCACCCGCATCCTCGCCGATGGCATCTATTTCGGCGAAGGCCCACGCTGGCACGACGGCCGGCTGTGGTTCAGCGACTTTTACGCGCACGCGGTCAAATCGGTATCGCTGGCCGGCGACTTGCGCACCGAATTCACCATCGACGACCAGCCGTCGGGGCTCGGCTGGATGCCCGACGGTTCAATGCTCATTGTCAGCATGATCAAACGGCAGCTGCTGCGGCGCACGCCGGACGGCGTCATCAGCGTGCACGCCGATCTGTCGGGCCTCGCCACCTTCCACTGCAACGACATGGTCGTCGACAGCCAGGGCCGCGCCTATGTCGGCAACTTCGGCTTCAACCTCGATCACGAACTCGAAACGCGCGGCACCGAATCGGTGCTCGCCGACCATGTCACCGCCAAGCTGGCGCTGGTCGCAGCAGACGGCAGCGTCAGCGTCGCCGCCACCGACCTGCATTTCCCCAACGGCAGCGTCATCACCCCCGATGGCCGCACGCTCATCGTCGGCGAAACGCTCGCCGGCGTGCTCACCGCGTTCGACATCGCCCCCGACGGCAGCCTGTCGAACCGCCGCGTCTGGGCGCCAACCGCCCCTGCCATTCCCGACGGCATCGCGCTTGATGCCGACGGCGCCATCTGGATCGCCAACCCGGTCGCACCGCAGTGCCTGCGCATCGCCGAAGGCGGCAAGGTGCTTGAAGTGATCGATACCGGCGACCCGTGCTACGCCTGCATGCTCGGCGGCGACGACGGCAAGACGCTGTTCATGCTGACCGCCAAGACCTCAGTCGGGCATCATGCCGCGACGACGCCGCTGGGGCGGATTTTGGTGGCAACGGTGGCCAGCCCGCGGGCGGGACGACCCTGAAGCGCCGCCGCCGGGGAATTCGTTACGCTGCGGCCAACCCGCGCGCCTTGTCCAGCGCCTCGCCATAGTCGCGCGCAAACACCACGCGTCCACCGGCGCGGCCGAGCCCGGCGTGCGCCAGCACACTGCGCGGGCCGGGTTGCAGCCCCGACAGGATGACCTTGCTGCCAAGCTTGTGCGCCTGTTCGACGAACGCCTCGACCGCGGCGGCGCCGCTGGCATCGAGGAACGGCACCAGCCGCAGCCGCAGGATGATGACGCGCGGCGGCTGGCCGAGGCGGCGCAGCGTGTCGAGCAGCTCGCCCGCCACGCCGAAGAAGAACGGCCCGGTGATCTGAAAGACCTCGACGCCCGGCGGCAGCGTGTCGCGCTGGCCCCCCGCATTGCCGCTGCCGGGCTCGTCGCCTTCCTCGGGGACCATGGTGGCGCCGGCGTTGATCGCGACGGTTTCGCTCATCCGCGCCATGAACATCAGCGAGGCGAGCGTCACGCCGACACCGATCGCCACCGTCAGGTCGACGAGCACGGTGAGCAGGAAGGTCAGCACCAGCACGACGCGGTCGGCCTTGGGCATGCGCAGCAGCATGCGGACGCGGTCGATTTCGCTCATCCCCCAGGCGACGATGAACAGGATCGCCGCGAGCGCCGCCATCGGCACGAACGCCATCAGGTCGCCCGCGAACAGCACGAACAGCAGCAGGAAGACCGCGTGCAGCATGCCGGCGACGGGCGAGCGGCCACCGCTGCGGACATTGGTCGCGGTGCGTGCAATGGCGCCGGTGGCGGGCATGCCGCCGAACAGCGCCGAGGCGAGGTTGCCGACGCCCTGGCCGACGAGTTCCTGGTTCGACCGGTGACGGAAGCCGGTCATGCCGTCGGCGACCACGGCACTGAGCAGCGATTCGATGCCCGCCAGAAACGCGATGGTGAACGCTGCCGGCAGCACTTCCTGCGCCTTGGCGAGGCTCAGCGCCGGGATATGCGGCAACGGCAGCCCGCTCTGCATGTTCGGGAAGCGCGAGCCGATGGTATCGACCGGCAGCTTGAGCAGCGCCACCACCGCGGCGGCCGCGACAATCGCGATCAGGAAGCCCGGTGCCCTGGGGGCGCTGCGGCGCAGCACGATGATAAGCGCCAGCGCCCCGGCGCCGACGGCCGCCGCAGACCAGTTCACGGTCGCGGCATCATGCGCATAGGCCTGCCATTTGGGGATGAAATCGGCCGGCACGTTCGCCATCGTCAGCCCGAAGAAATCCTTGATCTGGCTGGTGGCGATGATCAGCGCGATGCCGGCAGTGAAGCCAGTGACGACGGGGGCGGGAACATATTTCACCAGCTGCCCGGCGCGCGCATAGCCGGCGATCATCAGGATGACGCCGGCCATCGCGGTGGCCAGCACCATGCCGTCATAGCCGTGCTGCGCGATGACATTGAAGACGATGACGACGAACGCGCCGGTCGGCCCGCCGATCTGGACACGCGAGCCGCCGAGCAGCGAGATGAAGAACCCTGCGACAATCGCGGTGACCAGCCCCTTGTCGGGCGAGGCACCGCTGGCGATGCCGAGCGCCATCGACAGCGGCAGCGCGACAATGGCGACGGTCAGCCCGGCGAGCGCATCGGCGCGCAGTTCGGCACCGCCGTAGCCGTCCTTCAAGACACTGAACAGCTTGGGCGTCCAGCGCGCCGCGGTCATTCTGCGTCGCGCGCTGGGTTGGGGTTGAGCGCCGGCGTCCGGCGCGCGGCTTCGGACAACGTCGTGTCGGGCGCCGGGGCGGCGGCGATGACGCTGCCCGCGGTCAGGCTGGCGGCGGCGCGGTGGATGGCCTTGCGGATGCGCGGATAGGTGCCGCAGCGGCACAGGTTGGTGATCGCAGCGTCGATATCGGCGTCGGTCGGGTTGGGGTTGGTCTTGAGCAGTGCCACCGTCGCCATGATCATGCCCGACTGGCAATAGCCGCATTGCGGCACCTGCTCGGCAATCCACGCCTGCTGGACGGGGTCCGAACGGTCATCCGACAGGCCTTCGATGGTGGTGACCAGCGTGCCTTCGATGGCACCGATGCTGATCGAACACGCCCGCGTCGGCACGCCGTCGATATGCACGGTGCAGGCACCGCACAGCCCGGCACCGCAGCCGAATTTGGTGCCGGTCAGGTTCGACGCATCGCGCAACGCCCACAGCAGCGGCGTCTCGGGATCCATCTTGTAGTGCACGGGGTTGCCGTTGACGGTGAATTTGGTCATGGGGATGTTCATTAGACCGGGGAGACACCGAATGGAATTGCAGACTTTAAGCCTGACCGTCGAAGACGGTATCGCGCGCGTGACAATTACCCGCGCCGCCGAGATCTACACGATGAGCCGGGCGTTCTGGAC
>ERZ724517.2387-NODE-2387-length-9987-cov-4.417640_pt1 | contig 9987 bp, 8 predicted proteins | sample MGYA00376050_ERZ724517 | MGnify/ENA primary metagenome ERZ724517 (study PRJEB28724, sample SAMN07190886) | activated sludge metagenome | isolation source: activated sludge of sewage treatment plant in Hong Hong | place: USA: Christiansburg, Virginia | collected... | reverse complement strand
CGCACGTATGACCGGTCTCGGCAACGCCCTGCGCAAGGCCGAGACCTCGACCGCTCCCGGCATGGCCACCGCCCGCCGCGAGGCTCTGCGTCTGTTCGCCCAGATCGCCGCGCCCTTCGCGCCGCATATCGGCGAGGAATGCTGGGCCCTGCTGGGTGGAAAAGGCATGGTCGCCACGGCCAAATGGCCAACGCCCGACCCCGCCCTGCTGGTATCCGACACAGTCGTTCTGCCGGTCCAGATCAACGGCAAGAAACGTGCGGAAATCACTGTCTCTGCAACGGCGGACGCCGCAACGGTCGAGGCGATCGCCAGGGCTGATGAAAATGTAATGCCTCACCTCGCCGGTCTGACCGTGCGAAAGGTCATTGTCGTTCCCGGCCGTATCGTGAATATCGTCGCATCATGATCAGAGCTGCCCTCCTTGCTCTTAGCTTCGCCCCGCTGGCCGCCTGCGGATTCACGCCGGTCTATGGCGGCCAGGGTGCGGCTTTCCAGAACGCCGGACCCATCACGATCGGGGAAATATCCGGCCGCACCGGGCACTATCTGCGCAACGAACTGGCGCGCACCATCGGCCACGGCGTGCCCGGCATCTCGTCGGCCAATCTCGAAGTCGACCTGTCGCAAGGCATTGAACGTCTCGCCTTCGCGCCCGACCAAGCCGCCTCGCGGTCCGACTATGTCGGCAGCGCAAGCTGGACGCTGAAAGCGCCGAGCGGGCTTGTCCTTGCAACCGGCCGCGTGTCCGAACGCGCCTCGTTCAACTTCGCTGACGCAGCCTATGCCGACCTCGCCGCCCAGACGGCTGCGCAGGAGCGCCTCGCCGGTCTTCTCGCGCGCTCGATCCGCGCCGACATTCTCATCGCCGCTGGCCGCCAGAATACCGCGAAGCCTGCCCCCGCCCCGGCTGCAGTTACACCCGCCACCGCCGTGCCGGCGTCTCCGACACCGTGAAGCAGGCTGGCGCCCGCGCACTGGCCTTCTGCGAGAAGCCGCAGGGCGCAACCAGGATCGCCCTCATCTTCGGCGCCGATCCCGGCCTCGTTTCCACGAGCGCCGATACGCTCGCCTACAACTGGCTGCCCAAGCCTGACCCGTTCAACATCATCAAGCTCCACGACGAAGACCTGAAGCGCGACCCGCAGATGCTGGGCGATGAACTGGTTGCGCGCTCGCTGATGGGCGGCGAACGCCTGATCCGCGTCCGGGTCGATAAAGACGCCAGCTCGAAATACCTGCTCGAAATCCTGTCCGACATCGACAAGGGCATCCTCACGCCCGAAGCCTTCTGGATCATCGAGGCGGGCGAACTCAACAAGACCAACAAGCTGCGCGTCGGCTTCGAGGAAGCCAAGAGCGCGATCGCGCTGCAGCTCTACGCCGACGACGAAGCCACCGTCGCCGATCTCGTCACCAAACGCCTCGCCGCCGCGGGCGTCGCCATCGACCCGCAGGCCCTCGCCCTCTTCGTCGCCGACCTGCCCGGCGACCGCCGCCTCGCGCTCTCGGAACTCGAGAAGCTGGAACTCTACGCCGTGGGGTTGGGTCGAAGCATTTCTCAAGCAGATGTGAGCCAGCTCGCCTCCGCCGAGCAGCCGCGCGGCGCAGACGACGCCGCCGACGCCGCCATTCTTGGCGACGCGCCCCAAGCCACGCTCTCGATCAATCGCTATCTCGACGCTGGCGGAAATCCGATCTCCGCCCTCCGCACGCTTCACTTCCGCATGCTCCGCGTCTCGGATGCCGTAGCGTCCAACGCAGGAACCGGCATGCGTTTGCGTCCACCTATCTTCGATAAGGAGTGGCCCGCCTTCTCCCGCGCCATCCGCGACTGGCATGCGCCGGTCATCCATCGCGCTTTCACGCGCCTGTACGAAGCCGAGAAATCTTGCAAGCAGGCCGGCGCGCCTTCCGACGCGATCATCAAGAACCTGATCCACAAGATCGCGACGCGCACACTCTAACGTGCGGCGCCGCTACTGCACCGCAGCGTGACTGGCTCCGTTTTTCCCACTTCTATGCGCCACATAGTTGTCGGGGATCCCCATGAAGAACCTGTCTCTCCTGCTGGCTGCCTCCACGCTCGCGCTGGCGTCCTGCACCTCCACCCCAACAACCGTCGAGGCCGCAGCGCCAACCGCCGTTGCGGCGGCCGCCGCCGCGCCTGCCCCCTCCGGGCCGCTCGACGCCGCGCAAGTCAGCGCCGGCCAGCAGGTCTTCGCCACCTATTGCGCGGTCTGCCACAACGGCGCTGACGATACGGCGCCTCAGCTCGATCAGCTCCACACCTTCAACCATCAGCGTGTCTCCACCGCCCTGTCCGAAGGCGGCCTGATGACGCTGCAATCGAAAATGCTGACGCCGGACCAGCGCGCGCAGGTCATCGCCTACATCACCGCGCCGGTCGACATGGGCCGCGGCGGCACCAGCACGGTGATGACCGCCAAGGAAGAATACCGCGAAGGCTTTGCCTATCCTGTCCGCAGCGCCCGCGATCCGCGCGACTCGTCAGAAGTCAAACGCCCGCCGTCCTGGGCCGCCCCGAAACTCGGCGACGGCCCCTTCGACTCGGAATCGTGGGAACAGCGCCAGCTGCGCACCACCATCGTCACGCGCGGCCTCGAAGCGCCCCGCGCCATCGAATTCCTGCCGAACGGCGACACCTTCATCGTCGAGCGCGCCGGCACGCTGCGCATTATCCGCGATGGCAAGCTCGATCCGAAGCCGGTTGAAGGCACCCCAAAAGTCAACGCGAACCTCGGCATCGCCACCGGCTTCATGGACCTCGTCCTGCACCCGGACTTCAAGACCAATGGCTGGGTCTACATGTCCTACCACAAGGCGCGCGGCGACCTCGGCTCCAACGCCATCTACCGCGGCAAGTGGGACGGCAAGAAGATCGTCGACGGCAAGGACATCTTCGTCTCCGACGACGTCGACACGTTCTACAGCAAGCTGAAGTTCGACAATAAGGGCAAGCTCTACGCCACCATCGGCGGGCCCGCCCTCGGCACCGACGCCTCGATGATGCGCGCGCAGAAAGCCGACGACTACGGCGGCAAGACGCTGCGCCTCAACGACGATGGCACGGCGCCGACCGACAACCCGTTCTACGGCCGCAAGGATGCAAACCCCGAAGTCTTCACGATGGGCCACCGCATCAATCTCGGCCTCACCATGAACCCGTGGACCAATGAGATGTGGTCGACCGAAAACGCCCCCTATGGCGGCGACGAGGTGAACATCCTGCGCCCCGGCGGCAACTATGGCTGGCCAGTGTCGAGCGAAGGCCGCTACTACAGCGGCCGTTCGATCGCTCCCGATCCCAGCCAGGATGGCGTCACCCGCCCGCACATCACCTATATCCCGTCGATCGCGCCGAGCGGTCTCGTCTTCTACACCGGTGACAAGTTCCCGCAGTGGAAAGGCAATCTGTTCGTCGGCGCCATGCGCATGGGTGAAACCCCGCGCACCGGCCACATCGAGCGGATCGTCTTCAACAACAAGTGGGAGCCGGTCCGCAACGAGATGCTGCTGCTCGATCTCCACCAGCGCATCCGCGACGTCGAACAAGGCCCTGACGGCTATCTCTACGCCATCACCGATGAAGGCGCAGACAGCGTCCTGCTCAAGATCGAACCCGGAAAGTAGGGTGCATTGAAGCAAAGCGTAAATGCACCGCGGCGCCCGACATCGCCATGGTGCATCAAGATGCACCCTACGGGATCAGAGCTATCTCGCTTCTACTGCACCGCAGCGTGACTGCGCCCGCGTTTCCGGCTTCCATGCCCGCCAGAAACGTTGGGGACAGTCATGAGATATCGTACACGCCTTCTCGTTGCGTCAACTCTGGCCCTCGCCGCCTGCACCTCCACGCCGCCAGCGAACGACACCCGAACCGCTTCGGCGCAAGCGACGACACAAAGCGCCAGCGTCATGTCCTCAGTCGCGGGCGGCAAGCACGTCTACGAAACCTTCTGCTCGGCCTGCCACAGCGGCGGCGATGAAACCGCGCCCGAACTCAAGACGCTGCACACGTTCAACCGCGAGCGCGTCTCCACCGCGCTGAGCGACGCCGGCCTCATGGCGCTGCAATCGAAGATGATCAACGCCGATCAGCGCGAGCAGGTGATCTCCTTTCTCACCGCGCCGCCCGCCACGCTCGCCGCACTCGAAGCCGCCAACAACAGCGCCGATCCCGGCGGCCTCAAGCGCGACGCCTACCGCCCCGAATACTCTTATCCCGTACGCCGCGTCCGCGACGAACGCGACAGCCCCGAGAGCGAGCGCCCGCCGGCATGGGCTGCGCCGCCACTGGGCGAAGGCCCGTTCAGATCCGAATCCTGGGAACAGCGCGATCTGAAAACCTCGATCGTCACGCGCGGCCTCACTTCGCCGCGCGCCATCGAATTCCTGCCCGATGGCGCTGTCCTCATCACCGAGCGCGCGGGCGCCCTGCGTATCGTGCGCGATGGGAAGCTCGATCCGCAGCCCATCGTTGGCGGGCCGGAAAAAGTCGCGGTGCTGGGAACAGCCACGGGCTTCATGGACATCGCCCTACACCCGGATTTCAAGACCAATGGCCTGATCTACCTGTCCTACCACAAACCGCGCGGCGACCTCGGCTCGAACGCCATCTGGCGCGGCCGCTGGGATGGAACGAAGATCGTGGACGGCAAGGACATCTTCCTCTCGGACGATGTCGACGCGCTCTACTCGCGCATGATGTTCGGCGCAGACGGCAAACTCTATTTCACCATCGGCTGCCCCGGCGTCGGCACCGATGACTCGATCGGCCGCGCACAAAAGCCGGATGACTTCGCCGGCAAGACGATCCGCCTCAACGACGACGGCACGGTGCCGAAAGACAATCCCTTCGTCGGAAAGAAAGGCTACAATCCCGAGATCTTCACGCTCGGCCATCGTGTCAATCTCGGTATGACACTCAACCCGTGGACGAAGGAGTTCTGGGTCTCCGAGCATGGCCCGCAGGGCGGCGATGAAGTGAACATTCTTCGCGCCGGCCAGAACTATGGCTGGCCGGTCGTCAGCGACGGCCGCTACTACGCCGGCCCGAAAGTCTCCGGCGAAATGCCCGTGCATGAAGGCATGACCCGTCCGCACATCTCGTATGTTCCTTCAATCGCGCCGGGCGGCATGGTGTTCTACACGGGCGACAAATTCCCCGGCTGGAAACGCAACCTCTTCCTCGGCTCGATGCGCATGAGCAACTCACCGCGCACCGGCCACATCGAGCGCATCGTCTTCAACAACAACTGGGAAGTCATCCGCTCCGAGATGCTGCTGCTCGACCTCCACCAACGCATCCGCGACGTCGATCAAAGCCCCGACGGCTATCTCTATGCCATAACGGACGAGGGCGCTGACAGCGTCCTGCTCAAGATCGAGCCGGGGAAATAAAAACAAAGCGGCCCGCGCTCATGGCGCGGGCCGTTTCAAACTTCACATAAGACAAGATCAGTCCTGCGTCGGCGTCACACGCGGACGCGAGAGCAGGCGGCAGATTTCATCGAGCTGTTCGAGCTGCGCGTACTTGATGCGCACCTCGCCGCCCTTGCCGTTCACATGGCGGATGTCGACATCGAGACCCAGCGAACGCTGCAGGTCGAGTTCCAGCGCCTTGGTGTCGACGTCCTTGTCGATCTCAAGCGCGGATTTCGCGTCCGACTTGCCGCCGGATTTTTCGACTTTCGACAGCGCCTCTGTGTCGCGCACCGACAGGCCCTTCGAGATGACTGTCATCGCAATCGCCGAAGGATCGGATGTCTTCAACAATGCGCGTGCATGGCCGGGCGTGAGGCGACCCTCGCGCACATGCTCGCGCACATCTTCAGGCAGGTTGAGCAGGCGCAGCGTGTTCGACACATGCTCGCGGCTCTTGCCGACCTGCTGCGCAACAGATTCCTGCGTCCGGCCAAACCGGTCGATCAGCGACTTGTAGGCTTCGGCTTCTTCCACCGCGTTGAGGTCAGAGCGCTGAACGTTCTCGATGATCGCGATCTCGAGCATCTCGCGATCGTCCATCTCGCGCACGACCGCCGGCATGACGGTAAGGCCGGCGCGACGGGCTGCGCGCCAGCGGCGCTCGCCGGCGATGATCTCGAACATCTCGGCGTTCGCGGGATCGGGACGAACAAGGATCGGCTGGATCACGCCCTTGGTGCGGATCGACTCCGACAATTCTTCCAGCTCGGCTTCGATAAAGGTACGGCGCGGTTGTTTCGGATTCGGAATGATCCTGTCGATCGCGATATCAAGCGACGGCATTTCTTCCGCAGACGGAGCGCCGGCCACAACCGGGTCCGGGTTCTCAACGACATTGCGCGCGCCGGTGTAATCACCCAGCAGAGCCGACAGTCCGCGTCCAAGCTTCGCCTGTTTCAAAGGTTGGTTCACGCCGCAGCCCTCTCGCGTTCGCGTTGCATCAGTTCCTGGGCGAGCATGATGTAGGCTTCACTACCGGAACATTTATGGTCGTAGAGAATTGCGGGCAGGCCGAAGGACGGCGCTTCCGACAGCTTCACGTTTCTCGGGATCACGGTCTGATAGACCTTGGCGCCAAAGAACGAGCGCACTTCGCCCGCCACCTGGTCGGAGAGGTTGTTGCGGCGATCGAACATGGTCAGCACCACGCCCTGGATTTCGAGCTCCGGGTTCAGCGCGGTGCGCACCAGATCAACCGTACGCAGAAGCTGCGACAGACCCTCGAGCGCAAGGAACTCGCACTGCAGCGGCACCAGCACGGCGTTCGCCGCCGTCATCGCATTGATCGTCACGGCCGACAGCGAAGGCGGGCAGTCGATCAGCACGGTGTCATAGTCACGCCCGCCGCGCTTCAGCGTTTCGAACGCCTCGCGCAGCTTGAAATTCTTTTTCGGATCGTCGTGCAGGATCGTCTCTACGCCCGCGAGGTTTTCGTCGCCCGGCACCAGGTCGAGGTTCGGCACCTTGGTCGGGATGATCGCTTCGGCCAGCGTGCCCTCGCCCACCAGCACGTCATACGATGTCTTGCGGCGCGCCACCGGCTCGACGCCGAGCCCGGTCGAGGCGTTGCCCTGTGCGTCGCAGTCCAGCACGAGCACGCGACGGCCCACCGCCGCGAGAGCAGTGCCGAGATTGATGGCGGTGGTGGTTTTGCCCACCCCGCCTTTCTGGTTGGCGACCGCGATAACGCGCATCAGGCCCTCCGGGAGCGTAACGACGAAACTTTCAGAACGCGCCCTTCTGGGCTGGATTGGCTGTCGAGAATGGACAGATCGAACGTCCACGCCTCGCGCGCCTCGGCCAGTTCAGTGGCCGTATCCCTACCTTTCATCAGCAGGGCCTTACCGGAAGGTTTAAGCCAGCTTGCCGCGAACCCCAGAAGTTTGGGCAAAGGGGCCAGCGCGCGGGCCGTCACCACGTCAAAAAGGGCGCCCGGAGCATCCTCCAGCCGTATCGTCAGCACCGAGACCGGCAGCCCCAATTCCTTGCCCGCCGCCCTCAGGAACTCGGATTTCCGGGGACTTTTTTCGACCAGCGTCACCGAAGCCCCGGATCGTTCCGCCAGCGCACACGCCAGGATCAGCCCCGGGAACCCGGCCCCTGACCCCAGGTCCGCGACCGATTTATCCTCTGAAGAAATTTGTTCGACCAGCTGCAGGCTATCGAGCACATGGCGCCTCCAGAGATGGCGCCCCTCGCCCGGCCCGATCAGATTGATTCGCTCCCGCCACCGATCGAGCAGATCGAGATAGCCGGAAACGCGCTCAAAGGTTTCACGTGAAACGCCGGTCAGGCGAATGACGTCATCCGGGCCAAAGCCATCTTCGTCCGTCGCAGGCCAGCTCACGCTTCAGCCGCCTTCTGCCCAACCTTGGTGCTGACCTTCGCGTCGGCCTTCGCCGCCCGCTTCAGGTTTGCCAGAACAGCGGTGATCGCGCCCGGGGTCATGCCCTCGATCCGCGCCGCCTGGCCCAGCGTCGCGGGCCGTACAGCCGACAGCTTGTCCTTCGCTTCGTTCGAGAGCCCGCCCATCGCGCGATAGTCGAGGTCCGCCGGAAGCCGCATGTCCTCGTCCTTGCGGAACGCGACAATGTCCGCCTCTTGCCGGTCGAGATAACCGGCGTACGTCGCCTCGATCTCCATCTGCTCGGCCACCTGCGGCGTCACCCCGGCAAGCTCCGGCCACACGCCGCGCAGCTTGGCGAAGTCGACGCCGTCATAGGCGAGGATCTCGATCGCATCGCGGCGCTTGCCGTCGAAGTTGATCATGATGCCGTGCGTGCGCGCCTCGTTCGGCGTCAGCGTCAGTCCGCGCATCTGTTCGCGCGCCGCGTCGATCGATGAACGTTTCACGTGAAACATTTCACGCCTGTGGACGCCGACGACGCCCGCGTTCACGCCAACTTCTGTCAGCCGCTGATCTGCGTTGTCGGCGCGCAGCGTGAGACGATACTCGGCCCGCGACGTGAACATGCGATAGGGCTCGCTCACGCCCCGCGTCACGAGATCATCGATCATCACGCCGATATACGCGCGGCTCCGATCGAGGATGAAAGGATCGCTCCCCGCCGCAAAGCGCGCCGCGTTGAGACCTGCAACCAACCCTTGTCCCGCAGCCTCTTCATAGCCTGTCGTGCCGTTGATCTGGCCCGCCAGATAAAGCCCCGGCAGGCGCTTTACACCAAGCGTCGGATCAAGCTCGCGCGGATCGACATAGTCGTATTCGATCGCATAGCCGAACCGCTTGATCTCGACATGCTCAAGCCCGTGAATCTTACGGATGAAAGCTTCCTGCACATCCTCCGGCAGCGACGTCGAAATCCCGTTCGGATAGATCGTGTCGCCATCCTCCGTACCCGGAAGACCTTCCGGCTCGAGGAAGATCTGGTGTTTGTCGCGATCGGCAAACCGCTTCACCTTGTCCTCGATCGACGGGCAATAGCGCGGACCACGTCCCGCGATCGCGCCGGAATAGACCGCCGACTTGTGCAGGTTGTCGCCGATCACCGCGTGGACCTCGGCAGACGTCCAGGTGATCCCGCACGCAATCTGCGGCACCGTGATCCGGTCATTCAGGAACGAGAACGGGATCGGCTCCGCATCCGCTTCCTGCATCTCCAGATCCGACCAGTTGATGCTCGATGCGCGAAGCCGCGCCGGCGTCCCCGTCTTCAACCTGCCCATCTGCAGGCCCAGCCCATAAAGACGATCCGACAACCCGATCGCCGGCGCCTCGCCGACGCGTCCCGCCGGAATGCGCTTCTCGCCGATATGGATCAGCCCTTTGAGGAACGTCCCTGTCGTCACCACGACAGCGCCCGCGCCCCACGCCCGGCCCGAAAGCCCGATGACGCCGGCCACCCGGCCTTTGCCATCCGCCGTCGGCTCGACGATCAGATCCTCAACTCCGTCCTCGATCAGGGCGAGGTTGGGGTATTCGCGCAGGATGTCCTGCACCGCTTCGCGATAGAGTTTCCGGTCCGCCTGTGTCCGGGGCCCGCGCACCGCCGGCCCCTTGGACCGGTTGAGCATCCTGAACTGGATGCCGCCGCGATCCGCCGCCCGGCCCATCACGCCGTCCAGGGCATCGACTTCCCGAACCAGATGCCCCTTGCCCAACCCGCCAATGGCCGGGTTGCACGACATCTCGCCAATGGTCGAAAGCTTGTGGGTGACCAGCGCGGTCTTCGCCCCGAACCGCGCCGCGGCCGCCGCGGCCTCGGCCCCGGCATGTCCGCCACCGATCACGATGACGTTGAAGGAATCCTGGAAATCGGTACGGGTCATGGGTCGGCGGCTGCCTGTGGATGGAAGGCCGTCATGTAAGGGACCAGAGCCCCCGCGTCGAGGCGCCGTTTCACGTGAAACACTCGGGGCCTCGTCTGCAAGCGTGAACCCTGTTCACGCGTTCCCGGCGAAGGCCGGGATCCAGTCCCACCAAAGAGAGCGCGAAGCGCGCCACTGGACCCCCGCCTGCGC
>ERZ724517.2381-NODE-2381-length-10010-cov-4.146258_pt1 | contig 10010 bp, 9 predicted proteins | sample MGYA00376050_ERZ724517 | MGnify/ENA primary metagenome ERZ724517 (study PRJEB28724, sample SAMN07190886) | activated sludge metagenome | isolation source: activated sludge of sewage treatment plant in Hong Hong | place: USA: Christiansburg, Virginia | collected... | reverse complement strand
GATTAATTGGAACACTGGGTTTGAAATTCAACAACTTCTCCCTCCGGAATATCATTAATAAAAAAGCATGGTCACCACTACCAACAGGCGACGGACAGCAATTAACCCTTCGGGTAGAAAGTAATGGAAAACGATATCAAAATTTTAATTTCGCCTTTACAGAACCTTGGCTTGGAGGCAAAAAACCAAATGCTTTCACGGTAGCAGCCTTTCACTCTCGTATTCAAGATGTTTCTAATAATCAAACCTTAGGCAGGCAAATTACAAACGGACTTTCGGTTTCTTTAGGAACAAGATTAAAAAAACCAGACGATTTCTTTGTTGTACAAGCATCTGCCAATTATTATGGTTATAAATTAAATCATTTTACCAACAGATATTTTGTTGGAGAAACACCCTTGGATAGCGGAAAATTCAACAACTTAAACTTTAAACTTTCCCTTTCAAGAAATTCAATTAATCAGCCAATATTCCCAACAGGCGGAGCTAAAATTGAAGCCTCTGTGCAATTTACACCACCTTATTCCTTATTCAGAAAAGACAATTCTTTTGAAGGTCAAACCATTGCTCAAAAATACAAATTGATAGAATACCACAAATGGAAAGTCAACATTGATTGGTACCAATCCTTAGGAAAATCTAAATTTGTATTACATGCAGCAGCAAAATTTGGTTTCTTAGGATCTTACAATAAAAAATTAGGAACCACACCATTTGAACGCTTCCAAGTAGGTGGAAACGGAATTCCATCCAACATCACCCTTTTTGGAACAGATGTAATAGCACACCGTGGTTTTGAAGGAGATTATTCCACCTCCGGTGGCGATCCAATTTATAATAAATTCTTATTAGAATTAAGATACCCATTCTCCTTAAATCCTTCTGCTACTATTTTTGGTTTACTATTCTTTGAAACAGCAAATACTTACCCCTCTTTTAAAGATTACAACCCATTCAAATTGAAGAAAAGTGTCGGAATTGGTGTTCGTGCAGTATTACCAATGTTCGGATTAATTGGTATAGACTATGGCATACGATTTGATAGTGCTAATGGTAGTCCGATTAAATCATCCAGTGGATTTTTTGATTACATAGGAAAAAATGGAAATATTTCATTCATACTTGGATTTGAACCGGAATAATTTTTTTAAATAAAGAAAAACAAAATAATGAAACAGGTATTTTTAGTAGTTACACTCTTTGTTGCCGTTGTATTCTCCGCAAACGCACAACGCTTTGCGTATGTAGATACCAAATATATCTTAGAAAGATTGCCAGACTATAAGGCAGCCCAGCAAAAATTAGACTATCAGGCTGCCTCTTTGCAAAAAGAAATAGACCAAAAAAATGATGCATTAAAAAAAATGTATAGCAAATATCAAGCAGAAGAATTTTTATTGACAGCAGATTTAAAAAAACAACGCGAAGATGAAATTGTAAAAGCAGAAGACGAATTGAAAGATTTACAAAAAAACCGCTTCGGATTCAATGGCGATTTATTTAAAAAAAGACAAGAATTAGTACAACCCATACAAGACAAAGTATTTGATGCCGTACAAAAAATAGCACAAACCCGTTCCTATGATTTTATCTTTGATAAAGCATCCGGTAGTGCTTCTATGCTTTATACCAACCCGCAATACGATATAAGCGAAGAAGTCCTAAAAAAATTAGGCATGTAATTTGAATGATTAACTAACATAATTAATATAAACAAACTTGACAATGAAAAAAATTAGTTTCCTTTTTATCGCAATGATTGCTATCGTAGCAAGCACGTTTGCCCAAAAAACCAACAAATTAGGTTATGTAAACTCCTCAGAATTAATTAGCTTAATGCCTGAAAAAGCTAAAGCAGATTCGGCAATTGAAAAATACTCCGCAGAGCTAGATGCTTTAGGACAACAAATGTACTTAGAGTATCAAAAAAAAGCAATGGAAGCACAGTCAAAATCTAAAGATATGTCTGAAGAAAAATTAGAAATCTTAGGAAAAGATTTGGCTGATTTAGAAAAACGCATCACCGATTTTCAACAATCTGCTCAAGGAAAAATTGATGCAAAAACAGATAAATTATACGCACCTATTCTTCAAAAAATTAATGGCGCTATCAAAGAAATAGCTAAAGCAAACAGCTATACATATATCTTTGATTCTGCTGCAGGTTCTATCCTTTTTGCCGACGAGTCAGATGATATTTTACCATTAGTAAAATCATTCTTGAAATTGCCAGATCCTAAACCGGAGCCAAAGCAAATACCATCTTCAGCTAAACCTAAATAATACAGCGGACGAGTAATATAAAAATAGGCTCAGGATATTCTTGAGCCTATTTTATTTAAACTAAAATTGAAATAATTTGTTTTAAAAACAACAAGCAATTCAAGATGATATTTATTTCTGAAATAGCAAAAGAACGCGTACTAAGTATTTGTAAAGAGGATAATCTTTCTTCTGATTATTTTGTGCGTATTTCTGTAACCAGTGGAGGGTGTAGTGGATTGACTTATAACATGAGTATGGACAATCAATCCAATTCTAATGATGAACTATTTGAAGATAAAGGTATCAAATTAGTGGTTGACCCTAAAAGTATTTTATATTTAATAGGCACCGAATTGGATTTTTCGGAAGGATTAAATGGAAAAGGATTTTACTTCAGAAACCCAAACGCTTCAAGAACCTGTAGTTGCGGAGAAAGTTTTAGCCTTTAATCCCTATTATTGGGCGGCTTTAAATTGCTCCAAAAATCTTGTATCATTTTCAGAAAGCAAACGAATGTCTTTAATCTGATATTTCAACATAGTGATACGCTCTACACCCATTCCAAACGCAAAGCCAGAATATTTTTTAGAATCGATATTGCAATTTTCCAATACCTTTGGATCTACCATTCCACACCCTAAAATTTCTACCCATCCAGAATGTTTGCAAACATTGCATCCTTCTCCACCACAAATAAAACAAGTAACATCCACTTCGGCAGATGGCTCTGTGAATGGGAAATAAGATGGACGTACTTTAATTTTTATATCTTGACCAAATAGTTCTTTTACAAAAAAATCTAAGGTTTGTAATAAATCGGCGAAAGAAACATTTTCATCGATATACAGTCCTTCTACCTGATGAAAGAAACAGTGTGAGCGAGCAGAAATGGTTTCATTTCTAAATACCCTTCCAGGTGATAAAATACGAATCGGTGGCTTTTGTCTTTCCATCACCCGCACTTGTACCGAGGATGTATGAGTACGCAAAACCATATCTGGATTAATATTGATAAAAAATGTATCTTGCATATCTCTGGCAGGATGGTCTTCCGGCATATTTAATGCAGTGAAGTTGTGCCAGTCGTCTTCAATTTCGCGATCTTCTTCCACCGTAAATCCAATACGCTTAAAAATTTCAATAATTTTATTTTTAACTAATTGAATCGGATGTCTTGCTCCTGTTGTGATAACATCACCCGGCAATGTGAGATCAATGGATTCTTTGTTTGTGGAAAGAGCATTTTGGAAAATTTCTTGTGCGATTGCAAATTTTTCTTCTGCTGCCTGCTTTACACTATTCACTAATTGACCAAATTCTTTCTTTCGTTCATTCGGGACAGATTTTATTTCTGAAAAAACATCTTTAAGTATATTTTTAGATCCTAAAAATCGAATACGAAATTTTTCCAATTCTTCAGTCGTATTAATGGTTGTATTATTTACTTCTTGTAAGAGTTGAGTTGTTTTTTCAAAAATATCCATACATCAAAAATAAAAAAAAGAGGCATTATTTATGCCTCTTTTTTAGATTGTAATGATTAATTAATTAGAATTTTAACTCATCCAGTGTTACGGTATGAGAGATTTTTGCATCATTAGATGTAAGCGTTCCATTTGGACCAGAGCCTACTGTATTTCCATAAATTTGAATTTTGATGGATACGGGACTCGCTTTCCAATCAATGTCAATAAATCCGAAATTTACATATTGCCAACCATTTCCTACGCGGATGGCATCGTTGGTAGTGGCTATTTTGTCTTCATGGTGGGTAATTCCACTCGAAGTAGCATCGTAAATTGGGTATAATCCCGGTTGTTCTACTTTTGTCAATTCTGCAAAATGAACGTCTCCACTTAAGAAAAATACGCCCTCTGCTCGGGTGCTTTTTATAAGGTCATACATGCGTTGTTTTTCTAATGGTAGTAATGCCCAGTTTTCATTACCTGAATATTGAGAGTTAAATTGAAGAGAAGACATGATGATTCTCACTTTTGCCGGTTTTTTTAATTCTTCTTCTAACCAATTCCATTGAATGTCACTCATCATTCTTGCATCTGGCGACATCAATGTGTCGTATCCGGACAAGGCGGCAGCGGGTCCTTCAGCTTTATAAGGTGTATGGTTGTAACGCAAGTCAAGCATAATGACTTGAACTCTATGAGCATCATCATTGTAATAATAAGAACCATAAATTGCTCCATCTGGTCTGTTGTGTCTTGGATCTGATTCTGAAATATTCCAAAATTTAAAAAAGATATTTTTTGCGATATTCTTTACAGGATTAGCTGATGTTGCATCATTCATACCAGCATCATGGTCATCCCAAGTAGCAATCATTGGCACCTTTGCACGTAATTCTTGCCATCTTTTATCTCCTGCCAGCGCACGGTAGGCTCCTTCAATGTATTCTTTTGTTCCAGGAGCTAATGCAAAGAAATCTGCATAAACATTGTCGCCTCCTGCAACGTATAATTGTGGATTTACCTCTAAAATTCTACTGAAAATCTTTTTATCTGGTAAGTATTGAGCACAACACGAACCAAAAGAAATCCGAGAGAGTATTTCTTTTTCTTCATTGTTTTTTTTACCATCTTTACTACACCCAAATAATAATAGCGTTGCCAAAATGAGCGTTAAATGTTTTTTCATCTTGCATTTATTTTGTTAAGAAATAATTTCATTTCGATTACGAATTTACTAATAAAATTTGATTGATATGCTGAATTAACAATTTATTCTATGCTTCTTTTGTATTATTTTTGAGCAATGTTTGAACAATTTAAAAAGGGATTACAGCAGGCATTCTTACAGCCATTGCCCGGAAAGCCTGCGCAGGATTTGTTAAAACCTTATGTTAGCCTGTATAAATCTTTAGAGGTGCCACAGTTGCCCAATAGCAGAGAAGGAGCGGTTATGTCGTTAATATATCCAATCGGTAATATTCCGCATATTCTATTTATTGAACGCCCAGTGTATCAAGGAGTGCACAGCGGACAGATTGCTTTCCCGGGTGGAAAAATAGAAAAATCCGACCGTAGTTCCCTGGATGCTGCATTGAGAGAAACGTATGAAGAAGTGGGTGTTAATGGTGCCCAGATCGAGGTGATAGGGCCACTTTCGCAAGTATATGTTTTGGCTAGTAATTTTATGGTGTATCCTTTTGTAGGTATATTACCAGAAAAACCAATTTTAATTCCCGATGGCATTGAAGTAGCGAATACTTTAGAAGTGCCATTGCATCATTTTGTAGAATCTATTGTAAAAGAAACGACGATGAAAAGTGCACTTGGTATTGATTTAATTGCACCTTATTATGATTTAGAGGGTAAAAAACTTTGGGGTGCTACTGCCATGATGGTCAGTGAGCTGTGTGCAGTTGTAAAAAATCAGGGAATAAAACTTTATTGAGCGATTGGTTTAATTCGCATTAATTTCTGCTGGAAATTTTAAAGATTTTTTAGAATTGACTAATGAGAAATTTCCATTCCTTTTTACATTTAAAGAAAAAAGAATGAATGTGAGCAGTATGCTTAAGGCAATTTCAATTAATATTAGATATAGATTTCCTAAATATTGTAAAGAATATGCCGTTATAATAAATACCAAATTTGTTACAACCAATACAGCTGTTGCTTGAATATGAGATAAGCCTAAGTCTATTAAACGATGGTGAATATGGTTTCTGTCTGCAATGAACGGTGATTTTTTATTGAAAATGCGTAATATGAAAACACGTAGAGTGTCAAATATAGGAATGATTAAAACGGCTATTGCAATTGCTGGAGCGGCTGTTACTGTTATAATTCCATCTGTGTGTGAACGCAATACTATTTCATTTTTTTCTATAAATTGAATAGCTAATACAGCTACTAATAATCCAATGGACAAACTTCCTGAATCTCCCATGAATATTTTAGCAGGAGTGTAATTGTATTTTAAAAAAGCTAATATAGCTCCGCTCATTGCGATAGATAAAATAGCATAATCAAAAAAACCATAATAATAGAACCAAATACCAAATACAATAGACACTAAAATAGCAATACTGCCAGCAAGTAAATTAATGCCGTCTATAATGTTAAATGCATTGATGATAAAAATAATGGTTACCATAGACAAGCCAATGCTGAAAAAATCATTGATATAAGAAATTCCAAAAAGCCCGTATAAACTTGTTAATCGAACATCACCCAAGATGACAATAATACTTGCTGCAAATATTTGACCGATGAATTTTTTGGAAGCCACTAATTCCACAATGTCATCTTTGGCACCTAACATGAACATAAAACACAGTGCTGCTAAGATATATTTCATCTCGTGTGTTCGTATATTAAAGTTGGCAAACAAACAGAAAGAAATCATAAAACCGCCAAAAATACCAACTCCTCCCAAAGTGGGAATAACAATTGTATGTGATTTTCTTTTGCCAGGGGCATCAAATAAATGTTTAATAGTAGCAACCTTTATGATGGAAGGTATGAACATATATGTCAACACAAATGAAGTCAACAAGGCAGAGGCTAATTTAAAATAGTCACTGTACATAGTATTAAGTCAAAGTTAATAACATTTATTTAAACGGCAGTATTTTTTTTACAATTTCAATAGGATATTTTTATAAATCAAGCATACGGCATCTTCTGAAAAGATTGTTGTTGCACGTTTTCTGGCATTTTCTCCCATTTGTATTCGTTGCTTTTCTTCCAAAGCTAAAAATAATTCGAACTTTTCTTTTAATGAATTAATATCTGCTGTCCGACACAAAAATCCGCTCACATTATCTTCGATAGAATCTTTGCAGCCAGCGGCATCGGTAGTGATACAAGGCTTGCTCATTGCCATACCTTCTAGTATAGCTCGCGGCATTCCTTCTCGATAGGAGGGCAATACGATGCAATCAGCTTCGCAAATATAAGGTCTGGTATCTTTTGTGTATCCATGGTAAGTGATGATGCCATCGGTTATCCATTTTTCCAATTCTTCTTTTTGGATAGCCGCAGGATTGTTGTTGTCTATATCGCCTAATAAATGAAATTCGGCTGTTTTTTGTTCGATTAAAATTTTTTGGGCAGCAGCAATATATTCATTAATTCCTTTGTCGTTCAATAGTCTTCCAATCATCAAAAACCGAGTGATATTGTCTTTTTTTTTCGAAGTACAGAAAGTAGGGTTGAATTTATTTGTGTCTATTCCTGAGCCAGGAACGGTCATGGTTTTTTTCTTATTGACTAATTTATTTTCAGTGAAGATTTGTAAATCATCGGCATTTTGAAATAATACCTTTTCGGCAAAATTGAAAGCCACTTTATATAATTGATGTGCAATGGTGCTGGCAACACTTTTATTTAAAAATGTATAACCCAATCCCGTAACGGTACAAATAGCTTTAGTGCCAGCCATTCGTGCAGCTAAAGTGCCGTATATATTAGGCTTTATGGTGTATTGTAATACAACATCCAATTGCAGTGAATGATAAATTTTTCTAAACTCATTGCACAGTTGCAGGTCATAGATTGGGTTGGTGCCCTTTCTGGATAGATGCTTTACTTCAACAAATGGTATGTTGTTTTTTTTAATCAAAGGAATATAATCATCTGCAGGTGCAATTGCCCATACTGTATGTCCTTCTTGTTGTAAAAATTTAATTAAACCTAATCGAAAATTATAAATATTAAAGGCCGTATTCGCTACGATTCCTATGTTTAAAGATTTTGTCATATTTCTATCAAAGATAATTTTATAGCGTGTAAAAGCAAATAAAGATTATTCGAAGCTGTTTAATCCATATATTTTCGCCAAAAATTTTGGAATACAATTAATGCCCAAATTTGTGCATGCACATCTCCGGGGTTATTCGAAAGTAATCGTTGTTTGAGTTGTTGAATCATAGATAGATTAAAAATTCCTTGTTGGCGTATATAGTCATCTTGCAGCCAATCATTAAAAATTTTATCTTTTAAATCTTTTCTAAACCATTGCAATAAGGGTACTTCGAATCCTCTTTTGGGTCTGTTGAATAATTCTTTAGGAAGCATATCTTTAAAAGATTCTTGCACGATTTTCTTTTTTATTTGTCCGTTTATTTTACTAGAAACAGGCAGTGAGAAAGCAAATTCTACCACTCTGTAATCTAAAAAAGGGGTGCGTACTTCCAAAGAATTGCGCATACTCATTCTGTCCACTTTTACAAGCATGTCGTAGGGTAATACCATGTTTACATCTGCTAATAAATGGTCATTTAAAGTGCCATCAAAGGATACTAAGGAAGAAAATTGTTGGCGTGTTTCTACTATTTCAGTTAAGGCGTTATCTATCTTTTCTGGCAAAAGTGAGTTTACATATTGCAAATCATTGATGCAACACCAACGCCACCAACGCTCTGCAGGAGAGAGCTCCATGCCATTGGCAAATCGTTCTAATTGACGAAATTTATTTCCCCATTTTCCACTGCGTGATTTTGGCAATTGCTTCCACAAAGGTTGCAAGGTATGGATGGCATTGGCTTTCCAACCTCCATTCCGCATTTGCCATTCACCGTAATGTTTGTTGTATCCTGCAAATAATTCGTCGCCACCATCACCACTTAATGCCACGGTTACTTTTTGTCGGGTAAATTTTGATAAAATATTTACCAATAAAGCTGAAGAATCTGCAAAGGGTTCGTCCGTATAGTCTAATAATTCCTGCAAACTTTGAAGTAAATCATCATTTTTTAATTTAAAAACGGTATGGTTGGTTTTAAAATGTTTGGCAACTAAATCCGCATAAGGAGTTTCGTCAAAAAAATCATTTCCTTCAAATCCGATGGAAAAGGTATTTAAATTTTTGGTGTGTCGAGAAGCCATGGCAGTTATTACCGAGGAATCAATTCCGCCACTTAAAAAAGCTCCTAACGGAACATCTGCTATTAAGCGCAAGCGCACGGCATCATCCATCAATTCTACTAATTTCTTTTTTTGTGCATCATAAGAAAGTTGGGTATGCTCTGCTTGGACTGCTTGGTATGGGATGGTGTACCATTTGCTTATCGTGCAATGCTTGTTGTACACCTCGATGTAGCATCCCGGTTCTAAGCGATATATGTTTTTGAAAATAGATTTTTTTCCAGGAATATAATTTAATTGAAAATAAAGACTTACTGCGCTCCAATTAATTTCTTTGCTTATTGGAAATTGAAGTAATGTTTTTAATTCAGAACCGAAGAAAAAATAATTCTCATCTTTAAAATAATAAAGTGGCTTAATGCCAAATCTATCGCAAGCGATGAAAAACTTATCTTCATCTTTGTCATAGATAGCAAAGGCAAAAAAACCATTGAGTTTGTGTAAGCATGCTTCACCGAATTGAATGTAGGCATATAATAATACCTCTGTATCGGATTGTGTTTTAAATTGAAACCCTTTTTGTTCTAATTCTTCTTTAATGCTTTTATAGTTAAAAATTTCTCCATTAAAAACGATAGCATATCTGCCGGATGCATCATAAATAGGTTGATTGGCAGCGGTAGAAGTATCAATAACGGAAAGTCGTGCATGAATTAAAGCGGCATTTCCAATAGTAGTAAATTGTTGGTTATCTGGCCCTCGTTTGTTTAAAGAAGTGGCGGCTTTTTGCAGCCATTGATGTTCTATAATTTTATTGTTAAATGAATAAGCCCCGGCAATCCCACACATTTGAATGTATAATTTATGATGTACAAGGTACGATTTTTTACGAATATGAATGCATTAGCTATTTCT
>ERZ724517.2380-NODE-2380-length-10013-cov-4.887226_pt1 | contig 10013 bp, 9 predicted proteins | sample MGYA00376050_ERZ724517 | MGnify/ENA primary metagenome ERZ724517 (study PRJEB28724, sample SAMN07190886) | activated sludge metagenome | isolation source: activated sludge of sewage treatment plant in Hong Hong | place: USA: Christiansburg, Virginia | collected... | reverse complement strand
AAGTGCGCGAAATGGAAGTCTCCGGCATCAACAAGGCCGAAGGCATTCCGCGCAAGTTCACCATTTCTTCCAACGAAATCCTGGAAGCGCTGACCGAGCCGCTGAACAATATTGTTTCGGCGGTGAAATCGGCGCTTGAAAAAACCCCTCCCGAACTCGGTGCCGACATTGCCGAAAAAGGCATGGTGCTGACCGGTGGTGGTGCGCTGCTGCGCGACCTCGATCGCCTGCTGATGGAAGAAACCGGCCTGCCGGTGATCGTTGCCGAAGATCCCCTGACCTGCGTAGCACGTGGCTCCGGCCTGGCGCTGGAGAAGATGGACAAGCTCGGCAGCATCTTCGCTTCCGAGTAAGCGCACCTGCGCTCGACATGGCTTCGTTGCCCGCGCTGCTGGCCATCCTCATTCCACAACAGGTCATTCCGGTGGCCAGCAGCGCGGGCGCCTCGCTTGGCTTTCGCTCGCTAGGCGCCTTGGCTCCCACTGTTTTGCCCTCTGTTAAGTGCTGATCCGTGGCTGCCTTCGATCATTCGCCACCCCCGTTTTTCAAGCAAGGCCCAGCCCCGCTGGCGATGCTGACGCTCTACGTCGCGATCTCGTTGTCCCTGCTCGTTCTCGATACCAAGTTCCACTATCTCGACATGTTCCGTCAGGGACTGGCCGTCGTTACCCATCCCCTGCAGCAGCTGGCGCATTCGCCGGCACGTGGCATCGAGCAGGCGGGTGACTATTTTCAGAGCGTGGCCACCCTGCAAGATGAAAATTTGCGCCTCAAGCATGCCAAGCTCGAAAGTGCGCCGCTGACGCTGCGCCTGCAGCAGTTGGAAGCCGAGAACTCACGCCTGCGCCGGCTGCTCTCAGTCAAGGAAAGGCAATCGGCAGGCGCTCAGGTTGCCCGCATTCTCTACTCGGCCCGCGACCCGTTTTCACGGCGCGTGGTGGTCGACAAGGGGCAGCAGGACAAGGTGGCGGCCGGGTTGCCAGTGGTCGACGATGCCGGCATCGTCGGTCAGGTCACCCGCGTCTATCCCTTCGTGTCGGAAGTGACGTTGATCACCGACAAGGATCAGGCGATCCCTGTCCAGATCGTGCGTAACGGCTTGCGCTCTGTGGTCTTCGGCTTGGGCGACGGCCGACTGGAACTACGCTTCATGCCGGCCAACGCCGATGTGCAGAAGGATGACCTGCTGGTGACGTCGGGCCTCGACGGGATTTTCCTGCCGGGCTTCCCGGTGGCGCGGGTGATTGAGGTTGAGCGCGACACAGCCTATTCCTTTGCACGCATTCTCTGCGTGCCGGTGGCCGGGGTGGAAAACTTCGGTGAAGTGATGGTGCTGGCGGCGCGCGAAGTTATGGTGCCCCGCCCGGAGCCTTCCGAGGCCGTTGAAGGCGCGCCGGAAGAAAAAGTGCTGAAGTCCAGGAAGAAGCGCCCGCCGCGCAAGCCTTGAGGAACCATTGATGTACCCCCACGCTCACTTCGTTCGCTGCCCCCCGGGCGGGCGCATGCCTCCTTCGGGGCACCCCAAGGGTACTTCCTGCGGGGCGCGGCCCTTCGGGAGGCAATGATGCAGACCACTTTTTCCTCATCCCGCATTCTGCTTCCTGTCCGGCCGTGGTTCATCGCGCTGTCGCTGATCGTCGCGCTGCTCATGAACATGCTGCCAACGGCCTGGCTGCCGATTGTGCCGGACTGGGTGGCTTTGGTGCTCTGTTTCTGGAGTGTCCGTGAATTTCGCAAGGTCGGCATGGGCTGGGCGTTTCTGGTCGGCCTGATCATGGATGTGGCCGATGCCAGCCTGATGGGTCAGCACACCCTGGCTTATGTGCTACTGGTCTATGCTTCCTCCTCGTTCTCACGCCGCGTATTGTGGTTTCCGCTGGTACAGCAGGCGATGCAAATCCTGCCCCTCCTCTACATCGTGCCGCTGGTTCAATTTGCTGTCGGCATGCTGACGGGCGGCGAGTTCCCCGGACTGGCCTACTTCCTTTGGCCGCTGGTCGGCTCGCTGCTGTGGGTGCCGTTGACCTTCATCCTGTTGCTACCGCAGCACCAGCCGGTCGATCGCGACGCCAACCGGCCTATCTGATGCCGTTGCTGCTCACCACTTTCTGATCGATCATGCGGCGCCGCCATCACGACGCATTTCGCCATATGGACAGCGAGCTTGATCGCTTCCGCTTCCGCCTCGGCTTTGCCGCGATAGCGGTGCTGATCGCCTTCTCCCTGCTGTTTGCGCGTTTCTTCTGGCTGCAGGTAATCCAGCATGATTACTACACGACGAGGGCTGAAGGAAACCGGATTTCGCTGGTGCCGATCGTGCCCAACCGCGGCGTTATCGTTGACCGCAACGGCACGGTGATGGCGCGCAACTACTCGGCCTTCACCCTTGAAATCATTCCTTCGAAAGTCAACGATCTGGATCTGACGATCGATGGCTTATCGCAGTTGATCGAAGTGCAGGCCAAGGATCGCAAGCGTTTCAGGAAGCTGATGGAAGAGTCGAAAAATTTCGAGTCCATCCCGATCCGCACACGGCTGACCGACAAGGAGGTGGCGAAATTTGCCGCCAACCGCTTCCGCTTTCCCGGTGTCGAAGTCAAGGCACGCCTCTTCCGGCAATATCCGCTGGGCGAAATCGGATCGCACGCGCTGGGTTACATCGGCCGCGTCAATGACCGCGACGTAGACACCATCGCCCGGGCCGAACAGGAGGCCAATTACAAGGGAACCGACCATTTCGGCAAGACCGGGCTGGAGCAGAAATACGAGTTCCATCTGCACGGGCAGACCGGTTACGAGGAAGTCGAGGTCGATGCAGGCGGTCGGGCGGTCAGGAGTCTGGCGCGCACGGCACCGGTGCCGGGCAACAATCTTTCATTGACGCTCGATGCCAAACTGCAGGCAATCACCGAGCAAGCCTTCGGTGATCGTCGTGGCGCGCTGGTGGCCATTGAGCCGGAGACCGGCGGCATTCTCGCACTGGTCTCGGCGCCAACCTTCGACCCCAATCTGTTTGTCGACGGCATCCGCACCGATGACTGGGATGCCTACAATACTGACCCCGACAAGCCGATGATCAATCGTGCCATTTATGGCACCTATCCGCCGGGCTCGACTTTCAAGCCTTTCATGGCGCTCGGTGCTTTGGAAATTGGCAAGCGAACGCCGCAGCAGACCATTTCCGACCCCGGCTTCTACAATTTCGGTGGCCACCAGTTCCGTGACGACAAGAAGGGCGGTCACGGATCGGTTGATATGTACAAGTCGATTGTCCATTCCTGCGACACCTACTACTACATGCTCGCCAACGACATGGGTATCGACAACATTGCCAACTTCATGGGTCAGCTCGGACTCGGTCAACGTACCGGTATCGACATCGATGGCGAGTCGGAAGGCGTTCTGCCGTCGCAGGCCTGGAAGAAGCGCCGCTTCAAGCGGCCTGAGCAGCAAAAGTGGTATGCCGGCGAAACCATCTCGATCGGCATCGGCCAGGGCTACAATGCCTATACCCCGCTGCAACTGGCGCTGGCGACAGCAACAGTGGCCAACAACGGCGTCATGTTCCGGCCGCATATCGTCAAGTACATCACCGACGCGAAGACAGGTGAGAAGACGATGATAGAGCCCGAACCGATGCGTCGTCTCCCGTTTAAACCGCAGAACATCGACGTGATCAGGAAGGCGATGATCGGCGTCAACAAGGAAGGCACCGGTGCCCGAGCCTTTGCCGGTGCCGAGTACGAATCGGCCGGCAAAACCGGCACGGCGCAGGTCTATAGCCTGAAGGGTGAAAAATACGAGGCGGGCAAGGTCAAGGACCGGATGCGCGACCACGCCCTGTTCATCGCCTTTGCCCCGGCCGACAAGCCGAAGATCGCACTCGCCGTGATCGTCGAGAACGGCGGCTTTGGCGCGCAGTCTGCGGCACCGATCGCGCGCATGGTGATCGATTATTACCTGCTCGGCAAACTGCCCAAAGGGGCGGCAACTGAAGATGTGGCAGCCGTGGAGGCTGACGAATGATCGCCATTCGCGACATACCTCGCCGACTGTGGCATGGCACGGTCGATCACCTCGACGTGCCCCTCTTCATGATCACCGTGGCAATCATGTGTGTCGGCCTAGCGACCGTGTTTTCGGCCACCTACGACAGCAACAATCGCCTGATCGGGCAGTTGATCAACATGACTTTCGCCTTCGCGCTGATGTGGGGCGTTGCCCAGTTGCCACCACAGAAGCTGATGCGCTTCGCGGTGCCACTCTATCTCCTTGGTATGGTCTTGCTGGTCCTTGTCTTCCTGTTCGGGGTCAAGGTCAACGGTGCGCGACGCTGGCTCAACATCGGCATTACTCGCATCCAGCCCTCCGAGATCATGAAGATCGCCATGCCTTTGATGCTGGCCTGGTATTTCCACAAGTACGAAGCAGCCCTCAAGATACGCCACTACGCGATTGCGGCGCTGTTGTTGATCGTACCTTTCGGGCTGGTTGCCAAGCAGCCGGATCTCGGTACGGCCATCCTGATTGGCGCGGCGGGCTTTTATGTGCTCTTCCTTGCCGGCTTGCAGTGGAAAATCATCTTTGGCCTGATGGCCGCCGGCGCTGCCGCTGCCCCCTTGTTGTGGACAGTGCTGCACGATTATCAGAAGAAGCGGATTCTCACGCTGATCGATCCCACTTCCGATCCACTCGGGTCCGGTTACCACATCATTCAGGCAACTATCGCCATCGGCTCCGGTGGCCCCACAGGCAAGGGCTGGTTGCAGGGAACGCAGACCCATCTGGAATTCATCCCGGAAAAACACACCGACTTCATTTTTGCGGTGTTTTCCGAAGAGTGGGGACTGGTCGGCAACACCGTTCTACTCATCCTCTATCTCCTGCTCATCGGTCGTGGGCTGATGATTACCGCCAACGCCTCGACCCTGTTCTCCCGCCTGCTTGCCGGTTCGATCACACTCAGCCTGTTCACCTACGCTTTCGTGAACATGGGAATGGTGTCCGGCATCATGCCGGTGGTTGGCGTACCACTTCCCTTCATCAGCTATGGGGGAACTGCGTTGGCCACCATCTGTGTCGGTCTCGGGGTGCTGATGAGCATCCAGACGCATCGCATGCTGGTGAAGAAATGAATTGCAGTCAGCCACGTGGTGGCGGCAGATCGGCCTGGGCTGCCATGCTGGCACTCCTGCTGGCCGCCTGCGGCAGCACACCGAAACCCGCTCCCGACACCACGGCCACTCCGCCGGTTGCGGGCAAGCCTGCAGCCAAGCAACCCAGGGTGGTACAAAAGAAGGGGGGCGGCTATTACAAGGATGACGGACCGGCCGACGATATCCCCGACGGCCTCGACGACGTGCCGGACGCCGAACCGAAACCCGAGCCGCTGCATCGCTTTGCCAATCGCCCCTACGTCGTTTTCGGCAAGGAATATGTGCCCAACACCAGCGTCAAACCGTACAAGACGCGCGGTATCGGCAGCTGGTACGGCAAGAAATTCCATGGCCAGAGAACCTCGATCGGCGAACCCTACGACATGTTCTCGATGACGGCAGCCCACCCGACCCTGGCCATTCCCTCCTACGTCCGGGTCACCAGCGTGGCCAACGGGCGTTCGGTCATTGTCCGGGTCACGGATCGCGGGCCCTTCCATGCCGACCGCGTCATCGACCTCTCTTATGCGGCGGCCCACAAGCTCGACTACATCCGTAACGGCAGCAGCATGGTCGAGGTTGAAGCCATCGTTCCCGACGCCACCGGTGTGACCTACGCGCAGGTCACACCGGTCGAACCGAAACCGGCGACAACACGTGTCGAAGCGCCACCGAAAGACGAAATTGCCGATATCGCCCGGAAGCTTGCCAGCGAGGAGAAGCCTGTGCAGCAGGCGGCAGCGATCGGTCTCAACGGGGCTGGCAGCACGGCTGCGAATGGCGCAATTCCCACGGGTGGCGTGCTGCTGCAACTCGGTGCCTTTGCCAACGCCGACAATGCCGAAACCATGCGTCTGCGCATGACGCGAGAGCTGGACTGGGCCGAGGCTGATCTGCGCATCAATGTGGGCGGCGGCATCCATCGCCTGCATCTCGGGCCCTACCCCAATCGCGCTGCCGCTGAAAAAGTCGCCGAACGTATCCGCCAGGATTACGGTTTCAAACCCACATTCGTGACGCGTTAAACCGGCATCAGGCCCTGTGCAAACTTGGTGACAGTGTGTAAGCAGTGCCCCGTAGCCTCGCCCGGGGTTGCTATAATCCAACCTCCCCTGCAGAAGCTTCCAAAGATACTTTCCCCATGAAAATCATTGCTTTCCTGATCGCCTTCGTTACCGCTTGCCTGCCTTCCCTGGTTCAGGCGCAACAGATGCCCGTGCCACCGGCGCTGGCCGCCAAATCCTGGTTGCTGATCGAGTCCGGCTCCGGCCAGACACTGGCCAGCCAGGCTCCCGACGAGCGCCTTGAGCCGGCGTCGCTGACCAAGCTGATGACGGCCTACCTGACTTTTGCCGCGCTCAAGCAGGGCACGCTGAAGATCAACCAGACCGTGCCGGTGTCGGAAAAAGCCTGGCGCACCAGCGGTTCGAAGATGTTCATCCGCGTTGATACCCAGGTCGCGGTCGAGGACCTGATCAAGGGCATGATCGTGCAGTCAGGCAACGACGCCTGCGTGGCTTTGGCTGAAGCCATTGCCGGCAGCGAAGACAACTTCGCCCAGATGATGAACCGCGAGGCGCAGCGCCTCGGCATGAAATCCTCGAACTTCCGCAACTCCACCGGCCTGCCCGACCCGCAGCTCTACACCACGGCGCGCGATCTGGCGACGCTGGCCGGCGCACTGATTCGCGACTTCCCCGAGGACTACGCCAAGTACTACTCGCTCAAGGAATTCCGCTACAACAACATTACCCAGCCGAATCGCAACCGTCTGCTGTGGATTGATCCGACTGTCGACGGCGTCAAGACCGGCCATACCGAAGCGGCGGGTTATTGCCTGATTTCCTCGGCCAAACGTGGTCCGCGCCGTCTGCTTTCCGTCGTGCTCGGCACCGCTTCCGACAGCGTGCGTGCGCAGGAGTCGCTGAAACTGCTCAACTACGGCTTCCAGTTCTACGACGCCGTGCAGCTCTATGCCAAGGATCAGGCGGTTTCCAACCTCAAGGTCTGGAAGGGCGCGTCGCCGACGGTCAAGGCCGGATTCACCAGCGATTTCGTGCTGGCCGTGCCCAAGGGTTTCGGCCCCAAGGTGCAGGCTGAACTGGTCTCGCAACAACCCCTGATAGCGCCGGTGGCATTGGGTCAGACCGTGGGCACGATGAAAGTCAGCGTCGACGGCAAGCTCTACGGCGAGTTCCCGGTGCTGGCCATCGAGGCGGTGCCGCAGGCCGGTATTTTCGGTCGAGCGATTGACTCGGTGCGGCTGTGGTTTAATTAAAACCCTTAACCACAGAGACACCGAGACACAGAGAAAACGAAGTTCCCTTCTCTTTGCCGTTCTCGGTGTCTCTGTGCCTCTGTGGTGAGTGATTTTTGCTTGTTCCAATGAATACGACGACCTGTTATCTCAACGGTGAGTATCTGCCGCTCGATGAAGCGCGCATTTCGCCGCTCGACCGCGGTTTCCTCTTCGGCGACGGTGCTTACGAAGTTATCCCCGTTTACTCGCGTCGGCCGTTCCGCATCGGCGAGCACCTGCATCGCCTGCAGCAGACGCTGGACGGCATTCGCCTGTTGAATCCGCACACGGCGGCCGAATGGGCGGAGCGCGTCGAACGCATTATTGCCGCCGCCCCGTTTGACGATCAATCGGTCTATCTGCAGGTGACGCGTGGGGCTGATACCAAGCGTGACCACGCCTTCCCCAAGGGGGTGCCGCCTACCGTATTCATCTTCACGGCACCGCTGGTGACGACGCCGGATGACGTCCGCGCGACGGGCGTGGCGGCCGTCACCGCCCTCGACAATCGCTGGTTGCGCTGCGACCTCAAGGTCACCGCCCTGCTTGCCAACGTCGTCGCGCGGCAGAGTGCTGTCGATCAGGGTTGTGCTGAAACCATCTTCCTGCGCGAAGGTTTCATGATCGAAGGGGCTGCTTCGAACATCTTCGTCGTCAAGGACGGTGTGCTGCTGGCACCACCCAAGGATCATCGTATGCTGCCTGGTGTCACTTACGACGTGGTTCTTGAACTGGCCACCCAGCACGGTGTGCCGCTCGAAGTGCGCGAGATTGCGGAAGCAGAATGCCGCGCCGCAGACGAGCTGTGGATGACCTCCTCGACCAAGGAAGTGCTGCCGATCACAACGCTGGATGGCCAGCCAGTGGGCCACGGTACGAACGCTGGCAAGCCCGGCCCGCTGGCGCAAAAGATGCACGGCTGGTATCAGCAGTTCAAGGACGAGGTGATGCGCCGTGGCTGACAAGGCGCCCGCCGAAACCCTGCTCGAATTCCCCTGCGACTTCCCGCTGAAGATCATGGGGCTGGCGGATGCGGCGCTGGCGCAGGCCGTGCTGGCCGTAGTCGTCCGCCATGCGCCGGATTTCGATGGCGCCACCATGGAAATGCGAGCCAGCAGCGGCGGCAAGTACGTCAGCCTGACGTGCACGATCAAGGCCACTTCCAAACCGCAGCTCGACGCCCTTTACAGGGAACTGACGGCGCACCCGCTGGTCAAGGTAGTACTTTAGAAACGCAAAGAAAATGATCCTGACTTCGTTGCACCTCCTTGCCGTACTCAGGTGTACTGTCTTCGTCGGTGCGCCTCGTCAGGATCGCTTCGCTTCATTTTTTCCGCGTTTCTGAAATGATCGTCCGTCAGCTCGGCCGCGCCGACTACGAACCGACCCTGAAGGCGATGATGGATTTCACCGCCGCGCGCTCGGCGGAGACGCCGGACGAACTGTGGGTGGTCGAGCATCCGCCGGTGTTCACGCTGGGCCAGGCCGGCAAGCCGGAACACCTGTTGCGCGATACCGGCATCCCGCTGGTGAAGATCGACCGTGGTGGCCAGATCACTTATCACGGCCCGGGTCAGGTGGTGGTCTATCTGCTCATCAACCTGCCGCGACGCAAGCTGAAGGTGCGCGAGCTGGTCAGCTGCATCGAGCAGGCGGTGATCGACTGCCTCGCCGAAATCGGCGTCACGGCTGACCGGCATGCCGGCGCGCCGGGGGTGTATGTGGGCAAGGATGAAACGCTGGCCAAGGTGGCGGCACTCGGCCTGCGTGTCAGGAACGGCTGCTGCTACCATGGCGTCAGCCTGAACGTGGATATGGATCTGTCGCCGTTCTCGGCGATCAATCCCTGTGGCTATGCCGGCATGGCGGTCACACAGACGAAGGATCTCGGCATTGCGCTGACGCCGCCACAAGCGGCCGAAGTGCTGACGAGGCATCTCATTGCACAACTGGAGCAAAAGGAAAAATCAGCATGAGCGAACGCGGCGTAAAACAGAAGGGCGAACTGAAAACGGCCCGTATCCCGATCAAGATCGTGCCGCAGGCGCCGCAAAAGAAGCCGGAGTGGATTCGCGTCAAGGCCGGCAACAGCGCCGGCCGCTTCGGCGAGATCAAGTCCATGCTGCGCGAGCAGAAGCTGCATACCGTGTGCGAAGAAGCGGCTTGTCCGAATATCGGCGAATGCTTCGGCCGCGGTACCGCCACCTTCATGATCCTCGGCGACATCTGCACGCGGCGCTGCCCGTTCTGCGACGTCGGCCACGGCAAGCCGCTGCCGCCGGACCCTAACGAGCCGGCCAACCTCGCCGACAGCGTCGCCAACCTCAAGCTGAACTACGTGGTCATCACCAGCGTCGATCGCGATGACCTGCGCGATGGCGGCGCCCAGCACTTCGTCGATGTCATTGCCGCCGTGCGCGAGAAATCGCCCAAGACCACAATCGAAACCCTGGTCCCCGATTTCCGTGGCCGCATGGACGTGGCCATCGAAGTGCTTGGCCAATCGCTGCCCGACGTGCTCAACCACAACATGGAAACCGTGCCGCGCCTCTACAAGC
>ERZ724517.2379-NODE-2379-length-10014-cov-7.633096_pt1 | contig 10014 bp, 8 predicted proteins | sample MGYA00376050_ERZ724517 | MGnify/ENA primary metagenome ERZ724517 (study PRJEB28724, sample SAMN07190886) | activated sludge metagenome | isolation source: activated sludge of sewage treatment plant in Hong Hong | place: USA: Christiansburg, Virginia | collected... | reverse complement strand
AAAAAGAAATGATTATCGCCGCTTTTGAGGAATATAAAAAATAATGTTTTCATTATATTTTTTAGCTTTGTGACTTTTCGATTTCACGAAACAATAATATAGCTCGCAAAGTCGCAGAGACGCAAAGTTTTTAGAGTGGTTATAAAATTAAAAACTTAATATTTTTTTAATAAAAACGATTGCATCGCAACTATTTATTTTTTTACATTTGCGCTAATGAATATGAACAACAACACTGACCATTCCCTTTTATTAGGATGTAAAAATCAAAAATCTTTCTTTCGCTTTTTGAAGCATGTTTTTACAGTGAATGGTACTTCATTTTTAGATGTTTTTCAATATTCCAATCAATACAACGAAAAACTTCAGATTATTTACGCCAATATTCGGGTTTGAATTTTAGAAAAAACTGATTTCCGCTTTTCTAATCTAAAATAAAAACCAAACCAATGAATACAAAATATTTCGACCTAATCAACCAAACTTACTATTTCCCTCAAGAAGAGTTCACACTCAACAAAGACAACTTACAATTTCACAATATTGATTTGATGAAATTGGTCGAACAATACGGAACACCACTTAAATTCACCTATTTACCACAAATTTCCAGCAACATCAAACGCGCCAAAAACTGGTTCCGAAATGCCATGGAAAAAAACAAATACGAAGGCAAATATTACTATTGTTATTGTACGAAAAGCTCGCATTTTCAGTACATCATGAATGAAGCTTTCAAAAACAATATTCATATTGAAACGTCTTCTGCATTCGATATTAACATCGTTGAGAACCTACTAGAAACCGGAAAAATCAACAAAAGCACGTACATCATTTGCAACGGTTTCAAACGAGATCAATACATTACCAACATCGCACGACTGATCAACAACGGCCATAAAAACGCCATTCCAATCATCGACAATTACGAAGAACTCGATCTGTTACAATCCGAAATCAAAGGGAAATTCAAAATCGGTATCCGAATCGCCGCCGAAGAAGAACCAAAATTTGAGTTCTATACTTCCCGTTTGGGTATCGGTTATAAAAATATCGTAGCGTTTTACAAAAAACAAATTCAAGAAAACAAGCATTTAGAACTCAAAATGCTACACTTTTTCATCAATACCGGAATCAATGATAATGCATATTATTGGAACGAATTGGTGAAATGTATTAAGGTGTATATTCAGCTTAAAAAAGAATGTCCAACGCTCGACGGACTCAACATCGGCGGTGGTTTCCCAATCAAAAATTCGCTCGCTTTCGAATACGATTACCAATACATGATTGACGAAATCATCAATCAAATCAAAATTGCTTGCGACGAAGCCGAAGTGGATGTACCGAATATTTTCACCGAATTTGGTTCGTTTACCGTAGGCGAAAGTGGCGGTGCGATTTACCAAATTCTATATCAAAAACAACAAAATGATCGTGAAAAATGGAACATGATCGACTCGTCTTTCATCACCACTTTACCCGATACTTGGGCCATCAACAAGCGTTTTATCATGCTCGCCGTGAACCGTTGGAACGACCAATATGAACGCGTTTTGTTGGGCGGAATGACCTGCGACAGCGACGATTATTACAACTCCGAACAGAATATGAACGCCATCTATTTGCCAAAATACAACAAAGAAAAACCACTCTACATCGGTTTTTTCAACACCGGCGCGTACCAAGAAACCATCGGCGGTTATGGCGGATTGCACCACTGCTTGATTCCACAACCCAAACACATTCTCATCGATCGCGACGAAAATGGCATATTGGCCACCGAAGTTTTTTCTGATCAACAAACTTCAGAACAAGTGTTAGAAATACTAGGATATAATAAAAAATAATTTATTTTTGAAGAATAATTTTTAGAAGCTATTTCCTGCTGTGCGCTCCTATCTTTTGCGCCGAACACCGGCACAAAAGGATAACCGCTTCCATCAGGGCTAGGGTCTCGGGATTAAAAACAACATCACCATGAGCAAAGGACCAATCAGTCAATTTATAGAGAAACATTACCTGCATTTCAATTCAGCCGCATTAGTCGATGCTGCCAAAGGCTACGAACAACAATTGGCCAATGGCGCCAAAATGATGGTCACACTAGCAGGCGCGATGAGTACCGCTGAAATCGGAAAAATTTTCGCCGAATTTATTAGAAAAGATAAAGTACAGATTATCTCCTGCACCGGAGCCAATCTAGAAGAAGATATCATGAACCTCGTAGCGCATTCGCATTACGAAAGAGTACCACACTATCGCGATTTAACTCCGCAAGAAGAATGGGATTTATTAGAACGCGGCTTAAACCGTGTTACCGATACTTGTATTCCAGAGCACGAAGCATTCCGTCGTTTGCAAAAACACATCTACAAAATCTGGAAAGAAGCTGACGACAAAGGCGAACGCTATTTCCCACATGAATTCATGTATAAAATGTTATTATCTGGCGTTCTAGAAGAATACTACGAAATCGATTTGAAAGACAGTTGGATGTATGCCGCTGCCGAGAAAAATTTGCCTATCATTGTACCAGGTTGGGAAGATAGCACCATGGGTAACATCTTCGCATCATATGTAATTAAAGGCGATTTGAAAGCTTCAACCATGAAATCTGGAATAGAATACATGACGTTCTTAGCCGATTGGTATCCAAAAAACAGCAGCAATGGTGTTGGGTTTTTCCAAATTGGTGGTGGAATTGCAGGCGATTTTCCAATCTGTGTTGTGCCGATGTTATACCAAGATATGGAAATGCATGACGTGCCATTTTGGAGTTATTTCTGTCAAATTTCAGATTCAACCACGAGCTATGGTTCGTATTCTGGAGCCGTTCCTAACGAAAAAATTACTTGGGGAAAACTAGACATCAAAACACCTAAATTTATCATCGAATCTGACGCTACCATAGTAGCACCCTTAATATTTGCTTACCTACTTGATTTATAATAAACTATGAGAAGAATTATTGTTGATTACTCTAAACTAACGAACGAAATTTTAACCTTATTGGTTGAGAAATTTCCTGACGGCTATGATGATTCCAACATTATCCGTTTTAGAAATGCACACAACGAGTTGATTGAAGCCGTTGAAGTACGCACGGAAGACACCATTTATTTGGTAAAAGTGAGCACCAAACTAGCCAGTCGATTAGAAAAATTTGACGAAGAAGACGATATTGACGATATCGTAGAACCAATCGATGTAATCAAAGGAATCGACCTCGATGAAGACGCGCCTTCTGAAGATGATGACGAAGAAGAAGTAGACATCACCAAAGATCCAGGCGGTTCTGAAGACGGCGACGACGATGACGACGATGATGATGACGCAGACGACATTGCCGACGATGACGATGACGACGATGAAGAATAAAAATAATAAGGAACTTTCGGGTTCCTTTTTTTATGAAGTTATCTTTGCTCTCAATAAAACCTCCCAATTTAAAATAGATGCTTACTTCCTTTCCTCCTATTGTTGATGCCAAAACTGAAATACTAATTTTGGGAACCATGCCTGGCGCCATGTCATTACAAAAGCAAGAATACTACGCGCACAAACAAAACCAGTTTTGGAAAATACTATTTACGGTTTTTGATAACGGAACTGTTCCTGAACTTTTTCAAGAAAAATGCGAAGTTTTACAGCAAAACAAAATCGGACTTTGGGATGTGCTGGCGCATTGCGAACGAAATGGAAGTCTCGACATTCATATCAAAAATCACACAGAAAACGATATTATCGGATTGCTTCAAAAATTTCCAAAAATCAAAAGAATCCTTTTTAACGGTAAAGAAAGTCACCGCTACTTCATGAAGAAATTCGGAACTATTGACGGAATTGATTTTTATGTGATGCCATCTACAAGTCCGGCGCATACCGTAAAGTTTGAAGAAAAATTAAAGTCATGGCGTATTGGGTTTGAGTAGCGAAAAAAGAAGGTGTAAGATGTAAGATGTGAAATGTGAAAAATCTTGATAAATAAAAGTTATACATTTCACTTCTCACTTTTTACATCTCTAATCCAAATACCTTTCCTCAAAAATCCGCTGATGGTGATTCTGGTGTCCGATAATTACAAAACCCAAAGCCCGAACTGACATCGGATGATTGGAAGCGGTTCCTATTTGCATCAAATCTTCCTCTGAAAAACTTTTGAATAAAGACAATGTTGCTTGTCTGACCACAGCCAATTCTGTCAATAGATCTTGAAGGCTTCTTTGGTTAGCATTAGCTACATTAACATATATATTTTCATCAAAACTGGCCAATGGTGTTTTATCTTTTCTAGCAAAACGCAAAGCGCGATAAGCAAAAATCCGTTCGGCATCAATTAGGTGCAAAAGAATATCTTTAATCGTCCATTTGCCTTCAGCGTAGCGGTAATCGAATTTATCCATGGGAATGTTTTGCACGAATTTAATTAGTCGATGTACTGAAATTTCTAGTTCTTCCACCAAGTTGTATTCATCTGAAACGGCATTAATATAGCCTGCATAAAAAGAAGCATATTCGGTATTTTGCAATTGATTGACTTTCATAAAAATAAAATTTAAGCTGAATTTCTACTCGCATTGGTATTACCAAACAACGATCTTGTTACAATTTTCTGATACATTTCAATCAATTTCACATCCGGATTTTTATCTTTCTGTAATTGATTGATTCGCGACAACGCATACTGCTGAATCGTCAACAACGGTTTTACAATATTTTCCCGCATCGCAATAGAAGCTTTCCCATCGGGATAATTTTCCATCAACTCCTGATGTCTAGCAATTTTGAGCAACAAACGTTTGGTTTCCAAAAATTCGTCATAAATAATTTGCCAAAAATCACCAAACTGTGGATCGTCTTTCATGTATGCTGTTAATGGGAAAAACGATTTGGCCAGCGACATCATACTGTTTTCCAACAAGGTTTTAAAAAACAATGACGAATCATACAACGCTTGAATTTTATCCCATTGGTTGGAATCTTCAAAATGCTTTAAAGCCGATCCGACGCCAAAAAACCCAGGTACGTTTTGTTTGAGTTGGCTCCATGAACCCACAAACGGAATCGCACGCAATTCAGAAAAATCAAGCTTGTCCGAGTTTTTCCTTTTCGATGGACGGCTGCCAATGTTGGTTTTCGCATAATAATTCAACGTACTCATTTGCTCGAGATACGGAATAAACTTAGGATGATTTTTGAAATCCGAATATTTCGTGTAACCAACCAAGGCCAGTTCATCAAGAATGGCTTTTTGATCTTCAGTCAATGTAGTTTTTGTTTCGTTGAATACCTGATTTGTGGCACCAGCACTTAACAAATTCTCTAAATTATAGCGACAAGAATCTAAAGTTCCGAAATTGGAGCTGATGGTTTGTCCTTGCACAGTCACTTGAATTTCTTGATTTTCTATGGATGAACCCAACGAAGCGTAGAACTTATGCGTTTTTCCGCCGCCACGTGCTGGTGGTCCACCACGACCATCGAAGAAAATGACTTTGATGCCATACTTTCTCGAAATCGAAGTGATGTTTTCTTTGGCTTTGTAAATGCTCCAATTGGCCATCAAGTAACCGCCATCTTTGGTTCCGTCAGAAAAACCAAGCATCACCGTTTGTTGGTTGTTGCGGCTTTCAAGATGCTGTTTATAGACTGCACAAGTATACAATTGCTCCATGATTTGTGGTGCATTTTGCAAATCATCAATCACTTCAAAAAGCGGCACCACATCTACGGTTGGATTTTCCCAATCGCATTGTCGGATTATTGAAAAGGCTTGTAACACCTGTTCTGCACTGTCACAGTTGCTGATAATGTAACGGTTTGAACCTAGCTCGCCATTTTTTTGCTGAATGGTTTTCATCGCATAAATCGATTCGAGTGTAGATCGCGTCATCTCGTCTGAAAAATCAATTGGATTTAATTTTCCTTGAAGATTTGCCAACCAATTTAATTTTTCAGCAATCGAAAACTTTTCAAAATCAGCTGGAAATGAGACTAAATTTGTAAAAACCGATTCGTGAATTTTGCTGTTTTGACGCACATCTAACGAAGCAAAATAAAATCCGAACAAAGTGACTTTATTCATCAAATCATTCAAATCGTCGAGATACAAAGATTGATGCTGGTTGATAATGATGTTTTTGATTTCGTTGAGTTTGTTTTTAAATTCCTCTAAGGTTATGAAAATATCACCTTGAGAATAAAAAACCGAGCGGTAAATTTTCGACTCCAATTCGGCCAACAAAGTATCGACTTGATAAAAAGTAAGTTTTCGTTTTAATTTTCTAATGTCTTTATAATAACTTTTTAAAATGGATGTTCGCAATCGATCTGCTACTTGAAGTGTTGTTTCCGTGGTCACAAACGGATTTCCATCGCGATCGCCACCAGGCCAAAAACCCAAATTGAAAATGGGATTTTGAATGTCTTGTCCGTCAAAAATGTTCTTTTGAATGTAAGACAACATGGCGCCACTGGTTTCGTAAAACACATTTTCGAGATACCAAACCAAACTCACTGCTTCGTCGAATGGCGTTGGCTTTTGTTTTTTAATGAAAGGCGTTTTACCAAGTTGCGACAACAACTGTTTAATTTTTACGAGATCATCTTCGCGAATGGCATCGGTCAAATCAGTGATGATTCCGAGTACAGAGCCCGGATAAAATTGTGTTGGATGCGCCGTAAGAACAGTTCTTACATTAAAGTTTTTCAGAAATTGACGAAACACTTCAACTTTTCCTTTTGACTCTGCTGTTTCTTTGATATCGCGCAAGGAACCTTTTCCTTCTAGGTTATTAACTACGGGAAAAGCGGCGTCTTCGATTGCATCAAAAAGCACGATTTGTCGTTCGATATATTGAATGAAACGAAACATCAAATCGATTCTGTCCCATTCTTGCGCATTGTCTAAGTACTTTTTGTTGAAGAAATCTACAATCTGAATCGGTGTTTCTTGTTTGTTGAATCCTTTTTCACACACTTCTGAAAACAATGGCAATAAGACACCAGTATTATCGATAGCATCAAAAGGCAAGGTTAGAAAAACGCTGTTGTAAACGTGATACTTTGAAAGTACATTTTGATTGAAACGCTCTATTTTTGGTAGTGTATACATAAGAAAACAGCATAAGAAGAATTAAAAAACAAACACAGATTTTACGGATTAGCACAGATTGAATTGATTTGAATTTGTGACTGAAACAAAAAACCCCAAGCGTTAACTTGAGGTTCTATTATTATAGTACGTTCAAGTGCTTACATATTTTTGAAAATAGTATGCATCAAACGTTTCTTGTCGTTGATACTTTCTTCTAAAGAAATCATGGTTTCTGTTCTGTAAACACCTTCGATATCGTCAATCATGAAAATAACTTCTTTGGCATGTTTGGTATCTTTGGCTCTGATTTTACAGAAAATATTAAATTTTCCGGTAGTTACAGAAGCTACAGTGATATATGGAATCTCGTTGATACGCTCTAAAACAAATTTAGTTTGTGAAGTATTGTTCAAAAAAACACCTATATATGCGATGAAAGAATATCCTAATTTATCATAATCGAGCACTAAGGATGAACCCATGATGATTCCGGCGTCTTCCATTTTCTTCACTCTGACATGAACTGTTCCCGCTGAAATCAATAATTTTTTTGCAATGTCAGTAAAAGGAATTCTAGTATTGTCAATTAACATATCTAAAATCTGGTGATCTACCTCATCTAATCTAAACTTACTCATAAAATATTGGTTTGTTGTTTTGTGTTGCTCTAAAATTAAAAAGAAGTATTGAATTATTCGTTATTAATTTCGAAAAAATATTAATTTTTAATACGTCCGTTAACAATTTTGATACTTTTATCTAAATAAAAGTCAGCTTTTGCATTTAATTTCGGAATATTATCGCTGTTATCTGAGTAAATAGCACCTTGAGCATCATATTCAAAATGACCAAACGCCTGTTCTAAATTTCCGATTTCAGCAAAATAACCATTAAAACAAAGCTGATTGTTAACCAACTCTTCTTTATAATGAACTGCGAAATTCGTATTTTTTTCAATACCATCATAATTTATATTGACATTTTTATAAACAATATCGAAAAAAACAGCTTTATTTTGAGGAATATTCAAGTAATTGTCAATTTTGTTGTTAACTACAACGTTTTCGTAAATATGTTGTAATCCTGAAAGTAATGCTATAAAAATATATTTTCGGGTTAACTCGCGGTTGTAATCATTTTGGAAATGTCCGGCTTCAAACAATATCGTAGGCACATTTAGCGACTGGAAAGTATCGCCCACACAATTCAAATTAAAAGCATCATCAAATCGACCAATTTGATTCGGAATCAGCTTTTGCAAACAATCGTTCATAGCAACAATTACTTGAATGGCTTTGATTCTGGTTTCATTCATTTCGCGTTCGGCATTATAAGCTGGCGCTAAAAAAGAAACTGTTGCAGGTTTGCTAGAAGTACCAACTCCAAAAATGGTTCGCTGGTCATGAAGGTTATAACAATAATGTGGTTTGAATTGATCAAAGCAAGTCCGAAGTGCAATACTTTCAGGTTGCGATAAATCTTGTGCATCGCGATTCAAATCAATGCCATTTGCGTTTTCTCTGGTGTAGACTTTGGCGCCATCCGGATTCAACATTGGCAAACACATAAACCTAAAATGGGTCAACCATTGCTTGGCGGTTTCAGTATTGCCATTCAAAAAGAATAAAAAATCGAAAAGGGCTTTGGTGGTTGTGCTTTCATTGCCGTGCATTTGCGACCACATTAATATTTTGGTTGCACCTTGACCTATAGTATAAGCATAAATCGGTCGATTCAAAACCGATTGTCCAACCACTTCCAATTGATTGTTGGTGTTGAGTTGTTGCAAAATCGGTTCAATATTGTCTAAAGTGATGTATCGACCTGATAAAGTATTGGTTTTATAATGCTGAAAAAGCGTTTCGAAATCCATTTGCGTTTACATTTTATGCGACAAAAATAAACTATTTATAAAAGGGATTTGAATTTCTATAAAATAAGAAACCTCTAACACCATGAAGTGCTAGAGGATTCAACCAGTCATTAAACAAACACAAAAATTATCTTCGCAATAAGTATACCGCAGAAATGCCTGCTTCAGCTCTTGCGCTATCTGGAGTAACATCGCCGCTGGTAGTTGGTGCATCAAAAGTCAAAACTTGTCCACCACCATTTAATCTTTCAGCAATAAAAATGCTATTAGAAACCGAATCATAAGCCACATCTACAGGATTTCCTAAAAGTGAGTTGGGTCCGTAGATTCTTTTTTGACTTGCCATAGCAATCATACCGCCATTGGTTGTGCTATTAAACACAGAAGTGAAATTAGAAATCGTAATGATTCCACCGTCAGTTGCGCTAGCTGCATCGCCCACATCAGTCAAAACCATTAAATTATCCGTAGCAGAATACGTAATTCCGTGTGTTCTTACCAAACCTTCAATAGTAACTCTTTTGGTTGGTATGATAGCACCATCAGCATTGTCAGTAAAATTAGAAAAGGAAACCAAATCACCTGTGGCATCGGCTACGGCGTATAAAGTTGTTCCTTCATAATGAATTCCCCAAAGTTTAAAATTTACCGTATAACTTTTAAATAATGTTAGTCCACTAGCCGTTCGTTTGTAAACAATCAATTTGTTTGTCAAACCATTTGCCGCCGATTGATCTTGCGTGACAATCACAGTATCGCCAGAAACCGCAATTTCTCTTGGGTTCGAAAAATCAGTTCCGGCAGAACTGGTCAATAAATTTAAAGTAGCTGCATCACTTGAATAAGCTGTTTTGATGTTATTGTAAACATCCAAACGTGTATTGGTTCTGGAAGCTTGGATGATTTCATCAGCGGTTGGATTGTAGAAAATACCATCAGCATCAGTAGCGCTTACCGCAAAGGATTTCGTTATAGGTGTTGCAGTGGCTAAATCGGTAATTGAAATTTTTCCCGATGTGTTGCTTGATGTAAAAAGTTTGAA
>ERZ724517.2376-NODE-2376-length-10022-cov-3.395706_pt1 | contig 10022 bp, 9 predicted proteins | sample MGYA00376050_ERZ724517 | MGnify/ENA primary metagenome ERZ724517 (study PRJEB28724, sample SAMN07190886) | activated sludge metagenome | isolation source: activated sludge of sewage treatment plant in Hong Hong | place: USA: Christiansburg, Virginia | collected... | reverse complement strand
TGTTCCAACATGCAGCGCGCCTACCCTGCCATAGCAGTCGAGATACAGGACGCCTTGGGTATTCAGGGCTTTGGTTTCGACATGAATGTTGCCTGCTCTTCTGCAACATTCGGCATTCAGACCGCCGCAGACTTTATTCGCGCGGGCCATGCGCGATCCGTCCTCGTCATCAATCCGGAAATCTGTTCCGGGCACCTCAATTGGCGAGACCGTGACAGCCATTTCATCTTCGGGGACGTCGCTACGGCCATTCTTGTCGAAGACAAGAGCCTGGCTCCGGCAGGCCATTGGGAGATTCTCGGGACCCGGCTCAAGACGCAGTTCTCGAACAACATTCGCAACAATTTCGGCTTTCTGAACCGCACCGCTCCGGAAACGCGCGACGACCGGGACAAGCTTTTCATGCAGGAAGGCCGCAAGGTCTTCAAGGAAGTGGTTCCAATGGTGGCAGAACTGATTCTGGCGCAACTCGAGGAACTCGCGATTGCGCCAGCATCGCTTCGCCGCATGTGGCTCCATCAGGCAAACGCCGGAATGAACAGGCTCATCGCCGCACGCGTGCTGGGACATGAAGCCAGCCCGGACGAAAGTCCAACCGTGCTGGATACCTATGGCAACACATCGTCCGCAGGCTCGATCATCGCCTTCCACCTGAACAGCGAAGACTTGAATTCAGGTGATCTGGGGCTGATCTGCTCATTCGGTGCAGGCTATTCCGCTGGCACCGTGATGCTCCGCAAATCTGGTTAGTCCTTCTTGCGATAAAGCTGGACGATGTGATCAAGGACCGCAGAATAGAGCGGATTGATGAACTCGCAGCCGTAACGATGGCCATTACGCCAGACAACGTGCGATTCAAGGCCGGCCATACCCGGGACGGTGAGCCAGACCCTGTCTCCGATGTGCAGGTTGGCAGCGGTTCCGAAGCCGACGCCGACTACAGAAATATCGATCACATCAACGCCGAATTTCTTTGCGCCAGAAGGGCGCAATGCCGCCTGCATCTGGACGCCAAGCCTCTCTGCTCGGCGACCATCATGATCCCAGAGTGTCCCAATTTTGGCATTCGACGCCATCAAGGCCTCCTCAATTGTCCCTACGAAACAAGCCTTAGGCGCTTATGGTTGACCAATTGTTTACGCCGCCATTTTTGGCGCCGATTTGCCACTTGCGCATCGTTGTCTATCTCCTAGCGTGACACCGGAAAAAAGAATCAAGAAAGAGAGAGATGTCCCAAATCCAAGCATCCCCACCGCCATTGTTGAGTTTCGATCATTTCATTACGCATTGGGCAACCGATCGCCCGGAAAGGCTGGCACTGCGGGAGGATGATCGCACCCTGACTTTCAGCGAACTGGAAGAGCGGACGGCAAAGGTGGCCTCGGCCCTGATCGCTGCGGGACTCAGGAAGGGAGACAGGATCGCCTGGCTCGGCAAGAATAGTGACCTATACTACCAGCTATTCTTCGGCGCGGCTCGAATCGGAGTCGTAATGGTGCCAGTCGGGTGGAGGCTCGCACCGGCAGAGATCGCCTATATCGTCAACGACACTCAAGCACGGCTGCTCTTTGTCGGGCCGGGCTTTGACGCCGCCGTCGACGCGATCCGTGGCGACCTGAAGCATGTTGAGCGCATTCTTGGAGCAGATGCTGCTCGCCGCTGGATTGATGCGAGCCCAAGAGGTCCATTCTCTGCGGCTGACGCGGAAGATGCGGTACTGCAGCTCTATACATCTGGAACGACCGGCAATCCAAAGGGAGCAGTCCTTTCGAACCGCAATCTGTTCGGCCTGCGCATTCCATCACTCGATGCCGATCTACCCTGGTCTCGCTGGGATGACGATGAGGTCGTGCTGATGTGCATGCCCTGCGCTCATATTGGCGGCACGGGATTGGGAGTGATGGCGCTTGCAGCAGGCGTCGCTGGCCATATCATGGCGGAATTCGAGCCAGGCGGTGTCCTCGAAGCCGTTGCAACCGGTGGCGTCACCCGCTTCTTCATGGTTCCGGCCGCACTTCAAATGGTCATCAACCACCCGGATGCGGCAACAACGGATTTCACGCGCCTTAAGTATATCATTTATGGCGCAGCGCCGATCCCGCTCGAGCTGCTGCGCGAATGCATCAAGGTCTTTGGCGCGCAATTCCTTCAGGCCTATGGCATGACGGAGACGACCGGGACGGTTGTCATGCTTCCTCCTGAGGACCACGATCCCAATGGCAATCCGCGCATGCGGGCCGCTGGCAAGCCTCTGCCCGGCGTGGAGCTGAAAATTGTCGATGAGGCCGGCAATGAAGTGCCGACCGGCGAGGTCGGTGAAATCATCACGCGATCGTCGAACAACATGATTTCATACTGGAACCTGCCGGAAGCTACCGCCAAGACAATGAGCGCAGACGGCTGGGTCCGAACAGGCGACGCCGGATATATGGATGAAGACGGCTATCTCTTCATCCATGATCGCGTGAAGGACATGATCATTTCGGGCGGCGAGAATGTCTATCCAGCCGAAGTCGAGTCAGCGATCTATGGCCACCCCGCTATTGCGGAGGTGGCCGTGATCGGCATTCCGGACGACAAATGGGGCGAAGCTGTGAAAGCTGTCTGCGTTCCAAAGCCCGGGGCCGAAATCGACGAAGCCGACGTCATTGCCTGGGCACGCGAGCGCATTGCCGGCTTCAAGGTTCCCAAGTCGATCGACGTGATTGCGGCGCTCCCCCGGAATGCCAGCGGCAAGATCCTCCGGAAAGACTTGCGCGCGCCCTATTGGGAAGGGCGCGAGCGACAGGTCAACTAGCGGGTCACATCTCCCCGCGCGCGCGCCGAAGGGAATACCATTTCTGGACGTTCGCGTTGTGCTGTTCGAGAGTGTTTGCGAACACGTGCCCGCCCGTACCATCCGCAACGAAATAGAGCGCCTGTGTTGGAGCCGGGTTGAGGACGGCTTCAATCGACGCCTTGCCCGGATTGGCAATCGGACCAACAGGCAGGCCTACCTTGGCATAAGTATTATAGCCATTGTCGGCCAGAAGCTCCGACTTCAGGATGCGCCTCCCAAGCGCACGCCCCCGGGTGACAGGGTAAATGACCGTTGGATCCGCCTGAAGCTTCATGCCTAGCCGAACACGGTTCGAATATACGCCTGCAACTGTCCGCCGTTCGCTGGCCTTGCCGGTTTCTTTCTCAACAATGGAGGCAAGGATGACTGCTTCTTCGGGGCTGCGCGCAACAGTGGAAGGCTTCCGGTCCGCCCAAGCCTTGGAGAGTGCTTTGGCCATCGCACCCTGCATCCGCTTGAGTACGGCGCTGCGTTGCTCCCCGCGTGTATAGGGATAGGCATCCGGGAGGACACTCCCTTCCGCAGGCACGGCTACGTTTCCGATCAGAAAGTCAGCAGCCATCAGCCTGTCCGCGACCACCACGCTTGGCGTGCCTTCCGGGATGATGACAAAGCGTTGTTTCGTCCGGCCCGACTGGAGGAGCGCGAGAACATCGCCATTGTCCATCCCGGCCTTGATTTCATACTCGCCCGGCTTGATGGGTTCGGACGATCCGAAAATCTTCGCATGCCGCAGGAAACCGGAAGCAGACTCGATGGCTCCCTGCTTCTCGAGAATATTCGCAGCAGCTTTCAGGCTTGCTCCGGGCGGCACAACCACCGTCACATCCCTGTCAGCTCCGCCAGAACAGGCGGCCAGCAAGATGGCGGCCAGCAGGGCCAGCCAGGAACGCATCAGATGGCTCGCACGACAAGGCTCGCGTTGGTTCCCCCGAAACCGAAGCTGTTGTTCAACGCCGCGCGCACCGTGCGCTTCTTTGCCGCATGAGGAACCAGATCGACTCCCTCCGTCCCCTCATCCGGATCATCGAGATTGAGCGTCGGGGGCACGATCTGGTCACGGATTGCCAGGATGCAGAATATCGTCTCGACAGCGCCTGCGCCGCCCAGCAGATGGCCGATTGCCGATTTCGTGCTGCTCATCGAAGCACCGGCAAGATTGTCCCCGAGAACGCGCTTGACCGCCGCCAGCTCGATCGTATCGGCCATGGTCGAAGTCCCGTGCGCGTTCACATAGTCAATATCGCCGGGTCCCATGCCAGCCTTTCTGAGCGCCATCCGCATCGACAGTTCCGCGCCCTTGCCTTCGGGATGAGGCGCCGTGACGTGATAGGCATCGCCTGACAGCCCATAGCCGACGACTTCGGCATAGATTTTCGCGCCGCGCGCTTTTGCATGCTCATAGTCCTCGAGCACGACGACGCCAGCGCCTTCGCCCATCACAAAGCCATCCCGGCCACGGTCATAAGGTCTGCTGGCCTGCTCCGGGCGGTCGTTGAAGCTCATGTTCAGCGCCCGCGCCTGTGCGAAACCGGCAACACCAAGCGGATTGATCGTGCTTTCCGACCCGCCAGCCAGCATGACATCCGCATCTCCGTCGCGGATCATTCGGGCTGCGTCACCAATCGAATGCGCCCCTGTCGAACAGGCCGTCACGACTGCATGGTTCGGACCCATCAGGCCATATTTGATGCTGACCTGTCCAGAGATCAGATTGATCAACCGCCCGTGGACGAAATGCGGGCTGACCCGCCCCGGACCTTTTTCGGCGAGAACAAGCGACTCGCTTTCAATTCCCGGCAAACCGCCGATTCCGGACCCGATCGAACATCCGGTCCGCATCTTGAGGTCGTCGCTCATGTCAGTCAGACCGGCATCCTCGAGCGCCTGTCCGGCAGCATCAATGCCATAGATGATGAACGGATCGACCTGGCGTTGAACTTTGTGATCGACGCGCTTGTCCGGATCGAAGCCCCACGGATGATCCTTGGGTTTGATTTCGCAGGCAATATGGCACTTCTGATCCGAAGCATCGAAACGCGTGATTTTCCCGGCGCCCGACTTTCCCGCGATAAGGTTCGCCCAGCTGGTTTCCACATCGCCACCCAGCGGCGTGACCAGCCCCAATCCGGTTACGACAACACGACGCATTGCATTTCCTTCAAATGAAAGCGGCCCCCCGTCAGTGCAACGGAGAGCCGCTTCAAGAATTCACCGGCTCCCACAGGGGGTTCCGAATTGGCCCGTTCAGCCCTTGTTCGAGTCGATATAGGCAATCGCGTCATTGACGGTTGCGATCTTCTCGGCTGCGTCGTCTGGAATTTCGACGCCGAATTCTTCTTCAAAGGCCATTACGAGTTCGACGATATCAAGGCTGTCAGCGCCAAGATCGTCGATGAAGCTGGCTTCTTCAGTCACCTTCTCGGCTTCAACACCGAGGTGTTCGACGACGATTTTCTTAACGCGATCGGCGGTCTCGCTCATGGATAGTCCTTCTCGTTCATGTGTGAGCAATATTTGCAATCGCCCTAAAGCGGGCGCGACAGACTGGCAAGCCCCCCGATCAACAGACAGTCGTGAAATCCTGCCCCACGGCAAGGCTCACAGCATGGCCATCCCGCCATTCACATGGATTGTCTGGCCGGTCACGTAGCCAGCCTCACGCGATGCAAGATACGCAACGGCAGCGCCGATGTCTTTCCCTTCGCCCAGCCGACCAACCGGAATTCGCGCAGTCAATGCGTCCTTCTGTGCCTCGGGCAGGACATCGGTCATTGGCGATGTGATGAAACCCGGCGCCACGCAATTCACGGTAATATTCCGACTGGCGAGTTCCTGCGCCAGTGCTCTGGACATGGCCGTCAGCCCCCCTTTGGACGCAGCATAGTTCGCCTGTCCGGGATTGCCGGTGGCGCCGACAACGCTCGTGATCGTGATCACCCGACCGAACCGGGCTTTCATCATCGGCTTGCATGAAGCCCGGATGAGCCGAAATGCAGCTTCAAGGTTGACGCGGATCACCGTATCCCACTCCTCGTCCTTCATGCGCATCGCAAGATTGTCGCGCGTCACACCGGCATTGTTCACGAGAATGTCGAGTTGACCGCCCAGCGCCTCGACCGCGCGCGGTACCAGCCCGTCCACGGCTGTGCTGTCTGAAAGATCGCAGGGAAGGACGACACAATCACCGCCAATGTCCGCAGCAACCGCCTTCAAGGCGTCTTCGCGTGTCCCTGACAAAGCAACCCGGGCTCCCTGCCCGACCAGCGCCGCCGCAATGGCAGACCCGATTCCGCCCGAGGCACCCGTCACGAGAGCGGTCATTCCCGAAAGATCGAACATGTCTAGAGTCCCTTCATCAAGGCTTCGATATCGTCCATCGAAATCACGCTCGTTGCGTTCGCATCCTGTGCCGAGCGTTTGACCATGGGCGCAAGGACCTTGCCACCGAATTCCACAAATTCATGAACGCCGTTGTCGAACATGGCGACTATGCTCTCGCGCCAACGGACTCGCCCGGTCACTTGCTCCACCAGCAGAGCCTTGATCGTTTCTGCATCGGCCACCGGCGCTGCCGTCACATTGGCGTAGACGGGCACAAGAGGTGCTTGCAACGCGGCATCAGCGAGCGCCTGAGCCATGGCATCTGCCGCCGGTTGCATCAGCGGGCAATGGAAAGGTGCGGAAACCGGCAGGAGGATGCCCCGCTTGATGCCATGATCCTTCACCAAGTCGATTGCGCGTTCGATCGCGCCTCGGTGTCCCGAAATCACGACTTGTGACGGATCATTGTCATTGGCGACAGTGCAGACTTCGCCTTGAGCAGCCGCGTCCGCGAGTCCCTGCGCCTTTTCGATATCCGCGCCGAGCAGGGCCGCCATTGCGCCGACGCCGACAGGCACGGCCGCCTGCATCGCCTGCCCACGCAATTTCAACAGCCGCGCTGTCGTGGCAAGATTGAGCGCTCCAGCTGCGCACAACGCTGAATATTCGCCGAGGCTATGTCCTGCGACGAACCCCGCCTTGTCGGCCAGCCGTATGCCCCCTTCCTTCTCAAGGACGCGAAGCGTGGCAATGGCGTTGGCCATGATTGCCGGCTGGGCGTTCTCGGTGAGAGTGAGCTGATCCTCAGGGCCATCGGTCATGATGCGGAACAGGCGCTGGCCCAGAGCATCGTCAACCTCCTGAAAAACCTCGCGCGCAACGGGGCTTGCCTCTGAAAGGGCCTTGCCCATTCCGACGGACTGGCTTCCCTGGCCCGGGAAAATGAAAGCGCGCATAAGTGTGCTCCAACTGGTTCGGAGCTCCGACTAGAAACCGCAACCCGATTGCGCAAGCCCGCGATGGGTTTGCAGTGCGACCTAAATGCGATCCATCGAAATCCATTTCGGATTGCCAAGCCATGCCCGGCCGAATGCAGCCCGCGCTGCGGCTTCGGAAGGACGATCCCCAAGCGCGCGGTTCGTCTCCGCCAGACCATAGAGCGCCCAGCCATTGTTGGGGAATTGTCCAAGGGCATGCATGAAGGCCTGACGTGCGCCCATCAGGTCACCCGCCCGATAAAGTGCAGCGCCCAATGATTGTTGAACCGGATAATACCAGAATGGCGGCTCATAATAGGTGACGCCCTGCTCAAGGGTCGCTGCTTGCCGATAGAAATCGGCGGCCGCCGCAAAACGCCGATGCGCATATTCGCGCCGCCCTTGTGCAACCAGTTCCGCGATCTTGAGCAAGTCCGGTACCGGGACGAGCATGTCCGTCATTGCCTTGAAATCGGTCTTTGTCCGGATCAGTCGCAAGGCCGAAATCTCTCGGTCAAACGCCTTGTCATTGCCGGATCGTGCATAGGCAATGGACCGGGCATAGTGCCACATGGCCGTGACATAGGGCAGGCGGGAATCCGGGGCCTTGAGCGCGAGGATCGCATTCGGCTCGGCATATTGCGCATAAGCCAGAAATGGCGCCGCATCGACCGGCTGCACCCAGGGAGTCGCCGCCGTCGCATCAGCATTGAGCACGCCGCGAAGACGCTGCGCCTCTCGCAGGGCCGTGGCGGAATCGCCCCCCATCTGTGCCGAAGTCACGATGAAATGGATATTGTGCGGGTAATAGCCAAAGCGATAGATTCCGCGTTCCTTCGACGTCAGCAGGAAGGATTCGTCGACCCGCGCGGCCTCCACATTGACCCGGATCGAATCCTTGAACCGGCCCAGCACATAGTATAGGTGCGCAGGCATATGGACGAGATGTCCCGAGCCGGGCACCAGGCTCACAAGCCGGTCCGCTGCCTTTTCGGCGCGTTCAGGATGCACGGCACTTTCCATCAAATGGATATAGAGATGGGCGGCCTCGGGATGATCAGGGTTGCGCGCCAGGACAGTCTCGATCAGTCGGACCGCATCGCCAATCCGCCCCTTGGGCGTCCGGCGATCCGCTTCCCAATAGTCCCAGGGTCGCACGTCCATTTCCGCTTCCGCCGCGAGAACGGCAATCGTATCGCTCTGCGGAAACTGCTTCGCGACATCGAGGATGGCCGTTGCATAGGCTTGATCCAGCGCCGGGCGATCGGCATTCGCCGCCGCAGAATAGCGCTCCTTCTGGGCGAGGATCAGCGCCTGCTCCTCGGGTCGTGCGCCCGCTTTCAGGGCATCGGCGCGGCCAATCGCTTCGAGGGCCCTAGCATTGGTTGCCGGATCCATCGGCGCGTTGATATTGGGCCCGAGCGCATTGGCTTCCCCCCACCAGCACATCGCGCACTCCGGATCGAGCCGCTGTGCCTCGCGAAAGGCCCGAATGGCCTCTGCATGATTGAAGCCATAGGTCAGCATCAGGCCCTGATTGAAATAGCGCTGCGCAAGCGGGTTTTGCGTGCTGATGGCAAATCCCGGATCGCCCAACCCGTCGATCAGCATCACGGGCCCATCAGCAGCCTGAACGGCACCGGCAGCCAGATTTGCGATCCGGATCCAGTTCAGGCGCGACCGGACATCGCGCATGCTCTGACCGCAAATCGAGCCGGCAATGCGGGACGGATCAAGCTGTCGCAACGACTCGGATGAAATCCGGTTGTCGGCAATTCCGGAAAAACTCGTCAAAGAAAAAAGCGCGGTCGATATCAGCGCAATCTTGGGACCAAGAAGCATTCAACCCTCCCCCACCAGAGCTTGTCGTCAACTAACAGAAGTGGAAATGGGAGTCGATGATCGGCCTCAGCAGACGGTCGCCAGCCAACGCCGCGTTAATGTCGCCACCGCCTTTGCCCGCTCACCGGCGTCAGGGTGGGTGTCGCGCAGGAGCTTTGAGCGCAACTCGATGCTCAGCGGAATGCCCTCTGGCAGGGCGCGATACAGGTCTACGAGTGGAAGGCCGCCCTCGCCGCACTGCTCGCGCAAGTCGATAGCATCGGTGATGATGGCGCTGAAATCTGCCGGATCGGGACGTTCCGCCGGAGCGTCGCAAAACTGGGCATAGGGCAAAAGCGCTCGGGGAACGGCTGCAATGTCAGCAGCGCTTGTGCCGGACCGATCGACATGGATCGGATCGACAAGCAAGGCCCGCAGCGGATGCGCCACGGCGTCGAGGATCGAGAGAGCCGCAGGCAGCGATTTCACTTCGGTGAAAATGCCGAACTCGAGAGCGACGCGCATGCCGCACCCTTCCGCATGTTCGCACAGCGCCGCCAGATGTCCGGCCGTCCGCCCGGCGTCGGGATCGGACGAAACGCACAGCACGTTCTTTGCACTCAGCGCAGCGCCAATATCGATCACGGCCTTGTGCGTGTCGAGATTGTCCCCCGGCTTGATCCAGATGACTTCGACATCCAGCAATTCAAGGCCCGTGTCCGCCAGCGCGCGCCGGGCGTCCCGCGTCAGTTGCGCACTCCATTTCTCCGGCTCGATCCAAAGCCCCGTCGCATCGAAGCCGCCAGTGGCTGCTGCCTGGATCGTTTCAAGCGGCCCGCATTCGGGGACGATCCCGGACGCGAACGATATGCGGTTCATATCGAGCTGCCGCCATCGACGCGGAATTCGCCACCCGTCGTAAAGGCGGACTCGTCGGAGGCGAGATACAGGGCCATGGCTGCGATCTCCTCTGGTCGCCCGATCCGGCCAATCGGATGCGTCGAGACCCAGCCCGCGTAAACTTCATCCGGGTTCGACACCTGAGCCAGCACCTTGTCGAG
>ERZ724517.2375-NODE-2375-length-10023-cov-5.961978_pt1 | contig 10023 bp, 18 predicted proteins | sample MGYA00376050_ERZ724517 | MGnify/ENA primary metagenome ERZ724517 (study PRJEB28724, sample SAMN07190886) | activated sludge metagenome | isolation source: activated sludge of sewage treatment plant in Hong Hong | place: USA: Christiansburg, Virginia | collected... | reverse complement strand
CCTGGTCCCACCAATTCAACTTCGTCATCCCGGCGAAGGCCGGGATCCAGCTTCTGCTTGCTGACGTCGACAAGAAAGCTGGGTCCCGGCCTTCGCCGGGATGACGAAAGAAAAGAATAGCCGGGTGCAGGGGTCACCCCTGCCCGCCGGAGGCCCTTCAAACACTTGAAACCAGCAGATTCATGCTATGCTGTGCTCGATCCAAGGAGGCCCGCCATGAACATCCGTGCCACGAAGCTGCTGCCGCTCGCGGCGTTGTTGCTGGGGCTGCAAGCTGCGTCCGCCACGGCACAGGACGCCGGCGCCGGGGCAACAATCGTCGCGCCGGCCGATGTCGGCAACAACCCCGCTGATCCGATGCTCGGCGGCAAGGATCTCGGGCCGTCGATCGCCTGCATTTCGACGGTGCAAATCCGCAAGACGCGCGTCATCAACGAAGGCGTCATCATGTTCCAGGTCGGCAACCGCTGGTATCGCAACGACCTGTCGCCGGTGTGCACCGGTCTGACGCCGCGCATGACGATTGTCGACCGCCCGCACGGCGGCCAGCTGTGCGAGGGCAATATTCTCGATTTCGTGCAGCCCGGCGCGGCGATCGGCATGGGCACGCATCAGGGCAGCTGCATGTACGGCCGCTTCACGCCGTACATGCCGCCACCGCCGCCGGCTAAGTAGCGGCGCGCGCCAGCACGATGTTGAGGTTCGCCGCGGCAATCGGCCGGCTGTAATCATACTGCCAAGCTACCGCGCGCAGGTTGGCGATGCGCCGCCCGAGCCGGGTGATGGTCGCGGCGGCGAAGGTGTCGCGCATGCCGCCTTCGCGCATGAAATCGACCGTCACGGTGACCGGCTTGATTTCGGGCAGCGGCTCGTCTTCGGGCAGCGCCAGCACCAATGTCGACAGCGCCGCCAGTTCGAGCAGTCCGGCAATAGCGCCGCCGTGCAGCCGGCCGGGCGAGCCGATCAGCGATTCGCGGTACGGCATGATGAGCTTGAGGTCGCTGCCGTCATGGTCGGCGATGACGCCGAGCATCACCGCATAGGGCAGTGTCTCGATGCGCTCGCCGCGCCCCGAACGCCGCAGTTCATTGGCCCATTCGAGCGTCGTCATGCAGCACCGGGCAGCACGAAGCTGCCAACCATGTTGGCGACGGGGTGATCGATGCTGTCCTGATAGGCAAGCCCGCGCACGAACGCCATCGAGCGCGTGTATTTGTAGCATTGCGCGCGGCCGATCAGTCGCTCGAACGGCGCCGGCGGGTGCAGATAGTCGAGCCGCATGTCGATGGTGGCAATCGGCATCGACTGGCGCAGCCCGGTGACCACCGCAATGCCGGCGGTCGAATCCATCAGCGCGAAGATCGCGCCATTGGCGATGACGCCGCTGTCGGGATAGGCGACGAGGTCGGGCGAATAGGCCATTTCGAGTTCGACCCAGCCGTCGTCGATGCCACGGAAGCTGATGCCGAGCGCCTTCATGTGCGGCACATGGTCGAGCGCGCGGCCCATCATGCTGGTGCGGCCCAACATGCCGGTGAGGATTTCTTCAGCCATGCGCGAGTTCGCCGATGCGTGCGATCATTGAGGCCAGTCCCTGCGTGCGGTTCGACGAAAGGTGCTTCGCCAGCCCGAGCTGGTCAAGCCGCGTGCGGATATCGGCAACATTGACGGCCGCCGCCGGCCGGTCCTGCACCAGCAGCAGCACCAGCGCCACCAGCCCCTTGACGATCGCAGCGTCGCTGTCCGCCAGGAAGTGCAAGGTGTCGCCGTGCCTTGTCGGATAAAGCCAGACCTGGCTGGCGCAGCCGCGGACGCGGGTGGCATCGGTCTTGAGCGCGTCGGGCATGGGCTCGAGCGTCCGGCCAAGCTCGATGAGCAGGCGGTAGCGGTCGTCCCAATGGTCGAAGGCTTCGAATTCGGCCTCGACATCATCGAAGGTGGTGGGGGTTGCCATGCCGCATCCGGTGCGGCATGGCAGCGCCAAGGTCAAGTCGTGTGCAGTCTAGAAATCGACGCCGGCGGCAATCGCTTCGAGCTTCTTGATGCGTTCGCGCAGGTCGGCGAGGTCGATGCGGTTGGCGACGGCGGGAATGTCGCCGCCAGTCGCCGTACCGCCGGCATAATGGCCGGCCTCAAGCTGGTGGTGTTGGAGTTGCAACCAGCCCTTCCAGCTCCAGGCGAACACCGCGCCGATGACGGCAATGGCGATCAGGCTGCAGCTACCGAGGACGACAAGCGATTCAACGGGGAACATGAGCGATACTCCCTATTTGCGTTCAATGAGTTTCGGGTCGCCGAGCGCGTCGATCTGGTCGGACAGACGCTTGGCGGGGTCGACGGCGAGGCGTTCGAGCACCTGGATGCGCTCGTTGAGCCGATGGATTTCGGACTTCATCTGCGCCGCCTCGGTCAGGCTGAGCGCGTCTACGGGCTGTGCCGGGTGCGCGTGGCGGCTGCGATAGATGCGTCCGAAGGTGGTGATCGCAACGATCAGCACGATCATCAGCGGAATGGAAAGTTCGGCCATTTCGGAGTTTCCCTGTTATAAATGCCGGTCAGTTGAGCGGCGGCAGCCGCAGGTTTTCGATTTCGGCAGACAGCGCCGTGCCCTTGTCGGTGACGATGCGTTCGAGCACCTGAACGCGCGATTCGAGCCGTTCAATCTTGGCGGCATATTGTGCCGCCGCTTCGCCCGCCGTGGTTGCGGCCAGCTCGACCTTGCGTTCCTGTATGCTGATCCAGCGCTTGAGCGGACCGGCGAGAATGGCGACGATTGGGATCGACAAGGCGGTGATCGGAATCAGGGCGTAGATGACGTTTTCCATGGGTGGGAGCCTTTGTGTTGGTGTGCGGTCAGCGGAGCTGGTCGATCTGGTCGGACAGCCGGCCGGACTTGTCGGTGGCGATGCGTTCGAGCACTGCAACCCGCTCCTCGATGCGGCTGAGGCTGCCGCGCAGCTGCTCGTTTTCCTGCACCAGCAACTCGGTCTGGCGCTGGTGTTCGAGCGCGGGGGTCTTGTGGGTCATCCCGCCCCATTCGTTTTCGACCGCGTAGCCGTGACGGGCACGGATGGCGGTCGTGATGACCCAGCCGACGCTGCTCATCGCGATGATGGCGAGAACGAAAAGCGGTGAACCCCAATCCATGACCCTGACTCCCTGTTAGCCGGCGCGCTTAGCGCAGCTGCTCGATTTCGTTCGACAGCCGGGCGTTCGACGAGGTCATATAGGCCTCGACATCACGCAGCCGGCGGTCAACGTCGCGGAACGACGAGCGCACTTCGCGGATGGTGCGCTTGGGTGCGACGCGGACCTGCGTCCAGAACTGGCTCTGCTCGGCATCCTCGACATACAGCGCGTTCGGCTTGGGATCGGCGATCCATGCGGCGGCGAGGTAGATCAGCGGCAGGAAGCTCAATATGCCCGACACCGTCAGCACAACGGCGGCGATGCGCACCCAGGTGACATCCCAGCCGAAATAATCGGCGATCCCCGAGCAGACGCCCATGAAACGCTTGTTGCGCTTGTCGAGGTAGAAATTGGTGCGACGGACGGACATTGGAATGCTCCCTGTAGTCGAGCGGAATGGGTCAGGCGTTGGGGGCGAGCCAGGCGATGACGAGGTAGATCAGCAGCACCGATCCGAAGCCCGCCAGCGTCAGCACTGCGGTGGCGACGCGGACCCAGGTCACATCCCAGCCGGTGTAGTTGGCGATGCCGGCACAGACGCCGAGGAAACGCGCGTTGGACTTGTCGAGCGCGAAGGATTTTGACAGTTCGTTCATGGCAATGGCTCCTTGGTCGGCGGTCAGTGGCGCGGCAGCTCGCGACCCGAACGGTCGCTGATGCTGGTGGCGCGCTCCTTCCAGCCGGGGTGGTCGGCGGTCATGATGCGCTCGATCGATTCGAGCCGGTCATCAAGCCGACGTGCGGTTTCGTGCAGGTCGTCGAGCAGATTCTCGTCCTCGGCGGTCAGGCCCTTGGCGCGCTTCCACTGCGTCACATAGTGCAGGATCAGCCAGGGCAGCCCGATGACGACAGTCGGGACGATGATGATGGGAACCATGAACTCTTCCATGACTTAGCCCTCGTTCTTGGTGTTGGCGGCCAAACGGGCCTTCATTTCGGCGAGTTCGGCAGCAACACCGTCATCGGTGCGCAGCCCGGCGATCTCATCCTCGAGGCTGGCCAGCGGCCCGCCGAGCGACAGCGCATCGGCGCGGCCTTCGGCCATGTCGGCGCGGCGTTCGATGATTTCGAACTTGGCGAAGGCATCCTCGATGCGCGGGCCCTTGTACATGGCGCGCATCTTGCTGCGGCTGTCGGCGCTTTCGATGCGGGCGAGCAGCGCGTTCTGGCGCTGGCGGGCTTCACGCAACTTGGCTTCAAGCTTGCGGATGTCTTCCTCGTTTGCCGACAGATGTTCGTCGAGCGCGATGACATCCTGCAGCGTGCTTTCGGCGAAGTTGCGCGCCTTGGCACGTTCGACCAGCGCCGCGGTCGCGAGGTCTTCGCGGCCCTTCGACAGCGCCAGCTCGGCCTTTTCGGCCCAGCTTTCCTGCGCGGCTTCGGCGCGGGCGACGGCGCGGCGCATTTCCTTCTGGTCGGCGATCGTGCGCGCCGCGCCCGAACGGACTTCGACGAGCGTTTCCTCCATCTCCATGATGATCATGCGGATCAGCTTCGACGGGTCTTCCGACTTGTCGAGCAGCTCGGTCATGTTGGCGGCGATGATGTCGCGGGTGCGGGAGAAAATGCCCATTGCGGTACTCCGGTTACTAGAAAAGGTGGCAGGCCGGGGCGTGAGGGGGGGGTGAGGGAGCCGCCCCGGCCTGATCGCTATACCCTTGGCGGATCAGGCGGCCAGGTACACCGAAGCTGAAGGTTGGCCCGAAGTCTGGGCGGTCGCAACCTGCGCCGGGCCGGTGGCGGCGACGAGGCAGGTGGTGGCGAGCAGCACGGCGCCGACGACGCCAACGAGGCTGCGGGTCAATTGCTGGAAGCGGGTGGTCATTGGTCTTCTCCTTGAACTTTGCGGCCGCTGCTTGGCGGCTCATGCCAAGTGCAATGCATGGAGCGTGCCAACTTTGTGCGGAAAAATATCACATTGAAATTGAACGATTTTATCATTTTCCGGGCAAATTTTGTAGATGAACCCTTGCTGAATATTGGGAAATTCCGCTAAACATTGGGAATGCAAGCGCCCGCCACACTTGTCGGCCAATCGCCGAGCTTTCTCGATGCCGTCGAACGCGCCAGCCTCGCCGCCGCGCTCAACCGTCCGGTGCTGGTCATCGGCGAACGCGGCACCGGCAAGGAGCTGATCGCCGAGCGCCTGCACCGCCTGTCCCCGCGCTGGGGCGGGCCGCTGGTGACGCTGAATTGCGCCGCGCTGCCCGAGAACCTGATCGACGCCGAACTGTTCGGTTACGAATCAGGCGCCTTCACCGGCGCCACCCGCGCGCGCGCCGGCCGCTTCGAGGATGCCGATGGCGGCACGCTGTTCCTCGATGAAATCGCCACGCTGTCGGCCGGCGCGCAGGAACGCCTGCTGCGCGTCGTCGAATATGGCGAGCTGACGCGGCTCGGCTCGAACCGGCCGATTTCGGTCGATGTGCGCGTCGTCGGCGCCACCAACGAAGACCTGCCCGCGCTCGCGCACGCCAACCGCTTCCGCGCCGACCTGCTCGATCGGCTGAGTTTCGAAGTCGTCACGCTGCCGCCGCTGCGCGCCCGCAAGGAAGACATCGCGCTGCTGTCGAACCATTTCGCGCGCCGCATGGCGGTCGAACTCGGCTGGAGCGGCTTCCCTGGCTTCACCCCGGCCTCGACCACCGCACTGGCCAACTACCCCTGGCCCGGCAACGTCCGCGAGCTCAAAAACGTCGTCGAACGCTCGCTCTACCGCTGGGGCGACGCCGAAGTGCCGATCGGCGCCATCGTCTTCGATGCCTTCGATTCGCCGTGGCGCCCGACCGAATCGCTGACCACGCGCACCGAATTGCCGGCCGCCCCCGCTCCCGCCAAGATCGACCCGACCACCGATGTCGCGGCGACCACCGACGTGCTCCCCGCCGCGCCGTCGCTGACCGTCCCCGACCTGCGCGCCGCGATCAACAAATACGAACACGACATCCTGACCGAAACAATGGCGCGCAACCGCCACAACCAGCGCGCTACCGCCGCCGCACTGGCGCTGAGCTATGACCAGTTGCGGCATGCGCTGAAGCGGCATGGAATGCTTTAGAAAGCGCCTCCGGCGGGCAGGCCTGAGGCCTGCACCCGATTGATTTCACTCCCCTTCTCGAATGGGGGCAGGGGAGAGTGAGAGCGACAAGGGACATGACGCGGCATGGACCCAGATGCAAAGTTTACGCGAAAGTGGCCGACGAGCATCTGGATGGAATTTTTGATGTGTTATTCGCAATCTCTATAGTCTGATTTGTAGCACCGTGAGGCAATGGACTGTGCAATTGAGATCTGCTCCTTATTCATATCTGATGATATTAAATTTAAGACATTTCTGGAATTCTCGTCACCTGCAGATGCTGCGAGAGAAAGCCACGAATATGCTTGAATATCATTTTTGGGAACACCAGCCCCCTCGTAGTAGGCTAGACCAATTTTTGCAAAACCTCTGGAATTTCCATTAGCCGCAGCGAGTCGATAAAAACGAAGTGCTTCGCCATCGTTCTTAGGAACTCCCTGGCCGCTGCCGTACATCATGCCTAGGTTAAGTTGCGCGGTAGCATTGCCTTGGTCAGCGGCGAGGCCGAACAGTCGGAGCGCTTCTATGGCGTCTTTGGGAACACCTTCGCCTCTAGTGTACATTGCACCAAGATTGAGCTGCGCTAGAGCCTCTCCATGACCAACTGCAAGGCGGTACCAGCGGACTGCTTCAGAGAGGTCCTTCGCGACACCCTCGCCGTGCTCATACATGATCCCGAGGTTTGCTTGCGCCCTAGCCCCACCTTGATCGGCAGCCAACCGGAACAAGCGGACGGCTTCGGCGGCATCCTTGTGTCCACCTTCCCCCCGTCGCCGCATGATTCCAAGATTGAGCTGTGCTGTACCGTCTCCCTGATTGGCGGCCATTTGGTACCAATGCGCCGCTTCAGCGTCGTTCTTGTCAACACCCACGCCGCCACTATACTTGAAAGCTAGAGATAGCTGCGCCTTAACGTTTCCACGATCTGCAGCAGCCCTTAATAGTCTGACTGATTCGGCCGTATTTTTTGGTACTCCGCGACCTTCGCTGTACATTTCACTAAGATTATACTGCGCCGAAGTGTCACCTTGATCTGCTGCCATTTGGTACCATTTTGCGGCCTCAATATCATTCTTTCGTACGCCACGCCCACTCATATACAGGAGTCCCATTAGAGACTGCGCACGCGCGTTGCCAGCCGCGGCAAGCGGCCGAAGCTGAGCCAAAGCTGCTGCATAATCCCCGGCCCCAAGAGCAGCTATACCTTGTTCGTACGGCCCAGCAGTCGCCTTAAGGGGCAGGACAAGCGTGGAGAGGGTCACAATGGCGACTACACGAACTCTAAGCAGCATTTGTGCCCCTTTCCGCATTATTCTTCAGCCCGCAGAACCATCTGCTTCTGCGCAATTCAAAGGGCCGACAAGATCAATTTTCAATCGTCGCACCATGGTTCATGGTCTTGTAGAGTGAAGCCGCGTGTCCGCGAAAGTGGCAGCGGCTCAATGTTCTCATATCAAGCCACCCCCCCCACGAAAGGATCGCATTCAGTTTTGAGGCGTTACGCCCATGTTCAACCATCGGAGACCGCACCATGCCGCTTACGCTTCCCCCCTTGCCCTATGCTGATGACGCGCTCGCGCCACACATCTCGGCGAAGACGCTGCAGTTTCACCACGGCAAGCATCACAAGGCCTATGTCGACAAGACCAATGCGGCCATTGCCGGCACGCCGCTTGCCGACAAGGATTTGCCGGCGATCATCGCGGCCGCGCATGCGAGCAAGGACACCGGCCTGTTCAACAACGCCGCGCAGGCGTGGAACCACCACTTTCTATGGCATTCGATGACGCCCGGTGGCGGCGGCGCGCCGACCGGCAAGCTGGCCGAGGCGATCACCCGCGACTTCGGCAGCCAGGCGGCGTTCGACGAGGCCTTCACCAAAGCCGCGACCGGCCATTTCGGCAGTGGCTGGACGTGGCTTGTGGCGGACGGTGGCAAGCTGGCGATTACCACCACGCACGACGCCGACACGCCGCTGGTGCACGGCCAGACGCCGCTGCTGACGCTCGATGTCTGGGAGCACGCCTATTATCTCGATTACCAGAACAAGCGCCCGGATTATGTCGCAGCGTACCTGAAATCGCTGGTAAATTGGGACTTTGCGGCCGAAAATTTCAACTAAATAGTTGATATATAATGATATTTGTGTGGGGATGTAAAATATCCCCACACCCGTAAAGACTGACCAGATTTAACCCCTCTAAACAGTCGGGTGCAGGGCTCAGCCCTGCCCGCCGGAGGCCCTTAAACCTTGGGCGTCTTATCCTCCGCATGCCGCGACAGGATCGGCGCCTGCGCCAGCGCGAAGATGAAGGTGATCGCCGTCACCCCCCAGACCTTGAAATCGACCCATTGATCAGTGGTCAGCGTGCGTCGCAGCACCTCGTTCATGCCGGCGAGTGCGAGGCAGAAGATGATCCAGTTGCGCGTCAGCTTGCGCCAGCCATCGGAATCAAGCGCCGGGAACGCCTCGCCGAATGCCATCTTGAGCAGCGGGCGATGGGTGAGCTTGCCGAACAGCAGGACGCTGGCGAACAGCAGGTAGATGACGGTCAGCTTGATCTTGATGAAGTTGGGGTCATGCAGCACCAGCGTCGCGGTGCCGAAGACGAACACCATGACACCGACGACCCATTGCATCGGCTGGATGCGGCCGTAGCGGAAATGCGACACCAGCATCACCAGCAGCGTCACCGCCATCGTGGCGAAGGTCGCGACGAAAATGGCGGCGAGCTTGTTGGCGGCGAAGAACACCAGCAGCGGCGCGAAATCGAGCACGAACTTGGCGAGCGGGGAAGGCTTGGGTTTGGGTTGGTGCTTTGTCGTCATGTCCCGCGCTCTAGCCGGTTTTGCGGTGCGGCGCGAGAGCGGCTATGCAGCGACAATGAGCACCGCACCCGCGTTGATTGTCGAAGGGCTGGCCTGCGCGCGCGGTGGCCGGCTGCTGTTCGAGGGGCTGGGCCTGCGTGTCGAGCGTGGCGGCGCAGTGCAGATCGAAGGCCGCAACGGCGCTGGAAAATCGAGCCTTTTGCGCCTGCTGGCGGGTTTGCTGCGCCCGGCCGGGGGCCGCATCGACAACCCGTTTCGCATCGGCTGGGCCGGGCATGAACTGGCGCTCAAACCCAATATGCGGCTGCGCGACGAACTGACGCACTGGGCGCGGCTGGATGGGCGCGATGCGGCGGCGGTTGATGCGGCGCTGGCGGCGTTCGACCTGTTGCCGCTCGCCGAGCTGCCGGTCGGCGTACTGTCGAGCGGCCAGAAGCACCGTGCGGTGCTGGCGCGCGCGCATGCCTCGGGCGCCGAGCTGTGGTTGCTCGATGAGCCCGGTGTCGGGCTGGACGCGGCGTCACTCGAGCGACTGGCGGCGGCGATGCGCGCCCACCGCGCCGCTGGCGGGCTGGTCATCGCCGCGACGCATGGCGACATCGGGCTCGACGCGCCCCAGAAACTGGTACTCGACCAGCTGGTGCTCGCCTGATGTTCTGGCTGCTCGTCCGCCGCGACCTTGCTCTCGCCTTGCGCCGCCCGGCCGCGCTGGCACTGCCGGTGGTGTTCTTCGTGCTCGCCGCCGCACTTTTCCCGTTCGCGGTCGGCCCCGATGCCAAGCTGCTGCTGGCGATTGCGCCCGGCGTTTTGTGGGTGGCGGCACTGCTCGCCGCGCTGCTGCCGGTCGGAACTTTGGTCGCCCCCGATGTCGCCGACGGCACGCTCGACCAGCTCGTCACGCGCGGGCTGGCGCTCGCAACCTTTGC
>ERZ724517.2374-NODE-2374-length-10027-cov-5.650622_pt1 | contig 10027 bp, 13 predicted proteins | sample MGYA00376050_ERZ724517 | MGnify/ENA primary metagenome ERZ724517 (study PRJEB28724, sample SAMN07190886) | activated sludge metagenome | isolation source: activated sludge of sewage treatment plant in Hong Hong | place: USA: Christiansburg, Virginia | collected... | reverse complement strand
AAATATATCGAAACACAATCTTAAAAATTACAGATTATTAAGCTAAACTTAACTTGGATGGTGATTCTTCAAACAAAACTGTTGGGTTTTTGTACATAACTTAAAAACCGATGCATTTTATCGAGAATCACAAAACAATCAACAACCAAAGCAAACTTATTGGTTTTTAACACTTTGACACCCTTGCACCGCTAGGAAAAACAGTACGCTATTTTACTTGGTTATGACGGTATTTTTTTAGCAAACCGCGCTTTGTTGCCTTTTGTAACAATAAAAAAATTTGCTGCAATTTCTGTTGCAATTTTAATTCAAGAAAAAAATTTGCCACAACTTCTGTTGCAATTTTAATTCAAGAAAAAAAATTGTCACAACTTCTGTTGCAATTTTGATTCAAGGAAAAATTTTGCCACAGAAGTTGTGACAATTTTTTTAAATGAGAAAATTTTGACACAGCTTTTATTTTTTGGAAGACAAAACGGAAAAAAGCAAGACGATGTGACTAAGACTTGCTGTTGTTATGCTCAAAACTTTGGGCTGGGTTTTTAGCATGTGGTTCGATTCTTTTTCTTATTTTCGTTTTGTGGTAGTGGCGACAAGTTGGTTTCCAAACTACAATTACGGCTAGTATCAACCGCTATAAGCAACCATCAATCAATTATGAATAAAATAGCTTTTGTATGCTGCCTCATACTCTTGTCATCTTGCAAAAGTTATATCATACCCATCGAAAGTTTTAAAGCGCAATTTGATACTATCAACGCAACAAAATTGGTTGATAAAACTACAATTGGGCCATGGCGTGATGTACATAAATACAAAGCCAATCCAATTCAGGTCATAAAATGCTTGAACAAAGAGGGCAAACCTGCTCAATTAATAAACAGACCATCCATTGAAATGAGAGTAACCTATGGTCGAAAAAAGAAAAGGACAATCTTTTATTTTGATAAAGTTTATCTAGAAAATGGTTATATCGTGGGCGGTCAATCGCGAATCTTAGATTTTATGGAAAAGAAAATTCCAATTGACAGCGTTTCAAAAATAGAAGTGCAAGATGGACAGAAAAAATACAGGTATTTAAATTAAATTCTGGGTGTCTTTTACAACTTGAAAACACCATGCTGGTTTTCGGTTCGTTGTTGTTTTTTTTCTAAATTCGTTTTGTGGTTGTGGAGAAATGTCGGTTACCTAGTCGCTAAGAGTTCTAGCATCGAACGTTATGCGTGATACTGCAAACTTTGGTTTAACAACGAGGAAATTAAATTAAAAATAATAATATTATGAGAAAAATTATAACGCTTCTTTTAATTTTGTTAGCACTGCCTATTTACTCTCAATGGGTAGAACAAAATTCAGGTGTTGACAAAGCTCTGAATGATGTTTATTGCGTAACACAAGATCTTGTTTTTGTAGTTGGAAATAATGGAATAATATTAAAAACTACTGATGGCGGTACCAATTGGATACAAAAAAATTCAGGAACTAACCGGGATTTGATGAAAGTACAGTTTATAAATTCAAATGTTGGTTTCGCGTTGGGTGCTCAGACGTTACTTAAAACTATAGATGGAGGGGAGAACTGGAACGCTATGGATATAGGCGAAACGAATAATTTTTATCCAACTGGACTGTCATGTGTTAGTGAGAATGTTTTTTACATTTCTTCTGGCCTTCTTTTTAAAAAGACCCTAAACGGCGGTATTACTTTTGAAACGGTTGAAGTACCAGTTGGTCAGAATATCGAAAACATTCAATTCCTTACCGAACAAATAGGCTATAAGAAAAGTCCTGATAAACTTTACAAAACAAATGATGGTGGTAATACTTGGAATGTTGTACTAAATAATTTTAATAATGGCTCTTTTTTCTTTCTTAACCAAAATATAGGCTTTGTCAACTCAAATGGAGCTCTGTACAAGACTATTGATGGTGGATTAAATTTTTCTTTTATTGAGTATCAAGATGAATCAATGTTGCAAGGGATAGACCTATTTTCTCTAAATGAAAACGTAGTATGGGAAGTTGATGGTTTATTTTTATTGTGTGGCTGTCCACCGGAATATTGCCTTACAAAAAAAAATCAATTAGAAAGTCCCGAAAACCAAGTCATACATAACTGTGATTTAGTAGCTGGTTGGGGTTCAATGTTAAGTGCAATTCACTTTGCTAATGATACAAATGGCTATGCTGTAGGTTATTTTAGTTATACAGGAGATATGGGGCCGCCGCTTTCAAAAGGTACTATTTTTAAAAACTCAACCGGAAATATGCTAGGTACAAATAAAAGTGATAAAAAAAATGAGGTTACTATTTACCCTAATCCTGCTTCTGATAATATAATTGTATCTTTCTCCGAGAATTCAAAAAAATCTTTTTCTGTAGAAATAACAAACTGTTTGGGTGAAGTAGTATTTTCCAAATTTTATCAAGCAGAAAATACTGCTGTGATTAATGTAGAATCATTTTCGAAAGGAATTTATTTTCTAACAATTATAAGTCAAGAAAAAAGAAATATACAAAAAGTAGTTATTAAATAATGACTTTAATAAGTAGGCCAATAAGTTGCAACTATCGGTAACACGCGTTATCCAATATTTCCGTTTTACGAAATGCTGTGCGCTTTTTTACTATTTTCGTTTTGTGCTAGTTGAGAAGTCTCGGTTGCCAAGCCGCAACTTCCGGTAGCGGCAAACTTTATAGCCAATTGTAACTCAAACAATACCTTAGAGCCACTACCGTATGTAGTGGCTTTTTATATTGAATAATGTAAAGTATTAAACTAATTCTATAATCCTAACTATTTTATATCAAACTAGCTTTACAAAACTAAAGTTTAAATAAAACACATCATGGAAACAAAAGAAAAAAATGCAGGAAAAGTAAAACCTAAAAAATCTGCAGCTGAGGGTTTAAGAGATTTATTTGTTGATTCATTGAAAGACATTTATTGGGCAGAAAAAGCACTTACCAAAGCGCTTCCAAAAATGGCTAAAAATGCTACAAATGAGAATTTGGTAGCGGCCATTAATGACCATCTTACTGTTACTGAAAAACAAGTGACTAGGCTTGAGCAGGTATTTACAAGTATAGGTGAAAAAGCTACTGCTAAAAAATGTGATGCTATGGAAGGTTTAATCAAGGAAAGTGAAGGTATTCTTGAAGAAACTGAACCAGGAGCAGTTCGTGATGCTGGAATTATCGCTGCATCACAAAAAATTGAGCATTATGAAATTGCCACTTATGGTACACTAGTAGCCTTTGCCAAAACGCTTGGTGAAACTCAGGCTGTAAAACTACTCGAAGAAACGCTAGCTGAAGAAAAAGAGGCCGATGTTACTCTAACTGAGGCAGCTTACAACACTATTAACTTCGACGCTACGGCTGGTGATAAACAATAAAATACATTGGGTTACATTTAGCCTGCAGCATTTAATTATGTTGCAGGCTTTTTTTTTCCTATTTTCGTTTTCGGTAAAGGCGAAAATTTGTTTAAAAACCTGGCACACTGTAGTAAGGAAGTTTGTCAATAAGCCTGCTCAAAAGCATCTATAAAATTAGAACCAGTATGAACAATCGAGAAATTTTTAGTTTCAGAATTTTAAACTACCCTGTAGAATTGGTTTATCATGCTTTCGCAAATCCCAATCATTTAAAACATTGGTGGGGTCCGGAAGGATTCACCAATACCATTCATGAATTCGACCTTAAACCCAACGGAAAATGGACCCTTACCATGCATGGCCCAGAAAAAGGAAATTATGAAAATGCATCGGTGTTTAAAGAAGTAATTCCGCATAAACTGGTAAGCTGGAAAAGAAATTCAAATCCGTTGTTTGATATGGAAATAGCGTTCGAAAAGCTAGACCAGCATAAAACACTGATTTCATTTAGAATGATTTTCGAAACGGTTGAAGCTTGCGACAAAATCAGACGCTTTGCCGAACCAAATAATGAAGAAAACTTCGATCGCTTGGAAAGGGAAATTCTAAACGTTAAGTTGTCCTAGCCCAAAACAACTACAATTTACAATCGCTGATTTGTATTGTATGCTGAACTTTTTTTCTAACTTCGTTTTGTGTTGGTAGAAAATATTTGATTTTCATAGCATGTCATAGCTTGAGCTTCTATAATTTCAGAAACCTTCACGTTGTATGGTAAAACTCCTAAAAAAATAAAGCTATGAAATCCGAAGACCTATCAAATTTAAGCAACAAAGAACTTTTGCAGCAACTAAAAAAATTAAAAAACAATAAAATAATTGATGCTACACTTATTGGTTTTACCATTGGCATCGTAGTTTACAGTGCCGTAAAAAATGGCTTTGGCTTTTTCACTTTCTTTCCATTAATACTAACCTATATTGTAGTTAGAAATTCGAAGAACACTAAAATCTTAGAAATAGAAATACAAAAAGAGTTAGACAATCGCAACTCCAAATAAAAATGACAAGAATAAATCAATTAAAAACTAAAAGTGGTGAAATAGCACCCTAGGGTTTTTAGTTTATTATCCGTTATGTTTTATTATTGTATTACATTGTAAGCTCCAAATTTAATTTCCAAACTCGCTACCAGCACCACGATATTGGTGACAGGTTTAAAGTTCAGAAAAAAAACTTTTTTGTATGAAGATAGAAGAACAAATTGAAGCTTATATAACCAGTCAACCTGAACCAAAAAGAAGCGACATGCAAGCGTTACACCTTTCCATTCAGGAAGCAAAGCCTGACTGTAGATTATGGTTTTTAGATAGCAAAAACAGTGAGGGTAAAATAGTTTCTAATCCGAATATCGGATACGGCGAATACACCATAAAATATGCTGACGGAACCACCAAAGTATTTTATCAAATTGGCCTCAGTGCTAACAAAACCGGAATCTCTGTTTACATTCTAGGTCTCGATGACAAAACCTACTTAACCCAAACGTATGGCGAAAAAATAGGAAAAGCCAGTGTAACCGGATATTGTATTAAGTTTAAAACGCTAAAAGATATCAACACGGCAATACTACAAGCAGCCATTAAAGATGGGTTTGAGGCGCAGCATAAAAAAGACAATTCGCTTTTAAAATAATCTGTTTATGCTTGTAAAATCACAACAGCCAAGCAACAAACCTTTGTATTATGAGTAAATACAATACCCTGTGGGAATACATCAACAAAAATGGTGAACCATCATTGCAATTAACTTTTGATGCCATTAAAGACATTGCTGGAATAGCAATAGACCATTCTTTTTTGAATTATAAAAAAGAACTGCTACAATACGGTTATAAGGTTGAGAAAATTTCTTTGAAAGACAAAATGGTCTATTTTCAAAAGATAAATTAACAACAAACAAAAAGGTGAATGCACAACCAAGTGCTAACTTAAAAGAAAAGGCAAGCGTTCACCGACAGCTCCGTATCCTGAAATGGTCACATGGCAAAACCACAACAAATGAAATTACTGGTTTTCAGTTTATTGTAAGTTTTTTTTCCTATATTCGTTTTGTGCTACTGCAAAACCCCATCGCAAAAGCAACATGCCGAAAAGTTTATTAATTTAAATTACACCAAGATGGAAAATAAGGAAACAAAGGAAAGCCTCTATACCAAGGCACTCAATGAAACAAAAAAACCTGGTTTTTTAAAAGCGCTTACTGTATTTTTTTGCTGTGTGATTATCGCGCTGATTATCGGGTTTATTTTTGATGCCGTGCAGATGGCAGCTACGATAGGAATCGGCTTAGGCTTGGTTTGGATGGGCGTAGCTTACTTAAATCAAAAAGAATAAGCAACGAGCCTGTGTGATTTTCAAAACCCATTTTTAAAAATAATTGCTAGGATTGGTTTTTAGATTCATTTGAGGTCATCTCGAAAAATTATCGCTATAAAAACATCTTGTTGGTGTTGCTCTTGACGTTTTCCTCTTGTATCGTCCAAGACAAATCTTTATTCACAAAGGTTTTAAAAATCAAATATACCTCTGGCGAAAAAACCAAGACTATTAAATAAATGACTTTCTTTTAAGGGATTGTAAAATTTTTCGAAGCCTTACATTCAAAATACTGCATTGGAAATCGCAGCCCTATGTTAATATTGAAAACATAGCTTCGGTAGCTTAGAGAATCGAATCCAAAAAAAAAAAAATAAGTCAACGATGATTTAAAATTTCGTAAATCCACCGCTATTTTTGCGTGATTTTTTCTGTTTCACTTTGCAATTGCGAGTAAAATTACCTTAAAATCGTCAGGAAAGATCATTTAAAGTTGTCCTTGCGTTAGATGAAAATCGCTACATTTGAAACAAACCTAAACCTGATGAACAAGCTTTTGAATTTTATCGATCTTACCATTGGAGAAGACAAAAAAGAAACGGTGCTCGAAAATGTAAAATCGAACATTTCCTTCCGAGGCGCCAACCTTTGGATTCTAGCTTGTGCTATTGTGGTGGCATCGATCGGATTGAATGTCAACTCGACTGCTGTAATCATAGGTGCAATGCTAATATCGCCATTAATGGGACCAATAATAGGTGCCGGATTTGCACTAGGTATTTTCGACTTTGGGCTGTTAAAAAAATCATTAAAAAATTTACTGATTGCAACGGTAGTGAGTTTGCTGGTTTCGACACTGTATTTTTATTTAAGTCCATTTAAAGAAACACAATCTGAACTGCTTGCGCGGACTTCCCCAAACATTTATGACATCCTAATCGCGTTCTTCGGCGGATTGGTTGGAGTAATAGCCATCACCCGAAAAGAAAAAGGCAATCCGATTCCAGGAGTTGCCATTGCGACAGCCTTAATGCCTCCACTTTGCACAGCGGGTTATGGTTTGGCCATAGGCAACTATCGCTTTTTTGCTGGTGCCATTTATCTGTATACAATCAATTGTGTATTCATTTGTGTCGCAACTTTCTTGATTGTTAAATTCTTGAATTATCCCCGCTTGATTCAGGTTGAAAAAGCGCGTGAGAAAAAAATCACTTATGTCATTACGGCATTAACGATTGTTTTGCTGCTTCCCAGTGTTTACTTCGGTTACACCCTTTTTGAAGAAAAAAAATTCGAGCAAAAAGTCAATATGTTCCTTCAAAAGGAATTCACCGATAAAGGTTATATGATTATCTATAAAAAAGCGCGCTACAAGTCCAATCCGAGTAGTCTTGAAATTGCCTTACTTTCTAAAAGATTCACGCCCCAAGAACGCGCTGCCATTACCCAAAGTTTGAAACTGTACGATTTGAAAAACATCCGGTTAAAAATTCGTCAAGATACTACCAATTTGAAGCGAGACATTTTAAATCAAATCAAAAATGACAAATCGAATGTTGATGAAAAAGATGCCATAATTGCAACGTTGAAAAAAGAAATTCAGGAAAATAAATTTGACAATAAATCTTTACTCAAAGAAGCAAGAATACTGTTTCCAAACTTGAAAGACATTTCTATTTCTAATCATCCTTTTGATGTAGACCAAAATAAAAGCAATATTGTGCCTGTGGTGATTTATTCAAGCGAAAGAGCACTAAACAAAGCCGATGCGCAAAAATTAGAGCTTTGGGTAAAAACAAGGATTAAAAAAAACAAAGTAGAAGTGTTTTGGAAAAGCAGTAATTAATCCGGGCTACGTTTGATATTGGTTTCGATAAATTTCAGATGCTTTTTACTAATTTCGTTGTGGCCAGATTGACAAATAATTCAAGTCAATTGCCGCATCAGAAACCGAATAAATAATTGCATGAAATTTAACCCAATTACTGTTACACTAAAAAACAACAGAGAAATCACCATCAGAAGTGCAGTCATTTCTGATGCGGAAAAGCTTTTAGCAACCATAAAAGAATACATCAACGACAGCGAATACATTCCAAAAAAGACGAGTGAAATCACCATTACGGTAGCACAAGAGCGCGATTGGATTAGCAGTTTCATTGAAAAACAAAATTCATTACTTCTCATTGCTGAATATGATCAGGAAATCATCGGAAATCTCGACATTACCGGAAGCTCGCGAATCATGATGCAACACACTGGCGTTATCGGAATGGGCATGCAAGCCGCATGGAGAAATTCAGGTTTAGGAACCGAACTGATGAAAGCCGCTATTGCGTGGGCAGAAAAAAACCCGATACTAGAACTGCTTTGGCTTCAAGTGTATACTGCGAATGTTTTGGGTTTGAGTTTATACCGAAAGATGCACTTTACTGAAAATGGCATCATTCAAAACTACTTTAAACACAACGGGAAATATTATGACAATCTTACCATGAGCTTGGCTGTAAAATAAACATCCAATCTCCTCAAATTGAATCTGTAACATCATACTTTAGAATCAAAAAAGCGAAAGAATAGCAATTATAAAGTAACAACCAACCAACAAATCATGCCCGAGCCTACTTAATCAACTTTCACAGTCAATTAAAACAGTACATTGAGTAAAACAGCAAACATAAGACAACTTTATAAACCTATCCAACCGACAGTAAAACAATCGGGTGAAAATGTTACTTATGTTGAATTTTTGCCTGATGGTAAACTACAAGATTTCATTTACTGCTATTGGCAACTTAGAACCACCAAACCGCTTGCAGAACCATTCAATTATAACGTTGTTGCAGATGGCTGCATTGATATTTTTTTTGAATGCAACAACCCCGATGATAGCTATGTAATGGGGTTTTGTAAAAAGTTTACGGAGTTTCCACTTGACAACGAATTCAATTATATTGGTGTGCGCTTTTTGCCAACCATGTTTCCACAACTATTTAAAGTTAATGCAAAAGCCTTGAGCAACAAAGCTGAGCCTCTCAACAAGATTGCACCAACTACCGCTAACTTTATAACAAACAATTTTAATGGTGCTACTATCACTGATGAAATACAAAGCCTTTTTGATGCTTATTTTCTTCAACTTATAGCCAATACAAGCTTTAACGACGACCATCGATTGTATAAAGCAATTGAGATTATTCTAGAAAAATTTGGCGTTATAGATATTGAAAACGATTTAAAAACAGGCATTAGTTCAAGACAACTTCGCAGACTTTTTGAATACTACATCGGCGACTCAGCCAAGGTTTTCAGTAAAGTGGTTCGGTTTCAAAATGTCTTAAACGCCAAACCATCGACACAAAGTTTAAGGCAAAATAAATTGTTTTTCGATGTCGGATATTACGATCAGGCGCATTTTATAAAAGAATTTAAAAATTTCTATGGTGTAACGCCAAGCCGGGCTTTTGGCAGATAAATTGTCCGTTTTTTACAATGTTGGTTTTGTGTTATGTTTGAATTTTACATCACAAAATCAAAAGAAAATGAAACGACCATACGCTTTACTTCTTGCCGTTTGTTTTACGACAAGCGTATTTTCGCAAGGAAATTTATCAATAAAAAACCCAAACAACATGAAATTAAACGCGGGCATCATCACTAACAAATTGGCTGAAACCAAGCATTTTTACACTGCTATTTTAGGATTTGGAGTCACATTCGAAAACGAATTTTACCTCTTACTGCATACGCCAAATAGGGAAGCAGAAATCAGTTTTTTACTGCCAAACCATCCGAGTCAACAACCTTTGTTTCAAAAACCATTTACAGCACAAGGAGTTTACTTTACGATTGAAGTCGAAGATGTAGATAAGATTTACAATGACTTAAAAAAGAAAGGCGTTGAAATTAAAATAGAAATTCGCAACGAGCCATGGGGCGACAGGCATTTTGCCATACAAGATCCTAATGGAATCGGAATTGACTTTGTGACCTATTCTCCACAAGAGTAAGGCGAAAAAATGCAATAAATCTCCTAATGAGTGACTAACATAATAGCAAAATATAGGGTTTTATTCGTTTTATCTATTCTTCAAGAGTTTTTTGAGTAAGCATAGTGTATGGATAAAGTATAGATACTGTATGGCTAGTGTATGGATAAAGCATCAATGGTGAATAATTCAAAACGACTGTCCAATATCTCAAAGCCTTTAAATGAAAAAGCCTCCCTTGACGAAGGAGGCTCTTTCTTGAGTTAACTTAACCATGCTTA
>ERZ724517.2372-NODE-2372-length-10033-cov-4.098417_pt1 | contig 10033 bp, 11 predicted proteins | sample MGYA00376050_ERZ724517 | MGnify/ENA primary metagenome ERZ724517 (study PRJEB28724, sample SAMN07190886) | activated sludge metagenome | isolation source: activated sludge of sewage treatment plant in Hong Hong | place: USA: Christiansburg, Virginia | collected... | reverse complement strand
ACCCTTTACCAAAAATCCGTTTTCGAGTAAGGCTTTCGCCAAAGGCAAACCCAACCAACCGCAGCCAAGAATACTAATTTGTGTCATTTTATAAAAAATAGAATGCTCAAAAGTAGTTTAAAAACACTCCATTTGGAAATCGAATTGCTTTAAGATTTCTTCTTTTTTTCCTGTTCTTTTAAAATAGTTTCTAAAAAAGGCGCGGTAACTTTCTCCATTTCAATTTCGGTAATAGTCAATGCTTTTGGATTTTTAACGAGTTCCAACCAAGGTTTTGGTTGGCCAAAAGGATAACTTCCAAAAACAATTACAGGTGTCCCCTTGAATTTTACGTTTTCATCGTCAATCAAAACCCATTGATCTGCCCATTTGTATAAATATTTGGCGTCTTTTTCTTGTAGCCTCAAACACGAATGTGAGGCAGGAAAACCTGGCATATCGTATTGATGAAACCCAATACCTCCTTTGTTTGCGATATTAAAATTCCATAATAATTTCCATTCATCATCAACGGTGCTGATGGTTTCTTCGGCTTTCCAATTGCAGAAAAATAAGCCAGTGGGAGTTGGATTTTTTTTCTTGCCCATATTGGTTGGGCCAGTGTAAATCAAAATCCCGTTTTCATAAGCTGCAAAAGTTTGGGTCGGATACGAAAAGAAAAGGATTTTATCGACATCCGCCAAATAAGGAACTTCAACCGGAAAAGGCAAATAAAATGCAATATCACCACTCATATCCGTTGGAATAATCACGGAATCCATTTTGGTAAAAAACGCTTTGTCAGTTCTGTTTACGGCAATGGCAATTTCCAGACTTGCGGAATCCTTGTTTGTTTTTAACCATTCTTTGGTATTTTCTAAAGTATAGGAAACCGCTTTGGGTGTTTTTCGAACGGGTGCTTTTTTGACAACTTTAACGGTTTGTTGCGTGTTTTCAGCTTCCACTTTTTTGCAAGAAAATGAGGCAAACGCCAACATAATTCCAAGGAATAGAATCGATTTTTTCATAACGGTTTATTTTATGTAAAAATGATGGAATTATGGGAGTAAACAGTTACATAATTATGGGGAATTGTTGTAGTTTTTACGGTTTTGGATGGTACTGCTGGGAATAAATTGGTTGTAGTTAAAGATGACATTGCTATTTTACAGCCCTTTTTCGTAGTGTCAGTCCATTTGTTAGAATTTCATATAGTATTTTCCATCAGCAATTTTTGCAAATGTTAATGTGTCATTACCGTATGTCATTAAAGTATCATTAGTTACAGGAGTTAAAGGTATTAAAGCACCTGATTTTTGAAGTTTGCCTTTAAGCCACATTCCAAATATCTGCAATCTTTTTTTAGAACGTATGTTTTTATGATAGTCTCCTTGGGTACTCATAGGAATTATATATCCATCATCTGTATAAGCATCAAAGTCGCCTATAGGGTACAAAGGATTTGATGAAAGTTTCACATTTGCTATTAATTCAATTTCATACCAAGGTCGTGGTTTAACGTATCCCGTTTTTGTATTTAAACGACCTTTGCCAAAATACACATTAAGACTTGATTTTTCTTTTTCTGCAATTCTGTCTAATGGATAAATAAACTGAGGAAGTTTTGAAATGTCAATTGAGGTTGGGTCGTATCGTTTTAAATTGTCAAGAGTAACTAATGAAATTTTTTCTTTGTATTTTTTTGAACCAGGGACAACAATATCTGCCTTTAAAATTGAGACAGAATTTTCTTCTGATAATAGATATGATAAAAAATCTTTAACTTTACCTTTAGTTGAAGTGTCATTTATTGAAACAGTACATTCAATATTCCCTGAGGTACCACTTGAAGAGAAATTTGAGGAACCAACAAAAATATTGTCTTGCGTACCATTGTCAAAGTGGTAAACTTTACCGTGATATTTTCTTGTGTATGTTACATAAACTCCAGAATTTTTATTGAGTTTATGTAAGTCTATGCAAAGCGAATTTAATATATCTAGTTTTGTTTGACTTAAACCTTCATAAAAAGCCATTCCAAGTAATAATCTAACACTACCGCCATTTCTGATAATTTATTCTATAAAATCCCAATCAATAGAATATGCATCTAACCATTCTTTGTCATAAAACACTTGAAAAATATCATCACATAACCATCTGTAATTTAATTTTTCATTGCCGAAAAAATAAATATTACCAACGGGAACTTTAATTCCTTTTTTCAACAAATCTTTTCTTAATTTGACTAATTTATTTACCATTTTAAGTGTTCTGAATGATAATTTACTTGAGTTGAGGTAATTGAGTTTTCTTTCAATTTTAAATTTAATATAGGGTTTTCAATGGTGGTTATTTTTGGTGTTTCAATGATATTGCTAATTACAACTAAAATATAATCATCTTTATATTCTATTGCTTTTTCATATTCATTTTTAGTCAATCTTATACCGCCAGCATTATTTCTAACCCCTTTTACTTCTGCTAAATAGAATTTCGAATTATTTTCTATTTGAAAATCGTAACCATCCCCAAATAATCTTGCATCTTGAATTGAGCCTCCTTTAAAGGTTTCTACAAAATTATAGTTATTGTAAAAATATAACTCAGCTTCTTGTCCAGTTTGTTGTAATTGTTTAAATCTTGATTTTAAAACTGGACTAATTTCACTATCTATTTTTAATTCAATTTTGAAATCTTGTTTAATATATAATTTTACAATTTCGGAAAAACCTTTTACATTTTCGTTTCCAAACAAACTATCAACAAAAAGTTTTCTGCTAATATATTGTTCTCTTTTTTGCCACCAACCACTTCATAAAATTAAAAAAAAAGGGTCAAGCATATCTTGCCTGTTTTTTATAGTACCGACTGTTTCGCAAACTCCAATTTCTATAAGATATTGATAGAAACTAGATTTTGATTTAAATCCAAATTGAGCGATAAATTCTTTGTCAAATTTTGCTAAACCGTAGCCTAATAAATTAAGTAATTCATAATGCTCGTGTTTCCGGTTATCTTGTTTTTCCATTACGATTAGGCACAAGCTTTAATGTTAGGTAGCTTGAGGAATAAATAAGAACCTCCACAACCCGAAAATAATGAAACCACAGAATAAGGGTTTTTTAATGCTCCATTTTTTGGAGTAAATGTATAGTTATTGCGTTCAACAAACATTTCTATTTGTGGTTCTTCGACTAAAGTAAGCGTATTTTCGGCTTCTAAAATATATGTATTTTTTACGGTGCTTTTTAAACGCATTTTAATTGAATTTTTGTTGCTAATTTATGGACAAAAATAGTTGTTTTTTGCTCTTGAAAACTTAGTTATTAAATAAGTTGTCAACGGTAGGTAAAAAAGGGAATTAATGATTTATTCTTTGTTTCCGTCAAATGCAGATTGTCCAAAAAAATTCGTGACTTATTTTGACCGCATTTTTAATTTTTATGTCATCACAATTTGTGACAACATACTTATTAGAGCTTCCTCAAACTGTCCTTTCAACCACCAAACTATCTTTTTGAATCACATTTCCAACATTCACAGCAATTGGTTTAACTATTTTTGCCGATAGTTTTCGTTCACCCTTTACAACCAAGATCCTTCGGAAGCATTTGCAAAAAAGGCATAGCTTCGTCGTAATTGAGTTCTTCATAATCCAATCCTAACCGCCTGATATTGTTATAATAGGTTTGGTGATTGTCATAATAGTTTTTTTCAGATTGCACAAACCAAGCCTTACTTCCTAATTTTTGGGCAATGAACCATTTTTCCAAAAGCCTTGCCGTTCGTCCGTTTCCATCATCAAAAGGATGGATTTTCACAAAAACCAAATGCAGCATCGAAGCATAAAATAAGGTTTCTTCAAATGATAAATCGGCTTTTATCAAAAGGTCTAAATCAGTATAAAATCGCTGCATTTCCGATTCTACTTTATCGGGTGTGGCTGCCACGTATTCAATTTTTCCATCTTTGGTAATCACAAACATATTGCTAACTCTCATTTTTCCTTGTTTCAATTTTTTCAAAATATGCTTTGTTAGCTGTGAATGAACTGATTCAATGTTTTTTTGGTTCAGTACATTTTTTTGAGCAAAAAGATAAGCATCATATAAATCGTCAATTTTGCGAGTGTAGTCAGGCAAGTATTCAATATCAAAACGTTTGTGTTTAATATAAGAATCTAGTTCAATAGGTTCGCCCTCAATTTTTGAAGAAAAAACAGCTGATACAGAAGTGTAAAAACTAAAAGTGTCAATACTTAATTCACTATCATTCAGGTTTTCAAAATCCTGCTTTATCGACAGGTCGAAAGCAGCAAGGTATTGTTTTAGTAAATTAGTTGGTATGATATTTAATTTTATCTGCATCAGACTTATTTATAAATTTTTGAAAATACTGTCATAAATAAAGTTTGTTCTTTTGGTTTCAATTGCCTTTGGCTTTAGCCAAAGGGTTTTTTGAAGTTGCATTCATTGGCTTTAGCCAAAATTGTATAATTGTTTTGGCTAAAGCCAATTGCATTAATCCCAAATTCCGTTGACTTTAGTCAACGGCAATTGAAACAACAGTATTACAGCAAAATTAAAGGTTAATTAGTATTATTCAGCTAATATAATCATTATTTTCTTACTGGAATATTAGTATGCAGTCACAATTTGTGACCGCATATTATGGCTTCCTCAAACTGTCTTCCTCAACAACCAAACTATCTTTTTCAATTACATTTCCAACATTCAAATCAATAGGTTTAACCGTTTTTGGAGAAGGTTTTATTTTCTCTTTAATAATCACGGCATCAGTCAAAACATAAGGCGTTGGCATCATCCAATCGGCTCTTTTCCCCATCGAAAACAGTGGATTATTCATCAAATCAAACGAACTTTCCAATAAATCCAAATCCAAAACACTCGAAGAGGCAACACTAAATTCTATTTCCAGCGGAAGTTGATCCACCACATAATAACTCAACAATTTCGTGCCTTTTCGTTCGTATTTGGAACCTTTTTGTCCCAATAAAGACAAACCATTGGCCTTGAAATTTTGAATAACCAAAGCTTCATTGGCAAGAATATCATAACGATTGACTTTTCGGGTTGGCGTGATTCGGATTTTTAAGTAACGATTTGCACCAACAATACTGTCTTTAAGGAATTCTACAACGGGTCTCGAAAGGACTTTCATTGGCGCATCGGCGGTGAAAGTAAATGCAGTTTTGTATTTGCTGGGCAACGAAATGGAGCTTAATGCTCCGGCATCTCTAGGGTTTTGACCTAAATAAGTTTTGGTCCAGTCGTCCAAATTGGTGTCGTAAGTCGCCCAAGTTGCTTTGTTTTTGTCGGCATCCAAAATATAAACCAAGCTATTCGATTTGGCTTTGCCTAATTCATAACCGGAATAATAATGGGCTTTGGCAAAAAATCCAATCGCCAGCACCAACAGAATTCCGGACGCCATTCCTTTTCGCATAAACGAACCAAAAACAGGAAGCAATAAACCAAAAGTTAAGGCCGTGAGAATGGCACTTCCAAACAAGACTTTCAACCCTAAACCTATCGGGAACATTTGGATAAATGGTGCAATAATTAGCAAGGCAGGAATGCTCAAAAAGAGGTTCAAAATCCATTTTGATTTTTGGGTAAGCACAAAAGAAGCCAACATTAGCAATCCTGTAAAGGCGGGAATAATCAAAAATCCTGCTCCTTTCAGTAAAAAAGCCAGTAATCCGTTGATCAGAATCCAAAAGAATAATGGCGCAACATAATGGTTCATTGTCACTTTTTTGAAAGAGAAAATTTGGTAAAAAGCAAAACAAATCGCCAAACTCAAAAGCGTGAAAGCCGCAATGTAATCGTGACCGTTATAGGTAAATCCGTTGAGCAAATCATTGTATTGCGGATAGAGTAGCAGCAATAATTTCCACCCTAAAAATGTTATTAAACCCGAAACTATCACCGAGCCCAAAAACGGAATGAATCCTTTGGCCATTTCTGGGAAAGACAAAAGGCGTTTGCCCATTCCAATGAATATCAAAAATAACAAAAGCACAAAAGCGATAATCACCATTGGCAAAACCCAACTAAACGGATAACTGATGAAGGTAAAAGGAATCGAAAAATAGACATCATCTTCGGTGGCTTGTGTCGAATTCAAATCGGCATTCGAAAAATAATCCAGCAACGGCATCAAGTATTTTCCTTGATGTGCCAGGGTGTTTTTGTCCAAATGATGGAGGTCGTCTTGAGCGGTGTGGTAGTTGTAATGATCGTCTATAAAAGCAAAATTGTAGCCTTGAATATTGCCTTGTTCCCTGAAAACGGTCAAATCGGTATCGTTGGGCAACATTTTGTAAACGCTGTACATCAAGGAATTCGAAACCGGATATTGGGTGTTGGCTGAAGCAAATTGGTTGACCAATCCAGCATTTCCGGCATTAGTTTCCATTAACATATAACTCGGTCCTGAACTTCCTCGAGCTTCAAAATTGAGAATCAAACCGACTTCTTTTGCCCAATTGTGTTGGGTTACAAAAAGTGCCGCGCCATTCAAACCCAATTCTTCGGCATCCGAAAACAGAATAATGATGTCGTTTTTGGGTTGTTTTTTGTTGTAGGTAAAAGCGCGTACACTTTCGAGAATTGTTGCTACACCTGAACCTGCATCGCTTGCGCCTTTGGAATAGGAATGTGGCGCGCTGTCATAATGCGAAAGCAGGAGCAAGGCTTTGTCGCTGTTTGTGCCTTTTATTCGAGCCAGAATGTTTTTGCATTTGGTTAAAGTTCCCCAATCCGAAAAGGCAAAACCTTCTTGGATGGAAGTTTGTAGACCCATATTTTGCAATTCTTTTACTAAATAATTGGCCACAACATCGTGATTTTCGGAACCCACATAATGTGGTTTTTGCGAAATGTTTTTGACTTGTTCCAAAGCTCTTTGGGTAGAAAACTCAGCAAGCGGAGCATCGTCATCAGATGTCCATTGCGGCATCATTGTGAAGAAAATAAATCCAAGGATTCCCAGAAGGAACAACACGGATAAAACGGAGGAATAACTTTTTTTCATATTAGTAGATTTGGGATCTAAATTTCTTTTTTGACAAGCATATAATAATCTTCCTCCAATGCACGATAGCCTTGGTCGTAAACAAAATAGTAGGTGTTTCCGGTTTTAGTTTGCAAAATATTGGTAAAAAACTCATAATCGAATCCTTTGCTCAACAGTTTTGATTTGGTGGTTTTGCCTTTTCCATCGACATTCAAGGCTGATAGAATTCGGTAATTTTTGCGCAATTTATTGTTCACGTTGCGCATAAAATTGGTGCTGTCTTTGTTTATTTTGTTGTTGTAGGCGTTGCGGCAACCATCGCTGCAAAACTTTTTGTCTTCGCGACCTACAATTTTGTCTCCACATTCCAGGCAGGTTTTGTCCATAGTTTTATCTTATTCGATTGATAAATCTTTTGTGTTTTTCTTGATTTTTGCCATTCCAGTTCTACTTGAATTGCATTCTTTTTTAACAACTCTTAATGTTGCTTTTTCTTTATGATAAATTCTAAATTGTTCTTTTAATTCTTCATTTTTAAACAATAAAAAATTATTATCATCTGTGAAATATTCTATTTTCTCTAAATCAATTTTAGTTACTTCTTTAAATCGGTCAACAATAATCGAAAATGTGTTGGGTTGTCTGTGGTCAACTACCAAATCTTCCCATTTAGATAGTTCACCTGTTTCTTGACATTTTACGTGTCCATTTATATAATAATTTTCAAAATATTTTCTCTTTACGAGATTCATATCATTATTGATTGTATTTCGGCAAGCAATATTGAATGTTGAATCTGCTGTAATCTTTGGTCTGTTTATAATGTAAGTATATGAAATCTGTTTTGTTGATGAATCATCAAAAATGAGTTCAAAGCATTTGGTGTTAAATTGAACTTTACTGATTTTAATGTCTCTTATTTTAGAATAGTCAATGGTGTCATATATTTTTTGTCCAAGTCTTTTATACTTTTCATCGTCAAATGAATAATCATATTCTAGTAAATTCAATAGATCATTGAAGTGTTCATCGTTGAGTAATTCCTCAAAATTGTATGAATTCAAGATGTTTTTATAATGTAGTAATGCATCTTTTTTAAACTTAAATTCTCTTTCACCTATTTTAATTGGATTTCTCATTTTGAAGCTGTTTCTTTTTTCTTAAAATTGACCTTTGTGCAATAGAGCTTGTTCAATATGTGCCAAATGATGGTTGCAATGCCAAGCATACACTCCAATAGTTTCTTCTAAACTTGAAATTTTCAGATTTTCTGGATGAAAAAATTGTCGTTTTAATTCTTTTCCACCAAGACTTTTCAAAAGTAAAACCCAACGAGCGTGAACGCCTTCGATGATTTGAATAGAAGGCGAAATATTATTAGAATTGCCATCGGCGAGTCCTGCCCACAATGCTTCTTCGTATGGTTTTATAGTGGGTACATCTTCAGTCAAAGCGAGCTTGAATCGAATCAAACTATTCATATGACTATCGGCACAATGATGCACGACTTGTTTGATGCACCAACCTTTTGGTCTGTAAATCCAATTCAACTCTTCGATAGAAAGGGTTGAGGTCATAGTTTTTATTTTGGACGGAAAATTTTCAATAGTGTCTATCCAAGTTTCCAAATCATTTGGAGATACATCATCTATTTTTGGACATTTTCCTATCGGGAATTTTAGCTTTTCTATGTCTAAATTATTTTTCATCACGCTTTATTTACTCTTTTGATTTCATATAAATCGGTTCGACGGTCTTTCAGGATTCGGGCGCTCCCGTGTTCGTGCAGTTCTTTCAATAAATCCAAATCGACATCCACAATCAAGGTCATTTCCGTATTTGCCGTTGCTTCAGCTTTTATTCCGGTACTTGGAAACGCAAAATCGGAAGGTGTAAACACGGCAGTTTGTGCATATTGAATGTCCATATTATTCACTTTTGGAAGATTTCCAACACATCCGGCAATGGCGACATAACATTCGTTTTCGATGGCTCGGGCTTGTGAGCAGTGTCTTACTCGGGTATATCCGCTTTGGGTATCAGTCAAAAAAGGCACAAATAAAATATTCATTTACTCGTCTGCCAATAGTCTGGAGAGTTCTGGAAATTCAATATCATAGCAAATCATAATGCCTATTTTTCCACAATCGGTATCGAAAGTTTTAATTTGGGAACCGCCTTTCATTCCCCAATGCAAAACTTCATTTGGGGTGATGTGAATTTTATAATACATTTCGGAAGTTCCGTCTCTTTTGCACAGAAAACCAACATTGTACAAAGTGCCATTTTCCAAATAAGGCATACTTCCTGAAATGATATTGATGTTGTAAGAAATGGCAAATTCCTGAAATTTTTTGCGAATCGGGTCTGCGTATTTTGCTAATTCTCGAATGGCATCGGGTTCCGATAAATGATTGTAATCTGCCATTAATGGGGCAATGAACAACTCTGGAAAAACGGCAAAATCACTTTTGTAACCGGAAACAGCATCAACAAAAAATTCGGCTTGCTCGAATAAAGCTTCCAAGTTGGCCAAAGAACGCATTTGCCATTGGATTAATCCGAGTCGAATGACACTTTTTTGGGTGTTGATTAATTGCGGACTTTCGTCATAATAAATATTATTCCATTCAATCAGTGCGGCATATTCCAATGACTCTGTATCGCCTGGCATATAGCCTTTTAATATTTTCCTTACGTGAAAGCCATTGCTGATTTGGAATGTAAGCGTAGGGTCATACAATTCTTTATGTTTAACTTTTTCAATGTATTCTTTGGGCGAAAGACTATCTGCATGTTCGCCATAGCGCGGCAATCTTGCGCCCGCTATGATGGCGCGTAGATTAAGTTTTTCACATAATTCTTTTCGGGCATCGTATAACCTTCTGCCCAATCGCAAGCCACGATGTTCAGGGCCAATAAAAATTTCTATACCGTAAAGTACATCTCCATCCGCATCATGACTCTTAAATGTATAGTCTCCCGTGGCATCTCTATAGGTATGGCTGTC
>ERZ724517.2369-NODE-2369-length-10037-cov-4.379183_pt1 | contig 10037 bp, 3 predicted proteins | sample MGYA00376050_ERZ724517 | MGnify/ENA primary metagenome ERZ724517 (study PRJEB28724, sample SAMN07190886) | activated sludge metagenome | isolation source: activated sludge of sewage treatment plant in Hong Hong | place: USA: Christiansburg, Virginia | collected... | reverse complement strand
AAAAGTAACCGAGATATAATGAATCCTCTTTTCATTTTCATTTATTTTGTTCTGACGTAGCGAAGACTTAACAGGTGATTTTTCATATATCACATAGCGGTAAAAGATATGATGCGGTTTAAACTCTGAAATCTTGTTCCGAAACAAAAGATGAACAATTCTACTATTGCTTTATATGATTCAAAACACCTACCGCATCAAAATACTCTTCTTTTTTTAAATCAATTCTAAAACTAAAGCATTTTTGTTCTCTTCAAGATGCAAAATATCTTTCTACAATCATAAACTGACAAATTTGATTTGCATTCTATCTAAACAGCAAAGATTATCATCAGCACAATTTGCAAAAGCTTGAAAAAAGTTCTTAAAGTTATCAGTTTTATTGTTTTTGCTTCGTTTTAGCACCGTTTTCCAACCTGAAATACTCAAAAGTTCTACAGAAAGTTAAGATTTTATGTGAAATCTCCTCAAAACAGCTTGAAAACGGCTGTATTTTGACCTTTTTTCCACAAAACGTGTCGAAATGTTGCGAAAGTGTGCTGAAATGTTGCGAATATGTGCTGATATGTGCGTTTTTGAGCACGTGTTTTTGGTTAGAAATGACCAAAAGCGTGAAATTCATTTTTCTTTTCAACATAAAGTGGCGAAATTTTTAAAATTTAAGCACAAAAAAACCGGTATTTGAGGCAAATCCGAATGCTCTGTTTAAGAATACTTTTTTTTTCTTGCCGGAGAAGGTAGGAACTAATAAAATTTTAGAACTTTTCTACTCATACTCACGCAGATCCTTCCAGGAAATAGCACTTTTCTGTGCCTTCATTTACTATTTTTCTTAATCTTCAAGCAGGAGCACTTGTACTATTAGAGTTTAGGGGTGCTTTATCAACAATATCAAGAATATTCTATCTCGTCTAAACAGAGAAAGAATGAAAAGATATTGTTATCACGGTGGAAATCCTTAAGTTCGCTGTCAGAAAAAAATAGTGCGTATTTTTATGCCGCGTTCTTGTCGAAAACCGCCAAATTTCAACAAGTGGGAACGAGTGTATAAGGATATGCCCCGTAGTGGGGCGTATTCCTTTCGCTCCCACACTGGTGCTTGGCGGTACCTCGATAAGGGCGTTTGGAAATACGCCCTTTTTATGTTTGAAGGGAACATATTTACATCTCGGCAAGTATCATTGTCAATATATTTTCAAAAAACTATAAAATTGAGTAATAAATGAGTAATGGACGTGAGAAATTACTCTGTAATTTCGTATAACAGAAATCTTTAAGTATTAATCTTTCTCTATTCTCAATATTTCACGAGGTATTTGTATGAAAGTTTTCCTTGCTCTTGTAATTACACTGTGTATGCGGCAAAATGCTGCTGCACAAGAAATACGTCTCGATTCACTCTGGGCAAAGCAGGGTGGAGTTGCCGCAATGACATTTACTCCTGACAGTAAAACTCTTCTTATAGGAGAGGATGGAGAAGAAGGTCAGGTTACAGTACATAATGTAACGGATGGAAGTCAAAGAGCACCGTTTTTTTTACCACCTAAAGCATATACTGATTTCAAGTTCACTCCTGATGGTAAGTATTTGGTAGTATCTGAACAGGGGAAAGTAGTATTGTTAAATCCCCAAACATTTGATTCAGTAGGAGTAATAGATAATGTGACTATAACAGGAAACGTAGCATTTTCAGATGACAGTCGCTATGCAGTAATAGCTGGAATGTATTCAAGTGTTGTTGTAATTGACCTATTGGAGAGGGTAGTAAAAGCAGTTTTGTATCGACCCTCAAGTTATGTTCCCGACCAAACTCATCCTACCGAAACTGCGCCATATTGGAACGGCAAAGTAAGTTTCAGTCCAGACGGTAAATATATTATAGGAAAATATGAAAATAGCTTAGTCCGTTGGGATTGGGGTAAAACACCTACCCAACAAGAAATTATCATAGGAGATATTGGTAACAGAGCTTTAATCGGCTTTTCACCTGATAAAAAGTATTTTGTTCAACAATCAAATTATATTTGGGACTTGATTGAAAAGAAACAAATAATTATTGAAGGTATGCAAGCTGTTTATCAGGAAAACAATTACAATACAGCATTTAGTTTAGACAATAAATATTTGTTTTGTGTCAATGAGAAGCTTCAAGTTAATATAGTAAGTTTGGAACAAAAGAAAGTACTCTATAATACTGAAAAAGGTGCAAAAGAAATTGCAGTAAGTAATGATAATCAGTTCCTTTCGTATAGAGGGGTCGGTAACAGAGTACGTACTTTTCACATAACATGGGATGCTGTTTCTGTACATTCAGAGGAAGAGAATACTATTCCTTTGATACTAATAAAGCCACAGCCCGGAAATGAGTTTATTACAATTGAGATAGAAACTCCAAAATCTTATACTGATTGTAAAATATCGGTTGTTTCATCATTAGGTGCTGTTGTAGGTAATGTTTATCAAGGCGATATAACTAATGGAAAACGAACATTTATATTTCCGACAACTGGGCTTTCATCAGGACAATATACTCTATTGTTGAGTTATAAAACAGGAACAATCTCCACTCCCTTTATAATCACTAAATAATAGGAAAATATTATGAAAACCACATTGTTTTTAGCTGTATTTATATGCAGTTACAGGATAGTCTTTTGCCAAGATATTCATGAGCCTACCCCAATGACGTTTAATCACCCACAGGTAGTAGATTCCAATTATCAATATAAGTTCTTTTATTCTTGGAACTGGCTAAATGGTCCCGAAGCATTAAACAAACGTTATAAAATGAATGCCTTTCATACGTTCGATACTTTCAACAACGGTTGGACATTTCCGGCAAATCCTACAAATTACAGTACGATGCCCGATTCGTTAAGCCTTATGTGGCGACTTTTTAACGTATGTGATGATAATAAACCATTAGATGCACTTGCCATGATGTGGTATCCGTGGTTACCACCTTCGTCATCAAACGATGATTTTACTCCATTTCACAATGATAAGACGGGAGCATCCTTGCCATTTCTCAGCAGAGTAGATTCAGTAGGGTCATTAGATTCTACTACGAGCAGTGGAGCAACCATTTACCGATGGAAATTAAAAAAAAATCCACTTATCACAACTCTGGTATCTGCATTCTCAAAGCCGTGGTTAGGTAATGAATTTATTTACAGGAATTTAGGTATCGGGCAATTAGATTCAATACCTTTTACTAATTACGATCTTTATAATTCTCGTCAATTACATTTAAGTATCAATCTCCGCAGAACCGGAACTGATACCCTTACTAACTCTGATACACTTCTTGTACTCAAAATGCCGTACAGGAGTTTTAACGGCAGTACAGGATATATTGCATTCGATTCCATACCCAATCCCATATCACTCGTTTCTACATCACGCGGGCAATACCGGAAAACAACATTCAATACTTCAGCAAACCTTACAAACTTTGTGATAAGAAGAAGTATGTTGCCCCGCTCCGATGCAGCCAATCCTGATATTACCCTTAATGCAGTATTTTTTGCTGATAATGATACAGTGACTCATGCCGGCATTAACCCCCGTTTCAACTGCCGTTGGTGTGGCGGCACGGGCAATGTAATTGATACCATCGGTATCGAAGCAACGTATATTCCTTCCAAATCGAGTGTAGCAATCCGATGGATAAAAATGGAAACTCCCAATGCCCAACGAGCCTACTTTGGCGGCTACGATACTGTGATGAAAGCAGAAGTTAACAGGACATTGGACAGCCTCAACAGATTCAATACAATATGGGGCAAGCATCATAAGGTATTCAGATTTTATGCACGCGAGGAGTTCCTGGCTAGCGAATGGCAATCAGTCCGGTATTTCAATTTGCTTGTTGATACCCTTGCTACCACCGAATATGGTGTTACCCATCGCGCACATGAAGATAATACAATGCTTTTCCGGGAGAATTGGAATGGCAGTACTTACGTAGTATCAGGCAGCACCCCTGCTCCTTATCTTCGGGAAACAGCAGGGATATATGATGCAGATGCTTCACAAAAGCGTTTGGGAGTAGCCAACCGCGACGGTAATGTACTTGTTTGGCATCCGGGTGTTGGTGGTAACGGAATAGAGCATTGGCATAATGATTATGAAGCTGCATTTAGAGGTATGCCGCATGAAATAAGTGAAGGGGCAAGTGCATGGTCAACGGACTCATCTAAAATATATTCATTGCCATTACCACCAATGTCAGACTCGGCATACCAATATAACATTCTTAGAAGCAATGGTTTGTCATCTACATATTCACCTCCTTCTTTTTTACAAGGGATAGATATTCATTTATGGAATAACCGATATTATTCAAACAATAGCTACATTTTTACTTCTAAACCGTGGTGGGGTAATATTTGGGCTTCTAACGTATTTAAATATAATTATATTAGTGGTGATACAGCTTCTGCATTTCACTTCCGCACTATGCAAGCCGGACAGTTTTCACAACGCCCGTTTACAGGGGAAGAACTTCGGTATTCAATGTGGAATTGTCTGATACTCGGAGCAAAAGGCTTTCATGTTTGGGAAGGAGGTGGTACTGACTATCTTAGCCAAATGTTTATAGATACAAGCTCAAAGACGTATGACGCTTTTCTAAGCCTTGCACCGACAGGGGGAAGCTTTACAATGAGTGATTCAGCTATAACAACAAACACGAATCTTATTCTTGATGACCCTGATATTGGGACGGATTACCTCGATACAGTAGGGGGGCGGAACGACAAATTCACCCAGACATTCCGAAAATACTTTAAGTATTCGGACAGTACATATCATGCAGCAATGGGTATGGATAGAATTTATTTAGGTTTCAAGTCACAGCGATGGGCAGTGGACGAAGTTTTCTCTCATACCCGTAAGATTGATACTACTCTTATGAATCTGCAACTTGTATCATGGTTTGCCAAGAGTATCAGAAAACAAACGTATGGCGATATGAGTTTGCTATTGAAATTCATAGATACTACACTCTATACAGACACAGTTACAAGAGAATTTGCAAGCACAAGACTGTGTGACGGCTTCAAGGAATCGTGGGATTCTGCATTTTACGATGTTACTGTGCATACCCATAAGTTTTATGACCCGAATAAAGTTATCTTTATCGCAGTGCAAAATAGACGTACCAATTCTTTGGTTAAGAGCGGTAGTGATACAACATGGCTTACGGCTAAAGAATTTAAGGATAGTGTATTTTTCACTACACGCCAGCAATACGAACAATTCGGTTCACGTGAGTTGCAACTTCCATTTAATTATAAGGATTCTAATGGACGTTATGCAATGCTTCATATTACTGAACTTGGTGGTGGTATTGATACTATTATCGGTCAGGACAGAGCCGCTTCAGTAAAATTACTGCCGGGTGAAGGGAAATTCTTAAAGGTGGAAGTAATTCAGCCAAACGAAGTGGCTGGTAACCTAGCCCATAGCAACCAAACGAAGATTGTAGCCCATGCCAAGATGAAACGTCATAACGGCACAGGTGCTTGGGAGGAATCAGACACGCTCGTTCATTACATGACGTATTTCAAACCGATTAACAGCGATACGAACTATACAGGTGTATATTTCCGTAAGAGCAAACCTGCTACCAAGTATATGAACACCGCAGCAATCCAATGGGACAGCACAGAATACCTGCTTTCCAAAAATGTATTTCACGACAGTATTCCGAGTATATGTGATACATGTGCGTATCCGAGTATAGTTACCCGTTTTGATTCTACGAGCGGTGAATATTGGTCATTCGTTGTGTATGGCTGTAAATCGGATTCATCTGTCAAATATTTCTATAAGCAGTATATAGTGGAGTCGGTTGCCAGAGTAAAGAATGATACGGTATGCACATTTACTCGCAACGGTTATGCCCAGTATGGTTTGGTTTTAGATTCAGTAGATAATAGGGATTTGAAGGAATGGGGAACGCCGATGGTGAATGCCTCCGATTCGGCAAACTTTTACTGTTGGTCGAAACCCGATGAATTTGACAAAGGAATACATATTGCGTGGAAGAAACCTGATTCTATTCCACGTTCGTTTGTTTCCAAAAATTGGCTGACATGGTCGTATCATAATTATTTATATGTGGATGAAGATTGTGAGCTTACTGGTGTAGCACAGCACCCGTCGATGAATCCTTACAGTCGTTATATACGCGGGGAACATGAAAATGATTGTGCTTTAGTGTGGCAGGAAAAAAATAATTGTGACTACCCGGATTTGTATTTTCATTCCCATATTTTCTATACGCGGTTGTGGATAGATGACGGTCAGATTACGTATGGTCTTTCACCGAATTATATGGTTGATATTTATAATCCAAGCTTATTGAAAAATTCTCTGACTGGAGAAGGATCAATAGTATGTATGAGTACTACATCTGATCTCTTTAGAGACAGTATAGAATATACATATCCGGTAGTAGTACGGGAACTATTCTTGGCAGATACAAATTCCGACCTTTGTGATTTTGGTTATTGGGGCGGCGGGCATACCCCAGTGGACGTTCGTTTTGACGGTGTATATTGGCAAATGCAGCAGTCCAAATCCGATTCATCATTTATCGGTGCAATTATGAGTCGGTGGATATGGCAACAAGACACGATAATAGGAGGTAGTTTTGTGCGGGACACATTTACCTTAGGATATATTGCACCAGTTTGGGGCGGTTCGGCATCGGGGATTTTTTACGACCAACCTGTAATCTCATGCGGTGAAGCAGATTATTACCGACTTCTTACAGGCAATTGGGTGGGTTGTGTAAATTACAGTACGCGGCAGTTTTCTTTGGAATTCAGGAAACGACCATTGTACCCAAGTATGGTTGCACCTTTTTGGACTGCGCCTGATTCATTGGCACAAATTCTTCATTTAAATATAACACATCATCCGGTAGGTGTAAACACTACGGTCGAGATTGTCGATAATGGGTATTTGTCCGATAACCATGTGGCAGAAAGAGGAACCGATACCTATAATGACTGGCAACGCAATCACAGGATATATAATAAAGCAATCCCTTCTCCACCTGCGCTACCGACAATCAGATCATCAGGGCAATACTTTTTCCGTACAGAAAACACACAACCGTCGGCACGTCAATTTTACGGCTTTGGTGAAATGGAATCAAGTTTTGGAGTTTCGAGTGTAATTATCGGCGAGAAAGAATATGCAATCAAGCCTGACGAACTTGAGCAGCCGATGCGATTTTTTACGATACCCGACACCCTTTCTACCGACTGGTTCAATGTGGGTAATGTTGAAACAATGGGTGTTATTACAGCAGGTTCTTCTCCCGTCTGTCTAAATATTTGGCTTGAACGCCAAAGTGATGGCGCAACTTGGGATGTACCGCTTTCGGCAGGTGAGCAAATGAGAATAACAAGTGAAACTGTTGAACTGGAAAATGGAGACAATGAAAGCTATCGAGTACGAGTAAGTAGTAATAATCATGCTCCATATCATCCTGAAACAGCAATCACTGATGATAATGAAGTATCGAGTTTTAGTAAACCAAGCGGTCAAGAATACAAACAGATAAATTTAGGTGATAGTAATCCTATGCAAACTGTATTTGTCTATCCAAACCCAGCTCGAGATGAAGTTAATCTTCTTATCAAGGGGACAGAAAAATCAGAAGTTATCATTGTTTCGGCAATTGGTGGAGAGCAAACCCGCTTTGTAGCTGAAGGTGGAAAAACGGCGATATTAAATACTTCTAACTTTTCTTCCGGTGTGTACGTTGCTCGTGTCCGTAGAAAAGGCATGGTTGATGCTGTTGTTCCGTTTGTTGTGGTTAGATAACGGTAATCTAAAACAGAAAACTTAGTGCTTTACCAATTCTTGAGTGGCTAAATCTTTATAGATTTAGCCACTTTTTGTTATGGCAGAAGTTCTTTTTTATGAAAATTGATGCAAAACGATGAATAATTATGAAAAACTATGAATAATTACAACAAAACTATTTACACGTATGCAAAAGTGCCACAAAATCATTCATTTTTATGACATTTCTTGACACTCAGAAGTAAAATGTATCAATTCTTGTACAATCGAGCATTAAAAACACAAAATTAGCTTGTAACCAAACAGAGTTTTATTAGTAAGGCAGGTTATAGAGGTAAACTTTTATCAAAACGAAAGTTAACCTTTGACTGAAATAACCATTTCAGCTCATTAATACAACACATTATAATTATCTCATCAATTCACCTTCTCTATCAATTCGGGTGAATCATAAGAACTTTTATTCACCAACTGAGAAACCTGCCAAACATTCATATCATCAGCAGGATAAGGTTTTAATAGAGACAAATAAAAATCCTTGTCATTTCCGTTAGTGAGCCATTCATTCTCATTTTCGCCGAGAATCACTGGCATACGATCATGTACTTTCGACACTAATTCGTTAGGTTCGGTTGTAACAATAGTAAATGTCTCTACTGTTTGACCAAGGGGATTTTTCCAAGAATCCCAAAGCCCTGCAAAGGCAAATATTGGTTCAGATTTTAATGTAAAATACATCGGAATCTTTATCTTTCCATCACGAACCCACTCATAGAATCCATTAGCAGGTATAATACACCGACGAGACTTGAAAGCATTTTTGTATGATGCTAATTCAGTGATCGTTTCGGCTCTTGCATTGATGGTTTTGTACTGAAAGGAAGCATCCTTTGCCCAAGATGGAATCAATCCCCATTGCATTAATTTAAGCTCGTGCTCTTGGTCGTGTTCTATTATAACAGGGAGTAATTGCGATGGAGCTGCATTATAATGAGTGCGTAGTTCAAAATCAGGTATTTTAACACGGAATCTATCTTTTATTTCAGCGAATGTACTAAACATGCCATATCGTCCACACATAAACACCTCTAATATTTAATGTAATTGTACAGTTAATATATCTTTTATATTTGTAGTATATCTCGGTGAAAGTTTACCTTGTTTCATTTTCCAAACTTTTTTGCCTTGTGAAGCAAGTCGGATAGTATGGCTTCCATCACGTGCATTAATCTTATCAACAGCTTTCATAACCGCAACATGACGAGGATCACTATTCAAGAACATATTTTTCTGTGGTTTATCCTGGTCAGAAAAATCAAGCACTATTACCCCTGCCTTTTTATACCGAAATCCGGGTTTATACATATCTTTCAATGCTAACTCTGCAAATTTTGCCAATTCAATATTTGAATTAGTAGGATAGGGAAGTTTCATCACCCTACTTGTTGAATGTTGCTCTAAATCTTGTCTATGATAATTAGTAGTAATGAATGCTTGTAACATATTACAGCATGATCCCTGATCGCGTAATCTTTCAGCACATTTTACAGCAAATGTGACTATTCTTTCTCTTAGCTGATCATATTCAGAATACATGGTATCGAATGACCTTGTACATGCAATTGATTTTTTATTCTTAATTTCATCTAAGTCTAATGTGGGTTTTCCCATCAAGTCATGTTTTAATCGTAAGCCAACTACTGAGAATACCTTCTTTACATACTCATCGTTCAGTTCAATAAATTGCAAGGCATTAAATACTCCGATAAGATTCAATTTTTCAGCATATCTTCTACCTATTCCCCATATATCTTCAACTTTAAGCCACTTTAGGGCTTTGATACGTTTTTCATCTGTATCAATTAAATATACACCTTTAGTTTCAACAGGAAACTTCTTTGCAATTTTATTCGCAACCTTAGAAAGTGCTTTTGTCTTCGCGATTCCTATACTAATTGGTATCCCTGTACCTTTTGTTACTTTTCTCTTCATTTCCAAACAATACGCATTCAAATCATAATTCTCAAATCCTACAAACTTCAAAAATGCCTCATCTATTGAATAAACTTCAACATCAGGAGAAAACCTATTCAGAATGGTCATTACGCGAAAGCTCATATCTCCATACAATGCAAAATTTGATGAATGCACAATAACATTCTTCTCTTTGAAAAGTTGATGAAACTCAAACTCGTTAGCACCCATAGGAA
>ERZ724517.2367-NODE-2367-length-10040-cov-3.805108_pt1 | contig 10040 bp, 9 predicted proteins | sample MGYA00376050_ERZ724517 | MGnify/ENA primary metagenome ERZ724517 (study PRJEB28724, sample SAMN07190886) | activated sludge metagenome | isolation source: activated sludge of sewage treatment plant in Hong Hong | place: USA: Christiansburg, Virginia | collected... | reverse complement strand
CATGGTGGTGGAGGCCTTGGAGTTGGCGGCGTGCGGTGGCTTGCAGCCGGTGCCGCAACCTGCACAAGGCGTGACTTACGCGCACAAGATCGAAAAAGCCCAGGCGCAGATCGATTGGGGTCAATCGGCTCTGGCCATTGACCGCCGCATTCGGGCGTTCGACCCCTTTCCGGGGGCGACCACCCTGGCCCATGGTGAAGCCATCAAGCTGTGGGGTGCGGTGGTCGAGCCGGATTCCGTCCCGAGCGGTACCGTGCCGGGCATGGTGTTGGCAGTGACTGATCAGGGCGTGTCGGTGGCTTGTGGAGAAGGCGTGTTGCGCCTGACCACACTGCAACGTGCGGGCGGCAAGCGGCTGGCTGCTGCTGATTTTTTGCGCGGCTTTACTTTGGCTTCGGGCGCGGTTCTGGGCTAGTTTTATTCACATACCGACGCATGTTTTTTCGAAAATCTCATCGCATTCACCCTGAATTTGCGCAAGGCATGCGCGATATGTGGCCCCAGGCCCCGGGCATTGCCGCGTGGGGGCTGATGACCGGGGTGGCCATGGTCAAGTCGGGCATGAGCGTGGTGGAGTCCTTGCTGATGGCCTTGCTGGTGTTTGCGGGCAGCTCGCAGTTGGCGGCCATTCCCCTCATCGTGGCGGCAGCCCCCTTGTGGGTGATTTTGGCCACGGGCTTTTGTGTCAACTTGCGCTTTGTGGTGTTCTCCTTGCACCTGCGGCCCTACCTGATGCATTTGCCCTTGTGGGAGCGTGCCACGCATGGGTACCTCACCGCAGACTTGAGCTATGTGTTGTTTACCAAGCGCTTTGCCAAACCCTCTCAAGACGTTGCCGGGCGCTTGGCCCAAGAGGCGTATCTGGCGGGGAATTGCTGCGTGAACTGGTGCAGTTGGGTGGGCGCCAGCGTGGTGGGGGTGGTGTTGGCCAATTTCATTCCCACGTCCTGGGGGCTGGGTTTTGCGGGCATTCTGTGCCTTGTGGGCATTTTGTGTTCGCTGGCCTCGACGCGCCTGCGCATCGTATCGGCTGCAGTGGCCGGCGTGGCTGCGGTGGCGGCATGGTCGCTGCCGCTCAAGCTCAATATCGTGGTGGCGATTGCCGTGGCGGTGCTGTTGTGCCTCACCCTCGAAAAGCGCCCACCTCCTGATTCGCGGGAGCAGCCGGCATGACCGACCTGTGGACTGTGGCGGTGATTCTGGGGCTGGCGTGCATCACCGTGATTGCCCGCAGCTTCTTCTTTATCTCCAACAAGGATTGGTCCTTGCCGCACTGGGCCCAGCGTGGCTTGCAGTACGCGCCGATTGCCGCACTGTCGGCTGTGGTGGTGCCTGAGGTGGTGATGTTTCAGGACCATCTGGTCAGCACCTGGATGGATGCCCGGCTGTATGGCGCGGTTGCAGGCGCCGCGGCGTACTTCTGGCGCCGCGATGTGCTCGTCACCATTGTGGTGGGCATGGCCGTGTATTTGCCGCTGCACATGGGGCTGGGCTGGTAACAGTTTAGAAACTTCTGGGGGCCGGGCCTCGTAGAATTGGCGCCCATGAACGTACTGCGCTTTTCCGATCTCTGTTCCCAAGGCAAAGCCAAGGGCCAACGTGTTTTCATCCGGGCCGATCTCAATGTGCCATTGAGCCCCGAGGGTGAAATTACCGAAGACACCCGGGTGCGGGCCTCCGTGCCCTGCATCCGCATGGCGCTGGACGCCGGTGCGGCGGTGATGGTGACCTCGCACCTGGGCCGCCCGACCGAGGGCGAATTCAAGCCCGAAGACTCTCTGGCCCCCGTCGCCAGGCGTCTCAGCGAGCTGCTGGGCTGCGACGTGCCCCTGGTGGCCAACTGGGTCGACGGCGTGACGGTGGCGCCCGGCCAGGTCGTGCTGCTGGAGAACTGCCGCCTCAACAAGGGCGAGAAAAAGAACAACGAAGAACTCAGCCGCAAGATGGCTGCCCTGTGCGACATCTTTGTGCACGACGCCTTTGGCACGGCTCACCGTGCCGAGGCCTCGACCTACGGCATTGCGCAGTACGCCAAAGTGGCCTGCGCCGGCCCGCTGCTGGCGGCCGAGATTGACGCCATCACCAAAGCCCTGGCCAACCCCAAGCGCCCGCTGGCGGCCATCGTGGCGGGCTCCAAGGTCAGCACCAAGCTCACCATCCTGAAAAGCCTGGCCAGCAACGTGGACCAGCTGATTGTGGGCGGCGGCATTGCCAACACCTTCATGCTGGCGGCGGGCCTGAACATCGGCAAGTCGCTGGCCGAAGCCGACCTGGTGGACGAAGCCCGCGCCGTCATCGCCGCCATGAAGGCGCGCGGTGCCGAGGTGCCCATCCCCACCGACGTGGTGACCGCCAAGACCTTTGCGGCCGACGCCCCGGCCACAGTCAAAGCCGCGACCGACGTGGCCGACGACGATTTGATTCTGGACATTGGCCCCGAGACCGCAGCGCGCCTGGCGGCGCAACTCAAGACCGCTGGCACCATCGTCTGGAACGGTCCGGTGGGTGTGTTCGAGTTCGACGCCTTCGCCCATGGCACCGAGACCATTGCCCGCGCCATTGCCGAGTCCAGCGCGTTCAGCATTGCTGGCGGCGGCGACACCCTGGCCGCCATTGCCAAGTACGGCATTGAGCAGCAAGTGGGCTACATCTCTACCGGCGGCGGTGCCTTCCTGGAAATTCTGGAAGGCAAGACGCTGCCAGCGTTTGAAATCCTGACCCGGCGCGCAGCGGGGGGCTGACGTTGGGGCGTGACGTTCAGTCCGCCGCCTCGCCATCCCCGTGGTTGGCCGGCCGGTTGCGCTGGCGCTGGTAGAGCACGGTGACCAGCAATGCGGCCGCGGCCGAGCTGGCCAGCACGGGCGATGCGCTGACCACCCGGGCCAGGCCGTCCACCACCTGGCTGCTGACCTGTTGCACGTAGTCCACCAGGTCCACCACATCACGGGTGTTCACGCCCTGGGCGTCTTCAATGCGCAGTTGCAGTTGGGGCCAACCGTCCCGAAACCGGATCTTGGTGAAGATGCCATTGGCCACCACCACCAGCGACAACAAGCTCAGGGGTTGCAGCAGGTGTTCCAGCAGTCGTTTGCGGTCCTCTGGCGGCGCGGCTTCATACACTTCGCCCACCAGCGTAGCGATGGGGGCGGGGCTTTGGGCAGGGGCAGGTGCGGTGGTCATGGTGGGCTTTGTCGGCTGGTTAAGGCATATGCAACCTTTGTGCCTGACTATGGCGGCCCAGTCTTAGGTGCACCTTAGCTTCGCCTATTGGTAACCTGCCGTTACGGTTTCGTACTCAACCCGGGCGTCCAGGTCCTGCAGGCGGCCGTTCAGTACTTGCATGGGCGGAACCCGGCCTTCGTAGCGCACGAACTGGCCACCTGCGGCGCTGGTAGACCCTGATTAGCGTTGCATTAAACTTTGTGCGATGAATTCAGGTCTTGATCGGACTTGCCTTTGGTGTTCACGCCACCGGCTCCCAAGTGCGTAAGTTATGCCATCAACAACGCCGTACTTCAGATGACTTTCACCGTTTTGACGGACTTCAGCAATTTGATCTTGAGCATCTACCGTGCTGCGCAGGAGCTGCCTGTCCACCAGTTCCAGGATGCGATCCTTGCCTCAGTCAAGCGCACGCTGCCCTTTGACTCATCCATGTGGGGCACGGCCACCCTGAACGAGACGGGCATCGACATCCACAGCATTCACCTGCACAACCTCGACGCGCAATTCCTCGAGGCTTATGAAAAGGTAAAGCACCAGGACTCGGCGGCAGCGGGTTTGATGACCCAACTGCGGGCAACCATAGGGTTCGATGCGGAACAGGAATTTACGGGTGCCGACCAGGCCGAGATGCGCGCGTTCTCAAAATCCTTCGGCCATCAACATTGCTTCATCACCTCGGACTTCAACCCCACGACCCGGTTCACGCATTGGGTGTCGCTGTTCCGTGCGGACTCAACGATGCCCTGCATGCAGCACGAGATTGAGTTTCTGGAGAATCTGGCGCCGCACATCATGCAGGCGCTGGCCATCAACCGGCTGGTTCACCTGGACCGGCTGACTGGCGATGTAGCGCGAGAAACATGGTGCGTTGCCATCGCCGACAGGCGCGGCGTGCTCTACCACGCGGATGACCGGTTCAGACTGCTGATGAATCTGGAATGGCCCGGGAGAGCTGACCGTGACAAGCTGCCCGCCAAGCTGCTTGAATTGCTGCACACGGGCGACGACCACGTCAGTGGCAAACACGTCGTCGTCAAACGAAGCCTGGAGAAAGACATTCTTTTCCTGAAAGCCAGGGACCGCATGCCGGTAGACGACATCACCCCGCGCGAACTCCTGGTGGCGCGGTTGCTCGCCAGTGGACTGACGCACAAGGAAGTGGCCCAGCGGCTGGAGCGCTCGCCCGATACCATCAGCAGCCAGGCGAAAACGGTTTTTGACAAACTCGGCATCAACAATGTGGCGATGCTGTCGCGATCCATCATGCTGCGGGACTGACTGACTTTGTGAAGCTTGTTGCGGTGGGGCGTCGTTTCAGTTTTCACATTGGACGGTTGGAGGTATCAGCCCATCGCCATTGGCGAATGGGTGCAGCTGATCAAACCTTACCTGTCCGAGCAACACGCGACGGCGTTGATGCAACGCTGATAAGGGTCCACCAGCGCGACAGGTGAAGCGTGGCACGACGATGTAACAACAGACGCAGGGATTGACCCGGACCGCCAGGACAGGCGCTGCCCAACAGGCCCCATGAGCCCCAATTGCACTCAAATCACGCGCGATTGCGGCAGTTCACCCAACGTCGGCCCACCTATTGGTAGCCAGCTGTTACGGTTTCGTACTCCACCCGGGCGTCCAGGTCCTGCAGGCGGCCGTTCAGTACTTGCATGGGCGGCACCCGGCCTTCGTAGCGCAGGATCTGGCGGCTGGCAGTGTCAAACACCACGCGCAGCGGTGGCACCGCCAGGCGCACAAAGAAGCTGCTGGGCGTCACCGCAAACACCGTGTGGCCGCCTGGCGTGCGCTCAGTGCTTTCAAGCCGTATGTCAAAGCCGTAGGTCTGCATTTTCTGCAGAACGATCAGGCGCACGGGCAGGCTTTGCCCCGCGGCCAGGCTGTCCCAATGGTGGTGCACAAAGCCATGCAGGGTAGGGCCGCTGACCACAGGGGCCGACACTGTTTCGCTCGCCGTGCGGCTTTGGCCGCGGTCGTTCAGTTTGAACACCAGTTGCGTGCCGTCGCCATTGAGCTGTGCCGAGCCGCTGTAGCCCTGCTGCTGGTTGATGGCCTCAAAACGCTGCAGCGCATACCCGGGCCCGAACGTGCCTGTTTCGGCAATGAGCAACAGGCCGCTGGGGGTTTGGGTCAGGTGGGTGGCCACGCGCTCGCCCGCCTGTTCCCGCACCCGCCGGGTGTAGCGGAACAAGGGCTCGGCCGAGGCGGTGGGCGCGTTCAGCGCGAACGTGGTGCCCCGGTACACCAGCTCCCCCGCGGCTTCAGGCACCTGTTGCCAGGCCGCGAGGCGGCTGGCAGCGGCCGGCTCGAGTGGGGCTTGTGCGGCGGCGGATGTGGCCACCAGCGCGGCAAGCAGGGCGGTGAGCGGGAAGCGGGATAAAAAGTGAGTCATGGGTGGACCTGGATGTGAAAGAGCGTGGGCGGCGGCGGTATTGCTACTGCTCATCGGCTGAATGGACTGTAAAAGTCCCATTCGCTGGCTGCCAGCGGCTAAAAATCAACGCACTATTGATAAAAATGGAACAATGCCGTCATGGACCAGGTCAGATCACTCCGCGTGTTTGTGCAGGTCGTGGCCGCGGGCAGCTTTGCCGGGGCGGCCCGGGTGCTCGACATGGCGCCGGCCGGGGTGACCCGCGCCGTGGCCGAGCTGGAGGCGCACCTCGGCGCCCGTTTGCTCCACCGCACCACCCGCAGCCTGGCCCTGACCGAGATTGGCGAGGCCTACCTCGACCGTGCCCGCCAGCTGCTGGCCGAGCTGGACGCGGCCGACGCGCTGGCCGGCGCCCAGACCCAGCGCCCCGAAGGCGTGTTGCGTGTGCTGTGCCCCCCGGCGTTTGCCGCCCACCAGCTTGCCCTGCACCTGCCGGCGTTTCGGGCACAGTACCCCGGCATTGCGTTGGAACTGTCCACGCCCGGCCCGGTCGAGGCGGCGGATGAAAACTTCGACATCTCCATCCTCTCGCTCGGCGCCCAGCACCTGCAGGGTGACTTTGTGGCGCGGCCACTGGCGCAGTCGTCGTTCGTGCTGTGCGCAGCGCCGGCCTACCTGGCCCAGCGCGGGCGACCGGCCGAACCCGAAGACCTGGCTGCGCACGACGGCGTGCTGCCCGCCGTGGCCGCCGTGCGCCGGGAGCTGACCCTCTACCGACAGGTACCCGACGACCGTGAGGGTGCGGTGAACAAGGTCAGCCTGAGCTTGCCACGCCCGGCGCTCTCCACCGGCCAGATCGACATGATGCTGGCCGCCGCGCTGGCGGGGCTGGGGGTCGTCGGGCTGCCCTCGTTTGTGGCTGCCCACGCCTTGCGCACGGGCCAGCTCGAACGCGTGCTGCCCGCCTGGCGCGGCGCCACCCTGCGCTTGTATGTGGCCATGCCGGCGCGACGCCACGTGCCTGCGCGCACGCGGGTGTTCAGCGATTTCTTGCTGCAGGCGTTTGGCGGCCAGGACCGCGACCCGTGGCTGTAGATGCCCCGGGGGTTCAACGCTTCCACCTGAAACACATGCAATTGGTACCGCGTTCGTAACCGGTTTCGTGTGAGAATCGGAAACTAAATTACAAGCGCCTTGAGCGCTCAGGAGACTGCCCATGGCCCGTCGTGCCACCAAAATCGTTGCCACCCTCGGTCCCGCCTCCAGTGATCCCGCTTTGCTGGAAGACATGATCCGCGCTGGCGTCAATGTGGTGCGGCTCAACTTCAGCCATGGCAAAGCGCAGGACCATATTGACCGTGCCGTCCTGGTGCGTGCGGCCGCGCAGCGGGCCGGGCGCGAAGTGGCCATCATGGCCGACCTCCAGGGCCCCAAAATTCGCGTGGGCAAATTTGCCGAAGGCAAGGTCATGCTCGAGCCCGGTATGAAGTTTGTGCTCGATGCGTCACGCACCGAGCCTGGCGATTTGCAGGGCGTGGGCCTGGATTACAAAGAGCTGCCGCGCGACGTCAAGGCGGGCGATCTGCTGCTGTTGAACGACGGCCTGATCGTGCTGACGGTGGATGCCGTCAAGGGGGAACAGGTTCTCACTACCGTCAAGCTCGGCGGCGAACTGTCCAACAACAAAGGTATCAATAAAAAGGGCGGTGGCTTGACCGCGCCCGCGCTGACCGCCAAAGACATGGAGGACATTCGCACGGCCATGAGTTTCCAGGCCGACTACGTAGCCGTCAGCTTCCCCAAGAACGCCACCGACATGGAGATGGCCCGCCAGCTATGCAACGTGGCCGGTGCCGACTTCCGCCACAAGCCGGGACTGATTGCCAAGATCGAGCGCGCCGAAGCCATCCCCCACCTGGAGGCCATCCTCAAGGCCAGCGACGGCATCATGGTCGCGCGCGGCGACCTGGCCGTCGAGGTGGGCAACGCCACAGTGCCGGCCCTGCAAAAACGCATGATCCGCATGGCCCGCGAGATGGACAAAGTGGTCATCACCGCCACCCAAATGATGGAGAGCATGATCACCAACCCGGTGCCCACCCGCGCCGAGGTAAGCGACGTGGCCAACGCCGTGCTCGACGGCACCGATGCCGTCATGCTCAGCGCCGAAACGGCGGCCGGCAAATACCCGCTGGAGACGATTGTCGAGATGGCCAACATCTGCCTGGAGGCCGAGAAGGCCGAAGACGTGAAGCTTGACGGCGACTTCCGCGGCATGACCTTTGGTCGTATCGACCAGTCCATCGCCATGGGCGCGCTGTTCACGGCCTACCACCTGGGTGCCAAGGCCATTGTGGCCATGACCGATTCGGGCTCCACCGCGCTGTGGATGAGCCGCCACCGCATTCACATCCCCATCTATGCACTCACGCCGCGCCTGACTACACAGCGCAAGATGGCGCTGTACCGCAACGTGCGCCCCTTGCTCATGGATACCAGCGCTGAGCGCGACGAAGCCCTGGCCCAGGCCGAGCAGCACCTCAAGAGCCGGGGCATTGTGTCCAGTGGCGACGTGTACGCCATTACCTGCGGCGAACCCATGGGCGCGCCCGGCGGCACCAACATGCTGAAGATTTGTCGCGCGTCTTAAGGCCACAGCGCGCACTGTGCGTGCGTGCAAGGTGAATCCAGCGCGCCGTTTTTTCCGTAAGCTTGTGTAATGGCACTTCAGCTTCACTCTGACGGGAAATTTTGGATGGCACGGCGCGTAGGCTTGCTGGCGGCCTTGGCCGCATTGATCACCGGCTGTTCAGCCACCGGCGCGTTGAACGCGCTGGTGCCGACGCAGACCTACACCGGGCGCGAGGGCATCGCCTATGGCCCCGGCGAGCGTGATCGGCTGGATGTGTACCAGCCGGTGGCGGCACCAGCCGGTCAAAAGCCCCCGTTGGTGGTATTTTTTTACGGCGGCAACTGGAATTCGGGTGAACGGGCGGACTACCGCTTTGTGGGTGAGGCCTTGGCGTCAGGCGGTGCGATTGCCGTCATTCCGGATTACCGGCTAGTGCCACAGGTGCATTACCCCGAGTTCCTGGACGACAACGCCCGTGCCATGGCCTGGGTATTTGACCAAGCCAAGGAACTGGGGGGAGACCCAAACAACATCTATGTGATGGGCCACAGTGCGGGGGCCTACAACGCCGCCATGCTGGCGCTGGATCCGCGCTGGCTGGGCGAGCAGCGCAACAGGCTCAAGGGCTTTATCGGCATTGCCGGGCCGTATGATTTTTTGCCCATTGGCAATCCCGATACCCAGCGCGCCTTCAAATGGCCGCAAACCCAGCCGGAGTCGCAACCCGTCATCTATGCCAGCAACAAAGCGCCGCGCACACTGTTGCTGGCCGCAAAAAGCGATTCACTCGTCAATCCGCAACGCAACACGCTAGGCCTGGCCACGCGACTGAAAGCCAACGGTACCGATGTGACCGCCAAGGTGTTGGACAACGTCAGCCACACCACCGTGATCGGTGCCATGGCCAGCCCCTTGCGCTTTTTGGCCCCAGTACGCAATGAGGTTTTGGTCTTTTTGGGCCTGTTGCCCCACCCAAACAAGTAAAATCCCGGAAGTTACCAACCAGTTACCGCAACTTCCCCGGGGATTTTCAACATGGCACTCGTCTCGATGCGCGAGCTGCTGGACCACGCCGCCACCAACGGCTACGGCATTCCAGCCTTCAACGTCAACAATCTGGAACAAGTCCAGGCCGTCATGGAGGCGGCCAAGGAAACGGGCGCGCCGGTGATCCTGCAAGCCAGCGCCGGGGCACGCAAGTACGCTGGTGAGGCCTTCATCAAGCACCTGATCTCAGCCGCCATCGAGCAGTACCCGAACATTCCCCTGGTCATGCACCAGGATCACGGCCAAAACCCCGCCGTGTGCCAGGGCGCGATCGACTTGGGCTTCAGCTCCGTCATGATGGACGGCAGCCTGGAGGCCGATGGCAAGACCATTGCCAGCTACGACTACAACGTGGACGTGACCCGCCAAGTGGTCGACATGGCCCACAAACTGGGCGTGACCGTGGAGGGCGAACTGGGCTGTCTGGGCAGCCTGGAGACCATGCAGGGCGACAAGGAAGATGGCCACGGCACCGACGCCATCATGACCCGCGAGCAGTTGCTGACCGACCCCGAGCAGGCCGCCGACTTTGTGAAGCGCACCCAACTGGACGCCCTGGCCATTGCCATTGGCACCAGCCACGGCGCTTACAAGTTCACGCGCAAGCCCACCGGCGACATTCTGGCGATTGACCGCATCAAGGAAATCCACCGCCGCCTGCCCAACACCCACTTGGTGATGCACGGCAGCTCCAGCGTGCCGCAGGATTTGCTGGCCATCATCAACCAGTACGGCGGCAAGATGAAA
>ERZ724517.2365-NODE-2365-length-10042-cov-4.621808_pt1 | contig 10042 bp, 7 predicted proteins | sample MGYA00376050_ERZ724517 | MGnify/ENA primary metagenome ERZ724517 (study PRJEB28724, sample SAMN07190886) | activated sludge metagenome | isolation source: activated sludge of sewage treatment plant in Hong Hong | place: USA: Christiansburg, Virginia | collected... | reverse complement strand
CCTTGTAGAACATCAGCTGGTCGTGGTCTTCCGGCACATAGTTCTGGCCTTCCTGGTTCCAGATGCCGACCTGGCGGAACATGCCTTCCATGCCGAAAGTGCGCGACTCGTCGGGGACGATTGGCACCACGTTCTTGCCGACGTTCTTGTCCTTCAGCAGCATGTTCATGATGCGCACGATGGACATCGTCGTCGACAGCTCACGGCCGGTGCCGGATGCTTTCAGCAGCGAATCGAAGGTCGACAGCGGCGGGATGGCGAGCGGTGCAGCTTTACGCCGACGCTGCGGCAGGAAACCGCCGAGTGCCATGCGGTGCTCGCGCAGGTAGGTCTGCTCGGGCGAGCCTTCCTCGAAGGTGAGGAAGGGCAGCTTGTCGAGCTGGTCGTCCGGCACCGGCAGCGAGAAGCGATCGCGGAAGCGCTTGATCTGCTCGTGATCCATCTTCTTTGCCTGGTGGCTGATGTTCATCGCCTCGCCGGCGTCGCCCATGCCGAAGCCCTTGATGGTCTTGGCCAGGATCAGCGTCGGCTGGCCCTTGTGCTTGATGGCGCGGTCGTAGGCGGCAAAAATCTTGAACAGGTCGTGGCCGCCGCGGTTGAGTGCCCAGACTTCGTCGTCGGTCCAGTCGGCGACCAGCGCCTTCAGTTCCGGGGTGTTGAAGAAGTGCTCGCGCACATAGGCGCCGTTCTTGGCCTTGAAGGTCTGGTACTCGCCATCGACGAGTTCCATCATGCGGGCCTTCAGGATGCCCTTCTTGTCGCGGGCGAAGAGGGCATCCCAGTGGGTGCCCCAGATCAGCTTGATGACGTTCCAGCCGGCACCGCGGAACTCGCCTTCGAGTTCCTGAATGATCTTGCCGTTGCCGCGCACCGGGCCGTCGAGACGCTGCAGGTTGCAGTTGATGACGAAGACGAGGTTGTCGAGCTTTTCGCGACCGGCCATGCCGATGGCGCCGAGCGATTCGACTTCGTCAGTCTCGCCGTCGCCGAGGAAGGCCCAGACCTTGCGGTCACCGGCCTTGATCAGTTCGCGCGAATCCAGGTACTTCATGAAGCGGGCCTGATAGATGGCCTGGATCGGACCGAGGCCCATCGACACGGTGGGGAACTGCCAGAAATCCGGCATCAGCCAGGGGTGCGGGTAGGACGAGATGCCCTTGCCGTCGACTTCCTGGCGGAAGTTCTTCATCTGGTCTTCGCTCAGGCGGCCGAGCATGAAGGCGCGGGCGTAGACGCCCGGCACGGCATGGCCCTGGAAGAAGATCAGGTCGCCACCGTTGTTCTCGGAAGGTGCGCGCCAGAAATGCGAAAAGCCGACGTCATACAGCGCGGCGGCGGAAGCGAAGGAGGCGATGTGGCCGCCGACGTTGGTGTTCTTGTTGGCGCCTACGACCATGGCCATGGCGTTCCAGCGGATGTAGCTGTGAATCTTCAGTTCCAGGTCGGGGTTGCCGGGGTACTTCGGCTGCTGGTCGACCGGGATGGTGTTGATGTACTCGGTGGTCGCGCTGTAGGGAAGATCAATCCCCCGTTCGCGCGCCTGTTCGATGATGTCCTCGATCAGGAAGTGGGCGCGTTCGGCGCCCTCCTTGTCGACGACGCTGGAAAGCGCGTCACGCCATTCCTGGGTTTCCTGCGGATCAAGATCGATCGCTTTGTTGTCGGGCTGAGCTGCCATGGGTGTCTCCAAGTGTGCGAATGTTTTTTGTGCCGAACATCTGTATCTGGATGTCCGGCTCCCAGGGGTCACACGCGAAGATTCTGTCGCGGGGACCTAGCTTAATACGGTGCCTATTGCCGTTGTCTTGCGCTGCACCATTTACATCTCATAGTACGGAACGCAGTATCACAATACGGAATGTAATTGTCAAGCCCGGGAGTCACCCTTTTGCCCATATGGGAATTGATATGGGTCAACGCTGTCGTGTTACAGAAAGGCTATGTTGTCCGCTCATTTTTGAACCATATTGCAGCGCAAGGAGAACCCATGGCAGCAGTAATGCCCGCGCCGGCCCAGAGCCGGCTTCTGATGTCCGGTAACGAAGCAGTGGCGCGCGCCGTGTGGGAATCCGGCGTCAAGGTCGCCGCCGCTTACCCGGGCACGCCGGCAACCGAGATGCTGGAATGCGTGGCGGGTTATCGCGAAATTTATTCCGAATGGTCGGTAAACGAGAAGACATCGCTGGAAGTTGCATTTGGTGCCGCCATGGCCGGTTCGCGTTCTTTCTGCGCGATGAAGCATGTGGGCCTGAACGTGGCCTCCGACGCACTGATGACATTGACGTTGACGGGCGTCGCCGGTGGACTGGTGATCGCCGTTGCCGACGACGTCGGTTTGTCCTCGTCGCAGAACGAGCAGGACTCCCGGTTCTGGGGTCGGTTTGCGCATGTGCCGATCATGGAGCCGGCCGATTCGCAGGAAGCCTACGAATACACCAAGCTCGCGTTCGAACTCTCCGAGCGTTTCCAGACGCCGGTGATCCTCCGGCTGACGACGCGCATCTGCCACGTCAAGGCGCTGGTGACGGTCGGCGAGCGGGTGCCGCATGTCGCTGCCGGGTTCAAGAAGGAAGCCGCGCGCTGGGTGATGGTGCCGGGTGCCGCTGCGAAACGCATTCCGCTGATGTTTGAACGCGAAGGCAAGCTGCGCGAAGAAGCCGAGGTCACGGCCTTGAACGTGACCGAAGCCGGTGAGGACGGCAAAACCGATCGCCGCGTCGGCTTCGTGACTTCCGGTCCGGCCTACATGCATGTGCGGGAAACCTACCCGAATGCGCCGGTGCTCAAGCTCGGTCTGTCGTACCCGGCCCCGTTCGAAAAGATTCGCGCCTTTGCCGCCACGGTCGATCAGTGCGTCATCGTCGAGGAAGTCGAGCCGCTGCTTGAAACCGAACTGAAGGCGCAGGGCATCAAGGTCCTCGGCAAGGAAATCCTGCCCCGGCAGGGCGAGCTCTCGCCGAACGTACTCAAGCCGGCGATTGCCCGCCTGCTCGGCGAACCGGTTCCCGAGTTGCCGAAGGGTTCGCGCGCCTCCGCACCGCTGCCGGTTTTCCCGCGTCCGCCGACAATGTGTGTGGCCTGCCCGCACCTTGGCGTCTACTACACGCTGTCGCAACTCAGGAACGTCACCATCTCCGGTGACATTGGCTGCTACACGCTCGGCTTCGGCCATCCGTGGAACGCGCTCGATGCCTGCATCTCTATGGGTGCCTCGATGGGCATGGCGCTCGGCCTCGACAAGGGCCGCGGTGAGAGCGACAAGGACAAGAAGATCGTCGCCGTGATCGGTGACTCGACCTTCCTGCACATGGGCATGCAGGGTTTGCTCGACATCGTCTACAACCGCGGCAATGTTACCGTGCTGCTACTCGATAACCGTGCCGTCGGCATGACCGGCGGCCAGGACAACCCCGGTAACGGTCGTGACATCCACGGCGAAACGGCGCCGCGCGTCAACTTCGCCCAGTTGGTGAAGGCCCTCGGCGTCAAGCCGGAGCGCGTGCATGAGGTGAACCCCTACGAGTTGCCGACGCTGCTCAAGACGCTGCGTGAAGAGACCAAGATTCCGGAGCCGTCGGTCATCATCACCAACGAACCCTGCGTGCTGATTACCGATTACCACAAGCTGAAGCCCTACACCGTCATTGACGACAAGTGCACAGGCTGTGGCAATTGTCTCGATACCGGCTGCCCGGCAATTCATGTCACGAAGCGCGATCGCGTCACCAAGCCAAACGGCAAGGAAGTCGATCTCGCCTTCGTCCGCATCGAAAGTTCAGTCTGTACCGGTTGCAGCCTTTGTGTACAGCCCTGCGCGCCGGATGCCATCGTGCATGCCGATACGGTTGCAAAAATCAGCGTGATGAAAAAATTCTGAGATCGACATGAGTGCAACAACGAACATACTTGTAGTAGGCATCGGTGGTCAGGGCGTCATGACCGCCACCGAAATTCTGGCTGAGGCGGCAATTGCCCTGGGTCACGATGTGAAGAAAACCGAAGTCGCCGGAATGGCGCAGCGTGGTGGCGTCGTGTCGTCGCATCTGCGCTTTGGCCCCAAGGTGTTGTCGCCGCAGATCGCGCCTGGCGAAGCCGATGTTCTGCTTGGTTTCGAACCGGCCGAAAGCATGCGCTGGTGCCATATGCTGCGCCCGAACAGCATGGCGCTGATGAACACCGGGCGCCTCACGCCGCCGGTGGTCGAGCTTGGGCTGTTCGAGTACCCGGAAGATCCGGTGCTGCAGATGAAGGAGGCCGGTACCCGCGTCTATGCCTTCGATGCCAGTGCGATTGCGCTGGAGCTGGGGGATATCCGGCTCGGCAACACGGTCATGCTCGGCGCCATTGCTGATCAGCTGCCCTTCCCGGCGGAAACGCTGGAGCAATGTGTGCTGAAGCGCTTTGCCAGGAAAAGCGAGGCCGTTATCGAACAGAACCGCAAGGCCTTTGCAGCTGGCCGTGCGGCCGCTGCTCAAGCCTTGAAGGCAGACGCGGTCAGCGCTTAGCCTTCGCCGGATTTGCGGTAAAATACCGCATCCGATCAAAGGGAAAGGTCGAGGCGAAAGCCCCTACCTTTCCCGTTTTATTTTGCAGTGACGAACATGACCGCAATCATTCTCGATGGCAATGCTCTGGCGACGAAACTGCGCGCCGATTTCAAGACCCGCGCCGAAGCCCTCGCTGCCAAGGGCACCCGCCCCGGGCTGGTGGTGATCCTCGTTGGCGAAGACCCAGCCTCGTCGGTGTATGTGCGCAACAAGGTGGCCGCCTGTGAGAAGGCCGGCTTCCATTCGGAGAAAATCACCTATCCGGCGGATGTGGCGCCGGACGTGGTGCTGGCCAGAATCGCCGAACTCAATGCCGATCCGAAAATTCACGGCATCCTCGTGCAGTTGCCCTTGCCCAGACATTTCGACAGCGACGCCGTCCTGGAAGCGATTGCGCCCGAAAAGGATGTCGATGGTTTTCACGCCGAAAACGTCGGCGCGCTGATGCAGGGTCATCCGCGTTTCATTCCCTGCACACCCTATGGCGTCACCAAGTTTTTTGAAGAAGCCGGCATCGACCCGAGAGGCAAGGAGGCGGTTGTCATCGGCCGCTCGAACATCGTTGGCAAGCCGATGGCCATGCTGCTGCTGCAGGCCGGTGCGACGGTCACGGTCTGTCATTCGCAAACCCGCGATCTCGCCTTCCATACGCGCCGTGCCGATATCATTGTTGCCGCTGTCGGCCGGCCGAGATTTGTCACCGCTGACATGGTCAAGCCCGGCGCTGTCGTCATCGACGTCGGCATCAACCGCCTGCCTGACGGCAAGCTGTGCGGCGATGTCGATTTCGAGGGCGTCAAGGACGTTGCCGGCGCCATTACTCCGGTGCCGGGCGGCGTCGGCCCGATGACCATCACCATGCTGTTAGCCAATACCCTTGAAGCTGCTGAAAGGAGCATCCAATGATTCAACCCAAACACCCTGTCGTCGGTATCATCATGGGCTCGGACTCGGACTGGCCGATCATGAAAGCCGCCGCCGAAACCCTGAAGAGTTTCGGCATCCCCTACGAAGCCAAGGTGCTCTCCGCGCACCGCACCCCGGATGCGGCGCTCGACTATGCCTCTGGTGCCAGTGACCGCGGCATGAAGGTGCTGATCGGCGCTGCCGGCGGCGCCGCGCATCTCGCCGGTGTGCTGGCCGCCAAGACCGAGCTGCCGGTACTCGGCGTTCCAATCCCTTCCAAGCATCTGATGGGCCTTGATTCGCTGCTGTCGATGGTGCAGATGCCCGGCGGTATTCCGGTCGCCACCTTTGCCGTTGGCGAGGCCGGCGCCACCAATGCCGCCCTGTTCGCCGTCGCCATGCTGGCGCTGAGCGATGCGGAAGTGGCGACCAAGCTTTCCGAGTTCCGTGTGCGTCAGACCGAAAAGGTGCTGGCCAAGACGTTGCCGGATCTGCCTTAGTTTCTGTTGGCCAAAGCCTTCGAGCCTCTGCCGATGACCCCGGAAATCGCAGAGGCGGTACGCCTGCTAAAAGCCGGTGAACTGGTCGGCATCCCCACCGAAACCGTCTATGGGCTGGGTGCTGACGCAGCCAACCCAAAGGCGGTCAACAAGATTTTTGCTGCCAAAGGCCGTCCGGCGGATCACCCGCTGATCGTGCATCTCCCCGGCGCTGCCCACCTTGACCGCTGGGCGCGCGAGATTCCGGCCATGGCCTGGGAGCTTGCAGAGGCTTTCTGGCCCGGCCCCCTGACCCTGATTCTCAAACGTACGCCGCAGGTGTCCGATGCCGTGACCGGCGGGCAGGATACGGTCGGCCTGCGCGTGCCGGGTCACCCGGTGGCGCTCGATCTGCTGCGCGCCTTTGCCGCAGATGGAGGTAGTGGCGGCATAGCGGCTCCCTCGGCCAACCGCTTCGGTCGTATCAGCCCGACCACGGCCGAACATGTGCGCGAAGAACTCGGCGATGCCGTGTCCTTGGTGCTCGACGGGGGTTCCTGTGCTGTCGGCATCGAATCCACCATTCTCGATCTCTCTTCAGGCCGGCCGGTATTGTTGCGCCCCGGCCATATCTCACCGGCCGACATTGAAGCGGTGTGCGGCGTGCTGCCTGAAGCGCCAACGATGAACGTACCGCGCGCCTCCGGCACGCTGGAAGCGCACTATGCACCGCAAACTGCAATGCGCATGGTGTCAAAAGATCGGCTGCTTGAACTGCTCAATGCGGTTCGCCACAGCGGTCGTCGATGCGGTGTGCTGTGCCATAGCCAGCCACCACAAAGCAGTATGCCGCATGTATGGAAAATGCTGCCGGCAGACCCGGTTGGTTATGCACACGATCTCTATGCCGCGCTCCGCGACCTCGATCATGCCGACACGGAACTGATCGTTGTAGAAGCCATTCCGGCAGGCCCGGAATGGGCTGCTGTGGCCGATCGTCTGCGACGGGCGGTGGCTGGTGCCGGTGGCACTGAGACCAGCGCCGACCGTTGAAGCTCCGCCATTCCGGCGGAAGCCGGAGTCCAGCAGCGCACCAACCTTGCGCATCGTGAAGTCATTGACGACCGCCGCGCTATAGCAACAACAGCTGATCAAGCTTTGCCGCGCAGATGAAGTCATTTTCCGAAAGCCCCTCGATTGCGTGCGTCCAGTAACGGACACGGCAATCGGCATAGCCGACAGTCAACTCGGGGTGGTGATTCTCACGATGCGACACCCAGGCGACGGCATTCACAAAAGCCATGGTTTCGTAGTGGTTGGTGAAATGGTAGGTCTTGCCGATCGTGTTTTCCGCCAGCGTCCAGCCATCGATTGCTGACAGGAGTTCTTGAGCGGCTTGCTGCGAAAGGGCGGGTACGCCGCCCTCGCAAGGTGTGCAGCGGCGGTTGGTAATGTCACAGGCAGTGGTCATGAACGGGCTCCATCAAAGCAGGTACTTCTCTGGACAGATCAAGCCCCGGGATGGTTCCGTCGACGCTCCCGCAGTTGTTTGAACTGGCCCCAAAAGCGGCATATAATCGGCGCTCGTCGGGGGGGTAGCTCAGCTGGGAGAGCGCCTGGTTCGCAATCAGGAGGTCGTGAGTTCGATCCTCATCCTCTCCACCACGAACAATGCAGCGCATCTGATTATTCAGATGCGCTTTTTCTTTTCCCGTTCCCCTTCTGCATCTGCGGCCAGTGGATTGCGTGGGCCGGGCTTACAACCACCCGAAGCGCTTGAAGCGAACGTAAAGCGTGCTGCAGGCGACGGCGATTACACATAGCGCCGCCGGGTAGCCGAATTCCCACTGCAGTTCCGGCATGGCCTTGAAGTTCATGCCCCAGATGCCGGCGAATGCGGTCGCGACGGCGAAGATGCCGGCCCATGCGGCGAGCTTCTTGTTGACTTCGCTTTCCTCGATGGTGACCATCGACAGATTGACTTGAATGGCGGTGCCGATGGTGTCGCGGATGGTATCGACCGAGGCGTTGATGCGCATCAGGTGATCGGAGATGTCGCGGAAATATTCCTGCGTGTCGGCGCAGACTTTCGGCACGCGACCGCCGTGCAATTTTCCGGCCGCTTCGATCAGTGGTGCGACGGCGTGCTTGAGTACCATCACCTTGCGTTTCAGCGCATACAGGCGCTCGATGTTGGCTCGTGCAGTACCTTTCTCGAAGATCTGTTCTTCGATCGTTTCCAGCTCGGATTCGAGGACGTCGACAATCGGAAAATAGCGGTCGACCACGGCATCCATCAGTGCATAGAACACAAAACCAGCGCCGTGCGAGAGTAGATGGGGTTCGCGTTCGCAGCGCTGGCGTACCCCGAGAAAAGTCTGCTGGCTGCGATTGCGTATCGAGAGCACGAAATTGGCGCCGACGAAGATATCGACTTCGCCCGCCGTCAGCTCCCGGTCCTTGAGTTCAAGCAGGTGCAGCACACAGAACAGCGAATCGCCATATTCCTCGAGCTTGGGGCGCTGATGGCCGTTGCGTGCATCTTCCACAGCCAGCTCATGCAGGCCGAATTCGTGCTTCATCTCGTTGAGTTCGGCGTCTTCCGGGTCAAGTAGCGCCACCCAGACGAAACAATCCTTACGCTCGACATAGTCGCTGATATCGGCAATCGGGATGTCGGCGAGTTTTTTGCCATCGGCGTAGGCAGCGCAATTGATCAGCATCGGTCGGTCGCGGGATGAAATGTAGACCAGCGCATGCTGCCACACTTCGGCAGCATGCGCTGGTGTCACACCATCATCGAACCTGTCAGGCTGCTGCGCTCGCGGTTCCGCGCCTGACAATGTGTTGCAGCATGTCGGCAGCAATGCCGCAGTCGTTGGCTGCGCCGCGCCTGGCCAGCAAGCGATTGGCGCCGGAAAGCAGCGCCTGTATTGACGCCGTGACGATATTGGCGTCGATGCCGACACCGTAGGCAGAGCCGCTTTGCCCCTCCAGCATGACTTCGACAAAGGCGGACGCTTTGGCATCGGCCCCTTGCCCGAGCGAGCGCTCTTCGTACGACAGCACGTTGACCGGAATGCCGAGCGCGTGGAGGGTGGCATCAATCGGGCCGTTGCCTTCACCAGAAAGTACGATCGGCTGCCCATCCCTCTCCAGCATGAGGCGAATCCCCTGCACCTGACCATGCTCGAACAGGCGGTGGCCGTTGTAACGCAAGGGGGCGTTGCCCTCCAGGTATTCGTGTGAAAAAAGTTGCCAGATCTGTTCTGCAGATACTTCGCTTCCCGTCTGGTCGGTGTGCCGCTGCACGACACCGCTGAACTCCACCTGCATGCGACGCGGCATGACGATGCCGTGGCCGGTTTCGAGCAGGTAGGCGATGCCCCCCTTGCCGGACTGGCTGTTCACCCGAATGATCGAATCGTAGCTGCGACCGAGGTCCGAGGGGTCGATCGGCAGGTAGGGAACTTCCCAGGGCGTGCCGTCGGTGCGTGCCGACAGGCCTTTCTTGATCGCATCCTGATGCGAGCCCGAGAAGGCCGTGAACACGAGGTCGCCGACGTAGGGGTGGCGAGGGTGGATCGGCAGCTGGGTGCAGGCTTCAACCGTGCGTGCGACGTTGTCGATGTCGGAAAAATCGAGGCCGGGGTCGATGCCCTGTGTGTAAAGGTTGAGCGCCAAGGTGACAAGGTCGACGTTGCCGGTGCGCTCGCCGTTGCCGAAGAGGCAGCCCTCGATGCGGTCGGCGCCGGCGAGCAAGGCGAGTTCAGCCGCCGCCACCGCGCAGCCACGGTCGTTGTGCGGATGAACGCTGAGTACGATGCTGTCGCGTCGTGCAAGGTGCCGGTGCATCCATTCGATCTGGTCGGCGTAGACGTTCGGCGTGGCCATTTCCACCGTTGCCGGCAGATTGAGGATGAGCTTGCGCGCCGGTGTCGCGCCCCAGGCTTCAGCCACGGCGTCGCTGATCTCGCAGGCAAAGTCGAGCTCGGTTGCCGAGAACAGTTCCGGGCTGTATTCGAGTACCCACTCCGTTTCCGGATGTGCGGCACACAAGGCCCGGATTTGCCGCACGCTCCCCACGGCCAGGTGCCGCACTTCCTCGCG
>ERZ724517.2360-NODE-2360-length-10058-cov-9.806258_pt1 | contig 10058 bp, 8 predicted proteins | sample MGYA00376050_ERZ724517 | MGnify/ENA primary metagenome ERZ724517 (study PRJEB28724, sample SAMN07190886) | activated sludge metagenome | isolation source: activated sludge of sewage treatment plant in Hong Hong | place: USA: Christiansburg, Virginia | collected... | reverse complement strand
CAACGAAGCGCAGGGCGCACAAACCCTGTCGGTGGGCCGCGAACTGGGGCTGGACTTGTCCAAACTGAATGTCAACGGCGGCGCCATCGCCCTGGGCCACCCGCTGGCCGTGACCGGTGTGCGCCTGACGCTGACCCTGGCGCGCGAGATGCAGCGCAGCGGCGTGCGCTACGGCGTGTCGTCCGCTTGCATAGGTGGTGGGCAGGGCATTGCGCTGCTGCTGGAGAACCCGGATGGCTCGGTCTGAGTACTAAGGCTTAAGAAAAATCAGCCGCTAGCCCTCGTGGAATAAGCGTAGTTCACTATCAATTCAATAGCATTCACTGGCAACAAGGAAAACAGCACCATGCAGATTCAAGGACAAGCAGCACTGGTCACCGGCGGTGGCTCGGGCCTGGGCGAGGGTACGGCACGCGAGCTGGCCCGCCTGGGTGCGAAGGTGGCGGTGTTGGACATCAACCTGGCCAACGCCGAGCGCGTGGCCGCCGACATCAATGCCGCGCAGGGAGCCGGCACGGCACTGGCCTGTGCCTGCGACATCACCAACGCCGACAGCCTGCAAGCGGCGATCGCTGCCGCCGCTGCTGCGCATGGCCCGGCCCGCATGCTGTTGCACATCGCCGGCATTGGCGCCGCCAAGCGTGTGGTCGGCAAAGACGGAAACGCCGCCCCGCTGGAGGACTTTGCCCGCGTCATCAATGTCAACCTGATCGGCACCTACAACGCCGCGCGCCTGTTTGCCGCCGCCTGCGCCAAGCTCGACCCGATGGAAGACGGCGAGCGTGGCGTGATGGTGTTCACCGCATCGGTCGCCGCCTTTGACGGCCAGGTGGGCCAGCAGGCCTACAGCGCGTCCAAGGCCGGCGTGGCCGGCATGACGCTGCCGATGGCGCGCGACCTGGCACAACACGGAATCCGCGTCTGCACCATTGCACCCGGTCTGTTTGCCACGCCGCTGATGAAGACGCTGCCGGAGGCGGTGCAGGCATCGCTGGCGGCCAGCATTCCGTTCCCGCAGCGCCTGGGCAAGCCCGAAGAGTTTGCCCAACTCGCCGCCCACATCGTCACCAATGGCCACCTGAATGGCGAGGTGATCCGGCTGGACGGTGCCTTGCGCATGGCCCCACGTTGAAGGACACTGCGCCATGAGCAAAACCACTGTCTACGACATCAAGGTGCAGTTTGGCGACTGTGATCCGGCCGGAATCGTGTTCTTCCCCAACTTCTCGAAGTGGATGGACGCAGCCTCGCTGCACTTCTTCATGGAGTGCGGCGTGCCCCCGTGGCGCGAGCTAAAAAAGACCACCGGCATCATCGGCACGCCGCTGCTGGAGATCCACACCAAGTTCATGCGCCCGGCCACCTATGGCGAGACGCTGCACGTACACACCAGCGTCGAATCCTGGGCTGCCAAGACTTTTGTGCAAAAGCACGTGGTGATGCGTGGCGACACCGTGCTGTGCGAGGGCCGCGAGACACGGGCCTTCGTTGTGCACCCGGAGGGTGATCCGGATCGCATCAAAGCCATTCCCGTGCCGGCCGACATCAAGGCCCTGTGCAGCTAAGTCCCGTTTTCCGTTCCCTTGCCACCACCACTACTAATCAGGAGACAACCATGAAGACCGTCAAGACACTCATCGCCACCGCAGTCACGGCCCTGGCCGCTGGCGCCGCGCTGGCTGACATCACCGTGGGCATCAGCCTGCCGCTGACCGGGCCGGCCTCTGGCCTGGGCATTCCCATGGGCAACCAGATCAAGCTCTGGCCCACGTCCATCGCCGGTGAAAAGCTCAATGTCATCGTGCTCGACGATGCCACCGACCCGACCAACGGTGTCAAGAACGCCAAGCGCTTTGTGACCGACGACAAGGCGGACATCATCATGGGCTCAGCCGCCACACCGGTGGCGATCCCGATGGCCGGTGTGGCGGCGGAAGCCGAGACCGTGCAACTCGCGTTTTCGCCCGCCTCGCTGCCCCCCGGCAAGGACGGCTGGACCTTCCGCCTGCCCCAGTCGAATGGCGTCATGGCGCACGCCATGGTCGGCCTGATGAAGAAGCAGGGCGTCAAGACCGTGGGCTTTCTGGGCTACACCGATGCCTATGGCGAGAGCTGGCTGAAAGACTTCACCGCCGAGGCTGACAAGAATGGCATCAAGGTCATTGCCACCGAGCGCTTTGCCCGCTCCGACACCAGCGTCACCGCCCAGGCGCTGAAGCTGGTGGCCGCCAACCCCGACGCAATGCTGGTCGTGGCCTCGGGCAGTGGTGCCGCCATGCCGCACATGGCCGTGGTGGACCGTGGCTACAAGGGCAAGATTTACCAGACCCATGCGGCCGCTTCGCGTGACCTGATGCGCGTGGGCGGCAAGGCCGTGGAAGGCGCCTACGTGGTGTCCGGCCCGGCCGTGATCGCCGAGCAGTTGCCCGACAGCCATCCGTCCAAGGCCATCGCCATCCAGTTCGTGCAGCAGTACGAAAAGGCCTATGGCGCGGGTTCACGCAACCAGTTCGCCGGCCACGGCTATGACGCCGTGCTGGTGCTGGAAAAGATCGTGCCCATGGCACTGAAAAAAGCCAAGCCCGGCACCAAGGAATTCCGCGCCGCGCTGCGTGACGCCCTGGAAACCATGGGCCGCACCGTGGTGTCGCATGGCGTGCTGAACTGGACCAAGGACGACCACTGGGGATTCACCAACGAAACCGGTGTGATGCTCAAGGTGGTTAACGGCGACTGGAAGGTTGAGTAGGACCTATCGCAGCGGCGCCCTTGCAATCAAGGTGCGCCGCTGAATGGCCCGTGCGGGCTGCAGCATCTCTCTCGAACGGACCCTTTCCATGGATTTATCAATCGTCAGCATCCTGATGCTCGACGGCATCACCAACGGTGCCGTGTACGCCCTGCTCGGACTGGCCACGGTCCTGGTGTTCAGCGTGACCCGGGTCATCTTCATTCCCCAGGGGGAGTTTGTCGCGTATGGCGCGCTGACCCTGGCCATTTTTCGCACCGGCCAGGTGCCGGGCACGGTGTGGCTGCTGCTGATCATGGCGGTGCTGGCCGCAGTGATGGACGTGCGCTTGAGCTGGCTGCATACCAGCAATGCCAAACGCGCCATCAAGGCCGGCCTGACCACGCTGGCCATTCCGGTGGTGGTGTCCGGCCTGTCGATCTGGGCGGCGCCGCACAATTTGCCCCTGCTGGTGCAAGCCTTGTTGACCGTCGCCATCGTCACCGCGTTTGGCCCGCTGGTCTACCGCGTGGCCTACCAGTCGCTGGCCGATGCCAGCAACCTGGTGCTGTTGATTGTGTCGGTCGGTGTGCACTTTGCGATGACCGGCCTGGGCCTGCTGTTCTTCGGCGCCGAAGGCTTTCGCAACCCCGCATTTTGGGACGAGCGCTTCAGCGTCGGGCCGTTGTCCCTCAGCGGGCAGGCCATCATCATTTTTGGCGTCTCGCTCGCGCTGATCGTGCTGCTGTGGCAGTTCTTCAACCGCACGCTGTATGGAAAGGCCTTGCAGGCCACGGCGGTGAACCGCCTGGGCGCGCGGCTGATGGGCATCTCCACCCACGGCGCCGGGCAGACCACGTTCGCCATGGCTGCGCTGATCGGCGCGCTGTCGGGCCTGTTGATCGGCCCCACCACCACGGTCTTTTATGACTCGGGTTTTCTGATCGGCCTCAAGGGCTTTGTGGCCGCGGTCATGGGTGGGCTGCACAGCTACCCGCTGGCAGCGGTGGGCGCCTTGTTCGTGGGCCTGGTCGAGGCTTTTGGTTCGTTCTGGGCCAGCGCCTTCAAGGAGGTGATTGTGTTCACCCTGGTCTTGCCCATTTTGCTGTGGCGTTCGGTGGCTGGCGGCCACTCTGAGGAACATTGACATGACTTTGCCCCCCACCCTCCAACGCTGGGTGCATTCCGCCAAGGCCCAACGGTTTACTTTGTTTGCCTGCATGCTGCTGTATGCGGTGTCGCCCGTGCCCGAGTTCTGGATCACCCAGCTCAACTACATCGCCATGTACAGCCTGGTCATCCTGGGCCTGGTGCTGCTGACCGGTATTGGCGGACTCACGTCTTTCGGCCAGGCCGCGTTTGTCGGCATTGGTGCCTATACCAGCGCCTACCTGAGCGTGAACATGGGCTGGTCGCCGTGGCTCACGGTGTTTGCCGGTCTGTTCATCACCGCCGTCAGCGCCTTGGTCGTCGGCTGGATCACGCTGCGCATGTCCGGCCACTACCTGCCGCTGGCCACCATCGCCTGGGGCCTCTCCTTGTACTACCTGATGGGCAATCTGGACGGCCTGGGCAAGTACGACGGCATCCTGGGCGTGCCCTCCATCATGCTGTTTGGCTGGGACATCAGCCAGGGCCGCAGCTTCTTTGTGCTGGCCTGGGGCATGGTGCTGTTCGGTGCCTTTGCACTGCTGAACCTGCTGGACTCGCGCACCGGGCGCGCCATCCGCGCCATGCGTGCCAGCACGCTGATGGCCGAGGCCATGGGCGTGGACACGCTGCGCCACAAGGTCGGCATCTTCCTGATCGCCGCGCTGTTCGCCAGCGTCTCGGGCTGGCTGTTTGCGCACTTTCAACACACGGTGAATCCCTCGCCCTTCAGCCTGAAGTTCGGTATTGAATACCTGTTCATGGCCGTGCTGGGTGGCGCCGGTTTTGTTTGGGGCGCCATCAGCGGCGCGGTGATGACCAAGCTGCTGGAGGACGAGTTGCAGGTCTTCCTGCCCAAACTGCTGGGCACCAGCGGCAGCTACGAGGTCATCGTGTTCGGCATCGTGCTGGTGCTGGTGCTGAAGTATTTGCCCGACGGCATGTGGTCGCTGGTCGGGCGCTTCCTGCCCAAGCCGCAGCGCGTGATGGATTGGCAGAACGCGGCGCCCTTGCCCGAGCGTGCCAAGCCCGCGCATGGTGACACGGTGCTGGAGGTCCAGAAGATTCGCAAACAGTTTGGCGGCCTGACGGCCGTGAATGACATCACGTTTTCCATCCAGGCCGGGCAGATCGTCGGCCTGATAGGTCCCAATGGCGCCGGCAAGTCCACCACCTTCAACCTGATCACCGGCGTGCTGGACCTGACCTCGGGCGAGGTGCGCTTTTGTGGCGAGAAGGTCAGCGGCCTGCCGTCGCGCGAGATTGCACGCCGCGGGGTCAGTCGTACCTTCCAGCACGTGAAGATGATCCCCGAGCTGACCGTGCTGGAAAACGTGGCCCTGGGCGCGCAACTGCGCGGCCATAAGGGCGCGCTGTCCAGCATGCTGCGCCTGGACCGTGCCGAAGAGCAAAGCCTGCTGCGCGAAGCGGCCCGCCAGCTGGAGCGCATCGGCATGGGCCACACCATGCACGAGCTGGCCGGCAACCTGGCCATGGGGCCGCAGCGCCTGCTGGAGATTGCGCGCGCCCTGTGCAGCGATCCGGCCCTGCTGCTGCTGGACGAACCCGCCGCCGGTCTGCGCCACAAGGAGAAACAGGCGCTGATCGCCGTGCTGCGCCAGTTGCGCAGCGAGGGCATGAGCATCCTGCTGGTGGAGCACGACATGGACCTGGTGATGGACGTGACCGACCACATCGTGGTCATGGAGTTCGGCACCAAGCTGATGGACGGCACGCCGCAGGAAGTGCAGCAGAGCCCCAAGGTTCGCGCCGCCTACCTCGGTGTCGAGCACTGAACGTCAACCGCAGAACGAAAGCCAGCCATGAGCCAACAACCCCTTCTTGTCGTCAAAGGCCTGCGCGCCGGTTATGGCCGCGCCGAGGTGCTGCACGGCATCGACCTGCAGGCACCGCAAGGCAGCGTCATCACCGTCATTGGCCCCAACGGCGCCGGCAAGTCCACGCTGCTCAATGCGCTGATGGGCGTGTTGCCAGCCCAGGGAACGATCGAATTCCAGGGCCAGTCCATCGCCGCGCTGTCGCTGGAAGAACGCGTGATGCTGGGCATCGCGCTGGTGCCTGAAAAGCGCGAACTGTTTGGCACCATGCCGGTTCAGGACAACCTGATCCTGGGTGCCTTCCGCCAGGTGCGCCTGGGCAACAAAGCCTGGCGCGACCAGCTCGACGTGGTCTACCAGCTGTTTCCGCGCCTGGCGGAGCGCAGCCACCAGGCCGCCGGCACCTTGTCGGGTGGCGAGCGCCAGATGCTGGCTGTGGGCCGCGCGCTGATGTCGCGCCCCACGCTGCTGATGCTGGACGAGCCCAGCCTGGGCCTGGCCCCGCTGGTGGTGAAGGAAATTTTCCGCACCATCGAAGCCCTGCGAAAGACCGGCGTGACCACGCTGCTGGTAGAGCAAAACGCCCGTGCCGCGCTGGAGGCGGCCGACTACGGCTACGTGCTGGAAATGGGCGACATGGCCCTGAGTGGACCGGCCCGGGAGTTGGCCACGGACCCGCGCGTCATCGGCACCTACCTGGGCGCGGCCCGCAAGAAGGCCGAGCCCGTCAGCGCTTGAAACGCCCAATCGTTACACATCAATTAGGCCTCTAGCCCTCGTGAAATAAGCGCAAGTAGCTACTAGTTTTATAGCAATCCGCATGCACTACCAAGCCCCATTGGCCGACATCCAGTTCATCCTGAACGATGTCCTTCACGCCCCCGCGCAACTGCTCGCGCTGCCCAGCTTTGCCGAGGTCGATGCCGACCTGGTGCAGCAGGTGCTGGACGAGGCGGGCAAGTTTGTCACGAACCAGGTCGCGCCGCTGCAGGAAGTGGGCGACAGTGTCGGCTGCACTTTTGCAGAAGGCAGGGTCACCACGCCTCCGGGTTTCAAGCAGGCCTACCAGGCGTTTTGGCAGGCCGGCTGGCCCGCCTTGGCCTGCGCGCCGCAGGACGGGGGCCAGGGTCTGCCGGCGGTGCTGGAAGCCGTGCTGTTTGAAATGCTCAGCGGTGCCAACCACGGCTGGACCATGGCGCCCGGCCTGCTGCACGGCGCCTACGAGTGCATCAAGCACCACGGCAGCGCGGCGCTCAAGGCCGCCTACCTGGAAAAAGTGGCCACTGGCGAATGGCTGGCCACCATGTGCCTGACCGAGCCCCATGCCGGCAGCGACCTGGGCCTGGTGCGCACCAAGGCGCAGCCCCGCTCGGATGGCAGCTACCGGGTCAGCGGCACCAAGATTTTCATCTCCGGCGGTGAGCACGACCTGACGGACAACATCGTCCACCTGGTGCTGGCCCGCCTGCCGGACGCCGCAGCCGGACCCAAGGGCCTGTCGCTGTTCCTGGCACCCAAGCTGCTGCCCGAGGGCACGCGCAATGCCGTGCACTGTGAACGCATCGAGGAAAAAATGGGCCTGCACGGCAGCCCCACCTGTGTGATGCGCTTTGACGAGGCCACGGCCTGGATGATTGGGGAACCCCACCGTGGCCTTAACGCCATGTTCGTGATGATGAACGCGGCCCGCCTGCATGTCGGCCTGCAAGGCATAGGCCTGCTGGAAGCCGCCTGGCAGAAGGCCGATGCCTACTCCAAAGAACGGCGCCAGATGCGCGCGCCCAAGGCGAAGATGAGTAGCGCGCCGGACCTGAGCGTCGCCGGGCCGTCCCAAGACGCGAGGGCCCCCTCGGGGGGCAGCGCAGTACGCGAAGCGACAAGCGTGGGGGCCAGTTTGCTCTCTGAACACCCTGCGATGCGCCGCATTTTGTCCACGCAGCGCGCCTGGATCGATGGCGGGCGCGTGCTGGCCTACCGTACGGCGATGGAACTCGACCTGCTCAAACACCACCCCGACCCCGATCGCCGCGACACCGCGCAACGCTGGTGCAGCCTGGTGACGCCGGTGCTCAAGGCCGCCTGGACAGCGCAGGCCTTCAACGGCGCCAGTGAATGCCTGCAAGTGTTTGGCGGACACGGCTACGTGCGCGAATGGGGCATTGAGCAAATCGTGCGCGACGCCCGGGTGACCATGATTTACGAAGGCACCAATGAAATCCAGGCCATCGACCTGCTGGTGCGCAAAGTCATGCCCGACGCAGGCCTGGGCCTGTTCACGCTGTTGCAGACGCTCAGTGATGAGCTGGACCCCGCAGTGGCCGCGCACGCCGCATTCCGGGAGCAGATTGCCGCGCTGCGGCAGGTGACCGAGCGTCTGGCGCAAGCGGCTGGTGGCGACCCGCAACTGCTGTACTGGGTGGCCGACGACTACCTGCGCGCGCTGACGCTGTGCCTGATGTCCTGGGCCTGGCTGCAAATCAGCCGCGCCATCCAGGGCGATGCGTCCGCCGCCCATGGGGCACGCTGGACGGAGCCCGCCAACGCCGTGCACCACTGGGTGTTGCCGGAGTTCGCGATGCGCCTGCACATCATCACGGCGCGGCTGGACGGCGGCGGCGCCTGAACGGCTTGGTATGCTCACCGGTTTGCCCTCCCAGATTGCCATGGACGCCAAGCCCCAACATCCCCACGTCGACAAGGTCAACGCCCGTTACCTGGAAACGCTGCTGGGCTACAACGCGCGCCGGGCAGCGCTGACCATCATTGAGGTGTTCCTGCAGCGCATGGCCGTCTACGAGTTGCGCATTGTGGACTTCTCGGTGCTGTCTCTGATCGTCCACAACCCGGGTATCACGTCGCGCCAGCTGTGTGCGGCCCTGAGCATATTGGCCCCCAACCTGGTCCAAATGGTCAACGCCCTGGAGAAGCGGGATCTGATTGCCCGCCAGCCCCATCCGCTGGATGGCCGGGCCATGGGCCTGCACCCCACGCCCGCCGGGCTGACCCTGATGCGCAGCGCGGAGAAAACCGCGGCCCAGTTGGAGATTGACAGCACCCCGCGTCTGACGGATGCCGAGCGCAAGACCCTGCTGCAATTGCTGAAAAAAGTCTACAAGTAGACACCGGGCGCGGCCCGTCACCCCCGGCGTGCCGCCTCGCACGCCACCTCCCCAAACCTCTGATGAATCCGGACACTGCGCGCGGTGCAGCGTGGGAGCGCCGTTTTGTCAAAATATGCATCATTATGCTTATTCTGTTTGCGATAGATCAAAGTAACCGATGATGTTGCGCATCAAAATGCAGTTATCCATTTGAAATAAGCAATAAAGTGCACTAAATGGATCATCCATTCCACCCAGCGCAGGAGACACCATGAGCGAACCCACCGAACTTGTAGAAGACACAGCCGCCATCCAGAGCAACGCATTCGTCGCCGTTAGCTACGACGATTTGATTCCCAACAACGTCGATTTATCGTCCGACAAACAGCTGCAGCGCGCCCTGGAAGCCTGGCAGCCGGCCTACCTGGACTGGTGGAAAGACATGGGCCCCGACGGCTTCCAGAACGCCGATGTCTACCTGCGCACGGCTGTGGGTGTGGACCCCAGCGGCTGGGCCAAGTTTGGCCATGTCAAGATGCCCGAATACCGTTGGGGCATCTTGCTGGCGCCCAAGGAAGAAGGGCGCACCATCCCCTGCGGCCGCCACAAGGGCGAGCCAGCCTGGCAGGAAGTGCCCGGCGAATACCGCTCACTGCTGCGCCGCCTGATCGTGGTGCAGGGCGATACCGAGCCGGCCTCGGTCGAGCAACAGCGTTTTCTGGGTGCCACCGCCCCAAGCCTGTATGACATGCGCAACCTGTTCCAGGTGAATGTCGAAGAGGGCCGCCACCTGTGGGCCATGGTCTACCTGCTGGTCAAATACTTTGGCCGTGATGGCCGCGAAGAGGCACAAGCCTTGCTGGAACGCCGCAGTGGTCAGCAGGACAACCCGCGCATCCTGGGTGCCTTCAATGAGCGCACGCCCGACTGGCTGAGTTTCTTCATGTTCACCTACTTCACCGACCGCGACGGCAAGATGCAACTGGCCGCGCTGGCACAGTCCGGCTTCGATCCGCTGTCGCGCAGCTGCCGCTTCATGCTGACCGAGGAAGCCCACCACCTGTTCGTCGGTGAAACCGGTGTCGGCCGCACCATCGAGGCCACCTGCTTGGCCATGAAGGCCGCCGGCATCACCGACCCGTATGCCAAGGACGCCATTCGCAAGCTGGGCGTGATCGACCTGCCCACGCTGCAAAAGAAGGCCAACTTCCACATGTCGGTCACGCGCGACCTGTTTGGCTC
>ERZ724517.2355-NODE-2355-length-10068-cov-3.187856_pt1 | contig 10068 bp, 10 predicted proteins | sample MGYA00376050_ERZ724517 | MGnify/ENA primary metagenome ERZ724517 (study PRJEB28724, sample SAMN07190886) | activated sludge metagenome | isolation source: activated sludge of sewage treatment plant in Hong Hong | place: USA: Christiansburg, Virginia | collected... | reverse complement strand
GTGGACGATGAAGAATGAAACCCGCCCGACGATGGCCCGTTGGATTGGCAGGGCGGTGGGCTGACATAAAAGCCTTCTGCCCGCCAAAATTCATTTCAAGAGATACCCATGATTAAGATGTTTTTGACAGGCGCGGCACTTGTGGCCGTTGCTCCCGCGATGGCGCAAACCGTTGTTCCGGCAACGCCGGTGACGCCCGCCGTTTCCGCGCCCGTCAATCCGACAGGTGCCGCATCCACAATGACGGATACCACCACATCCGCAGCGACGGGTGTGGGAGCGGGAGCCGCTGCCAATGTATCGAACGCGACTTCCTCTAACCCGTCCACACAAGTGGCGAGCGTAGTGGAAAGCGAGTTTCCAACCTATGATGCCGATAAATCCGGCACGCTGAGCAAGACAGAATTTGGCAAATGGGTAGTCGCTCTCAAGCAGGAAGAGCTGAAGGCCACCGGTAAAACCATGGCTCAAGCGGATGTGGATAAATGGGCGGCTAACGCCTTTGTCAGCGCCGATATCGACAAGAATAAAACGGTGTCGAAGGCCGAACTGACTACTTATCTCGGCGGCTAATACCACCGGATCGCAGCAACCGGGGCGATGCGCTGGCGTGTCGCTCCGGGGTTGCCGCGTCTACAGCAACCCCTGCGCCCGCATGCTGCTGAACCCGTCGCTGCCGATGATGATATGATCGTGCACGGAAATGCCGAGCGGGCGACCCGCTTCGACAATCTGCCGCGTGATGTCGATGTCCTGTCGACTGGGCTGGGGCGCTCCGCTCGGATGGTTGTGCACGAGGATGAGGGAAGACGAGCCAAGGTCGATCGCGCGCCGCACAACCTCTCGGGTATAAATAGCGGCCTGATCTATCGAACCATCGCCCATATGATCGTCGCGAATGAGCATATTGCGGGCGTTGAGGTGCAATACCCGCACCCGCTCGACCGTGAGATGCGCCATGTCGGCACGCAGATAATCGAGCAATGCCTGCCAGCTCGACAATATGGGCTGGTCCCGCACTTTTGATTCGAGCAGCCGGAGCGCCGCCGCCTGCGCGACCTTGAGCGCGGCAATGCTGGTTTCACCGAGGCCGGATATGCGCGACAAAGCTGCCCAATCCGCCGTCAATACGCCCCCTATGCCGCCGAATTCCTTTAACAACTGCTTGGCGAGCGGCTTGGTGTCGCGGCGCGGGATGGCGAGGGCCAGAAGATATTCGATCAGCTCATGATCGAGGAGGGCATTCGGCCCGCCCTGTGCCAGCCGCTGACGCAGCCGGGCGCGGTGGCCGACGCCATGATGCGGGAAATCCTGACCGGAAAGATCTTCGCTTACGGACTGTGGTGGGTTGGGCGGCATGCCCAGAATCTACGAACTGTGGGAATCATCGGCAAGGATAATCGGGCTTGATGGCGCGTTAGGCATTTTTGCTCCGTTCATCACGGGGATAAATGTGATGAATGGCTGTCCTTTGGCGTCGGTGCGCCCTATGTTGTATCTCCCATGAAGAAGCACCTCCGCCCGTGAATATGCCCGATGAAACGACATCGGCGGAAACGCGGCCTCGCTTTCGACGCGGGCGAATAGGTGTCGGGATTACTCTGGCACTGCTGGTGATAATGGCGGTGACATTAGCCTATGTCTGGGTCCGCAGGGTGCCTATCGCGAACAGCTATATCGCGCAGGCGCTGGCCGCGCGCGATGTGCGGGCAAGCTATCGGCTCACGAAAATCAGCGGGCATACGCAGCGGATCGAGAATGTCGTGCTGGGCGATCCGGCCCGGCCTGATCTGACTGCGCGCGTCGTGGAGGTGGATATTGGTTATGGCGCCCTGCTGCCGCGCGTGGTGGCTGTGCGGGCGCAGGGGGTGCGGCTATACGGGCGGGTGAAGCCGGACGGCACCCTGAGCCTTGGCGAACTGGACAAGTTTCGTTCGACCGACAGCGCCGCACCCTTCAGCTTTCCCGACATTGCCCTGTCACTGCGCGATACGAGGGTGCGAATCGAAACACCCGTGGGTCCGTTGGGTTTGAGCGTGGAAGGTGCGGGGAACCTGCAATCGGGTTTTCGTGGCAAACTGGCGGGGGTCATGCGAAATCTTCGGGTCGGAGATTGCTCCGCACCGCTGGTGAGCGCCTATGTCGATGTGCGGATGGTGCGGGGTGGCCCGCATCTTGCCGGTCCCGTCCGGTCAAAGGCGCTCGGCTGTCCGGGTGCGGGTGTGACGTTGTCCGATGGTTCGACGGTGCTTGATGTGCAGTTCGGCAAGGCGCTGGACCGGATGGAGGGTACGGCTCGCCTTGCTGCCGGGGCCGCAAAGGTCGGAGGTGCGCTCGTCACGTCGCCGGTGCTCGATGTCCGGCTCCACGGTACGCCATCGGATATGAACGGACGCTTTGCCCTGAGATCGGGACCGGGAGCCTATGCGGCGGCGCGGATCAAGGCGCTGCGTTCGGACGGAGTATGGGCATATCATGCTGGAACAGTGTCTCTGGCGGGGCAGGGAGGTGCCGACAATCTGGCATTGCTGGACAGCGTCAGCGTGCGGGCCTTGCGTGCGGGCGGTGCCGGAACCCCTGTTGCCCCTCTGGCCGTGCGCCTTGCCGATGCGCTGGAAGCTTCGGCCCGCGACAACCGGCTGCAAATCTCCTTTTCTCTGACGCAGAAGGGCAGGGCCGGAAGCATTGCCATTTCTCGCCTCGTTCTCGACAGTCACAGCGGAGCGCGCATCGCGTTGAGCGAGGGCGGCCGGTTCGACGCGCGCTGGCCGGGCGGTCGCTGGGCATTGACCGGCGGCGCGACGAGCGAGGGAGGCGGCCTGCCACGCGCGGCTCTACATCTTGCTCCGGGCGCCAATGGTGGTGTGGCAGGGCAGATTTTCCTCGATCCCTATGTTGCGGGCAGCGCGAAACTTTCGGCCAAGCCTGCGCGTTTTTCGGTGAGCGCCGGTGGGGCGGTGAAGCTGTCCACTGTGCTGAGCCTTGACGGACCACTGCCGGGGGGAACCCTGCGCGGCCCGACGCTGCCTTTGGTACTAACGGCGAAGGGCGGGGTAATGCAGGTCAATCCCGGCTGTACGCCGATCGGGTTGACCAGTGTGCACTATGGGGCGCTGACGACCGGCGCGACCCGCATGACATTGTGCGGGCGGAGTGGACGGAGTTTGCTGACCCTCACAAACGGAAGAATGAGCGGCGGGGCCACTGTGCAGCCGCTGCGGCTCACCGGGCATCTGGGGAACAGCCCGATGCGCCTTTCCGCCGATCGGGGCATGCTTCAATTTGCCGATGGCGCCTTCATGCTGGACAGGGCGGAATTGCTGCTCGGTAGTGGGCAGCCACCGATCAGGCTGGCGGCGGCGCGGCTTGATGGACGCCCAGCGGCGCGGGGGCTGGGCGGCTCGGCGAGCGGCATTGAGGGGCGTATCGGTTCGGTGCCTCTGTTGGTGCAGGAGGGTAGCGCGAAATGGGGCTATGCGGCGGGCGCGCTGCGCCTTGCCGGGTCGATTGGCGTGATCGATGCCGCCAACCCGGATCGGTTCAATCCGCTGGTTTCGCCCGATTTCCAGTTAAGCCTCGTCAACAACCGCATCATCGCGGGCGGCACATTGATGCTGCCCAAAGGGAGCACGCCCGTCGCCAGAGTGGCGATCAGGCATGATCTTGGTTCCGCACGGGGCAGTGCCGATCTGACGGTCGAAGCGCTGCGTTTTGGGCCGGGTTTGCAACCCGAGGACATCACCCATCTCGCGCTCGGTGTCGTCGCCAATGTGCGCGGGGTGGTGAATGGCTCGGGGCGTATCGACTGGTCAGGCGACAGGGTGACAAGCACAGGTGAGTTTGCGACCGAAAACGCCGATCTCGCCGCCGCCTTTGGTCCGGTATCCGGCCTTTCGGCGCATATTCGCTTCACCGACCTGATCGGCCTTGTCACCGCGCCGGGGCAGGTGGCGACGATGCGCAGCGTCAACCCCGGCGTCGAGGTGCGTGACGGCAAGCTCGTCTATGCGCTGCTGCCCGGACAGCGCGTCGGAATCGAAAACGCGCACTGGCCGTTCGCGGGCGGTGACCTGACCCTGCTGCCGGGCGTCCTCGATTTTGCCGCCGACCGGCCGCGCAACCTGACCTTCCGCGTCGTCGGGCTGGATGCCGGCGCATTTATTAACACGCTCGAGCTGGAAAACATCTCGGCGACGGGCACATTCGATGGCCTGCTGCCGATGGTGTTCGATGCGAGCGGCGGTCGGATCGTCGGCGGTATATTGGTGGCGCGTCAGGCGGGCATGCCGCCGCTGGTGATCGATCATGTCGAGGGACTGAACGTGCCTTGCGATCCTTCGCGGAAATCGGGAACCCTGTCCTATGTCGGGCAGGTGTCGAACGAAAATCTCGGGCGCTTCGGCAAGATGGCCTTCGATGCGCTCAAGGATCTCCAGTATAAATGCCTGACGATATTGATGGATGGCGCGATCGACGGCGAAGTGGTGACGCAGGTGGCGTTTAACGGCGTCAACCGGGGCGAATTGAGTAGCATGCCCAAGCTGGTGTCGCGCAAGTTCATTGGCCTGCCATTCATATTCAACATCAGGATACAGGCGCCATTTCGCGGCCTTATCAACACCGCGCGGTCGTTCGTCGATCCCAGCCTGCTGATCCGCAGCCAGCTTGGCGATGAATTTGCGCCCGTGATCGAAAACAGGCTTGCCGTTCAGCCCAGCGAAAGCGACACTAATTTATCAGGGGACAGGAAATGATGACCAAAAGGAAAGGCGCGTTGCGTCGTGAAGATGGCCAGACCAGATCATATGCTGCACTTCCGCTGTTTGGCGGTGTGCTCCTGTTGACCGGCTGCATCACCGTGAAGGCGCCTGACAAGCCCATAGAAATCAACCTCAACGTGAAGGTCCAGCAGGAAGTTGTCGTCCGCCTGCAAAAAGATGCTCAGGACCTGATCCAGAATAACCCGGAGTTGTTCCCGTCATGACACGCAAGACCCTTTTTATCGCCGCCGCGCTGGGTGTTATCGCCACCGGACTGGTGCTCTCTGCCCCCGCTCGTGCACAAACGGGCGTCGTCGCGCAGGCGATGGCCGCAGGCAGCGTGGGCGAGCAGTCCGATGGCTATCTCGGTATTGCCGGGTCGGTCAGCGCCGATGTCCGCGCCGAGGTCGACGCGATCAACATCAAGCGCCGCGCCGCCTATACCGATCTCGCCGCCAAGCGCGGGGTGACGGTGGCCGATGCTGCCGCCGCTACCGGATGCCAGACGCTTTCGACCCGCGTGAAGCAGGGGCAGGTGTACCGCATCGCCGGTGGACCATGGCAGACCAAGGGGGCAGGGCCGGTCGTGCTGCCCGAATATTGCGCCACAGCGAGCTGATCCGGGCCTTGCAGTGACGGTGGAGTTGCCGCGCGAACCCCCGGTTGCTCGCATATGCAGCGAAGTTTCACCCGGCAGCACTTTGCGCGGTTGACTCTGGCGGATTGGCTTTCTAAACGGGCCGCGCCTTGACGGGGGCGACCATATGCGTTCATGGCTGTTTTCCTTGGTTTCCATGAAGGAACGGAGGAGGCGGAAATGGCGCAGGAAGACCCCGGGCAGGAACCCATTGGCGAAGATGCCCGTATCGCGTCGCTGCAACAGCGGATAGCGCGGGCTGAACGCCAGGAGCAGGTCAGGGTCGGCAAGACCGATGAAAAGGCGGACGAAAACAACCGCCTTGGCAATCGTGTTTTCGCCGAATTGATCGGGGGACCCGCCGGTGGTGCGATAGTAGGTGGTTTTCTCGACTATCTGTTTGGCACCGGCCCATGGCTCCTGCTGGCCTTCCTCTTTCTGGGGATTATCGTGGCCTTCAGGAACATCATACGCATTTCGACGCAGCGTCCTGAGCAATGAGGGCGCTTTTGTCACAGGTTTTACGGCGAATCAGTCCGGGGGTCACATAAGTGTCTGGTAAAATTGATCCGATGCACCAGTTCGAGATCGAACCTCTGTTCGGCACGGACAACTGGCAGCTCGCCGGTCACAACATTGCCTTCACCAACAGCGCGCTGTGGATGGTGGCGACGGTCATCGTGCTGTGGATTTTCATGCTGGGCGGCATGAAGCGGGAACTGGTTCCCGGTCGCTGGCAGGCGGCGGTTGAATTTTTCACCGGCTTTGTCAACAAGCTGTTGCTGGAAAATGCCGGGCAGGCGGGCAAGAAATATGTGCCTTATGTCTTCTCCCTGTTCATGTTCATCCTGCTTGCCAACCTGTTGGGGCTATTGCCGCTGGGTCTGATCGGCATGCATCCCTTCACCTTCACCAGCCATTTCACCGTTACCGGCGCGCTCGCGGTGCTCAGCTTCTCGATCGTGCTGATCGTCGGGTTCTGGAAGCATGGCCTTCACTTTTTCTCGCTGTTCGTGCCGCATGGCACGCCGCTGCCGATGATCCCGGTGATCTTCCCGATCGAGCTGGTATCGTTCATGGTGCGGCCGTTCAGCCTCGGTCTGCGGCTGTTCGTGGCGATGACGGCGGGTCACGTTCTGCTCAAGGTGCTGGCGGGTTTCGTTATCAACTCGACCAATGCGGGTTTGGGCTATGGCGCGCTGGTCGGCATCCCGAGCTTCGCCCTGATGATCGGCATCAGCGCGCTGGAGATGCTGGTCGCCTGTATCCAGGCTTATGTGTTCGCGCTGCTGACGTCGCTGTACATCAACGATGCCGAGCATCTTCACTGAGATTTTTATCAACATTTTTAACGAGTTTGGAAAAGGAGTTATCATTATGGACGCAGAAGCCGCAAAGCTGATCGGTGCAGGTCTGGCCGCAATTGGCGCAGGCATGGCCGCCCTTGGCGTGGGCAATGTCTTCGGTTCGTTCCTCGAAAGCGCGCTGCGCAACCCGTCGGCCGCGGATGGCCAGCAGGGTCGCCTGTTCATCGGCTTCGCCGCCGCCGAGCTTCTCGGCCTGCTGGCGTTCGTCGTGTCGATGATCCTGATCTTCGTCGCCTGATCGACGCACAGGAAAATGCACCGGACGGGGCGTTCCCGTCCGGGCCATGTTTGAATTAACGGGACGGGTGCGATGCCTCAGATTGCCCAGCTTGCCGCGACATACAGTTCCCAGATTTTCTGGTTGCTGCTGACGTTCGGCATCGTATTTTTCGTTGTCGGCCTTGGTATGTTGCCCAAGGTGCAGTCGACGGTCGACGCGCGCGACGCGAAGATCGCCGATGATCTTGCGCAGGCCAAGGCGGCCTTCGCCAAGGGTGACGAGATCGAGGAAGCCTGGCGCATCCGCGAAAACGAAAGCCGCGCCGCCGCGCAGAAGATCGTTGCCGAGGCCAAGGCCGACGCCGCCAAGGCTTCGGAAAAGCAGGTGGCGAAAGCCGATGCCGCCATCGCGAAAAAAATCGGCGGCGCCGAGGAAGCCATTCGTGCGGCTTCGGTGAAGGCAATGGGCGAGATTGAAACCGTGTCGGCGCAGGCCGCGCTCGATATGGTCGCCAAGATCTCCGGCGCATCGGTATCCGCCGACGCAGCGGCACAGGCAGTGAAGGCGGCGCTCAATGGCTGACACAATCGAACAGACCGCCGGCGAACAGACCGCCGAGTCGAACGCGGTGGCGCATAATCTGGATCAGGCCGACAAGACCCAGTCATTGCAGGGCGATGTGCATGCCATGACCGAAGCACATGGCGGGCCGACGGAGCATGAAGTCGCGCCGTCGGTATTCGGCATGGACGCGACGGGCTGGGTCAGCCTCGCCATGGCGATTTTCATCGCGGTGCTGATCTGGAAGAAGGTTCCCGCGCTGATCGGCAAGGGACTGGACGACCGGATCGCTGCGATCCGCGCCCAGCTCGATGAAGCATCGAAGCTGCGCGCCGAGGCCGAAGCGCTCAAGGCCGAATATCAGGCGAAGCTCGCCTCCGCCGAGAAGGACGCCGCCGCCCTGCATGCCCGTGCCGAGGAAGAGGCGAAGCTGATGCTCGCCGATGCCAAGGCCAGCACCGAAGCGCTGATCGCGCGTCGTCAGCAAATGGCCGAGAACAAGATCGCCGCCGCCGAACGTGCGGCAATTGCCGATATTCGCGCAAAGGCGGTGAGCGCCGCCACGACCGCCGCCGCCAGCCTGATCGCGCAAACGCACGATGCGAAGGCCGACAAGGCGCTGGTCGACGGCACTATCGGGTCGCTCGGTACGCTGAACTGATCCGCTGCACCGCGCGCAGCACTGATGCAAAGAAAATGACAGGCCGGGCTGGGCAATCCAGTCCGGCCTTTCTACATCTGTATCATGTTGCCGCCGACCGTGCCCGACCGTTTCAACGAGGAAGCCTCCACCTATGCCCTGCGCGGCATTGGCCAGCCGGACATCGAGGCGGGTGTAGAAGCGATTCGCAATGTTCTGGCGACGCTCCCCGCCCGCCCGGGCGTGTATCGCATGGTCGATGCGCGCGGCGATGTGCTGTATGTCGGCAAGGCGAAGGCGCTGCGCCACCGTGTCGCCAATTATACGCAGGTGCTGCGCCTTCCCAAGCGGTTGCAACGCATGGTGTCGCAAACCCGCTCGATGACGATCGTCACTACCAACAGCGAGGCCGAGGCGCTGCTGCTCGAGGCGCAACTCATCAAGCGCTATCGCCCGCCCTATAACGTGCTGCTGCGCGACGACAAAAGCTTCCCGTTCATCCTGATGCGCCACGATCACGATTTTCCCCGTATCCAGAAGCATCGCGGCGCGCGCCGTGCCAAGGGGCGGTATTTTGGACCCTATGCCAGCGGCGGCGCGGTCAACCGGACGCTCAACGCGATGCAGAAGCTGTTTCTGTTGCGAAGCTGCACCGACGGCTTTTTCAACAACCGATCGCGGCCATGCCTGCTGTATCAGATCAAGCGGTGCAGCGCCCCGTGCGTCGGCCGCATCAGCGTGGAGGGCTATGCCGAACTGGTCGCCGATGCCGAGGCATTTCTGGGCGGCAAGGCAACGCCGGTGCAAAAGAAGCTGTCCGACCAGATGCAGGTCGCGGCGGAGAATATGGATTATGAACTCGCCGCCGTCTTTCGCGACCGACTGAAGGCGCTGACCTTCATCCAGACGCATCAGGCGATCAACGGCGAAGGGCTGGAAGATGCCGACATCTTCGCGCTCGCGGCGCAGGGCGGGGTGATGTGCATACAGGCGTTCTTCGTGCGCGGTGGCCAGAATTGCGGCAGTCATTCGCTGTTCCCCGTGCACACGCACGAGGTGAGCGAGGATGAGGTGATGACCAGCTTCCTCACGCAATTTTACGAGGACGTGCCGGTGCCGCCGCTACTCCTGCTCGACCGGGCTCTGGGCGAAAGCGCACTTCTGGCCGAGGCGCTGGCGGTGACGGCGGGGCGCAAGGTGCGGATCGAGGTGCCGCAGCGCGGCGGGCGTGCCAAGCTGGTCGAACAGGCGCGGCGCAACGCCGCCGAAGCGCTGGAGCGACGTCAGGCGGAGAGTACGACGCAGGCGAAGCTGCTGCGCGATCTGGCGGAGCTGTTCGATCTGGAAGGGCCGCCGGGCCGGATCGAGGTTTACGACAACAGCCATATTCAGGGCGCCCACGCGCTGGGCGCAATGATCGTCGCCGGGCCAGAAGGGTTTCGCAAAAGCGCCTATCGCAAGTTCAATGTTCGCAACCCCGATACCCAGCCGGGAGATGATTTCGCCATGATGCGCGAGGTATTCGGACGGCGATTTGCCAAGGCGCAGGAGGACGACCCGGACCGCGAGAAGGGCGACTGGCCGGACCTCGTGCTGATCGACGGCGGCAAGGGCCAGCTTTCGGCGGTGCGCGGCATTCTTGCCGAACTGGGGGTGGAGGATGTGCCGCTGGTCGGCATTGCCAAGGGGCCGCATCATGGGCGCGACGGGCGAGAGGTGTTCCACCTGCCCGACGGGCGGGAGATCATGCTGCCGGTCAATCATCCGGTGCTGTTCTACCTCCAGCGGTTGCGCGATGAAGCGCATCGCTTCGTCATTGGCGCGCATCGGGGCAAGCGCAGCAAGGCGATCACCGTATCGCCGCTCGATGAGGTGCCGGGCAT
>ERZ724517.2352-NODE-2352-length-10075-cov-4.043513_pt1 | contig 10075 bp, 8 predicted proteins | sample MGYA00376050_ERZ724517 | MGnify/ENA primary metagenome ERZ724517 (study PRJEB28724, sample SAMN07190886) | activated sludge metagenome | isolation source: activated sludge of sewage treatment plant in Hong Hong | place: USA: Christiansburg, Virginia | collected... | reverse complement strand
TTTCTGTGGATGTTTTTTATGAGAGGGAGGATGAGAAGTTGTTGTAGCGATGAAAATCGAACCATTTTTGTATATTTGTATATCAAATAATTAGGTTATGGTAACTATTAAAGTCAAAGAAAACAGTAAACAAGCTAAATTGTTTTTGGAATACATAAAAACATTGTCTTTTGTTGAATTTGTAGAAACAAGTTTAACGAAAGTTAATTATCCTTCTATGGATGAAATTGTTGATGAATGTAAAAAATCCAGAAAGAAAATAGCTAAAGTTTATAATGAAAAAGACTAGCTTTGTTTTAGATACAAATATTTGGATTAGTGCAATCATAACTAATTCAGAGGAAAAATTAGTACAATTCATTTTCGAAAACAAACTGACTATTTATATTTGTCCAGAAATGATTTTAGAACTGAAAGACGTATTGAAAAGGTCTAAATTTAAAAAATATTTGAGCAAATCAATTCCCGAATACATACTTTTAATCGAAAAGGTTTGTTTAAATAAAACTTCTCCCAAGCATTACGATAAAGCTCCAGACAAAGATGATAATTATCTGTATGATGTTTGTATTGACACAAAAAGCACTTTGGTTACGGGAGATAAGTTGTTGTTAGGTTATATTTCAAATCCTCCAGTTGTAACTATTTCTAGAAACACTTTTTTTGAAATGTTTTAGATCCTCAAAACGAGCGTTGCGATGAATTGGCAGTTTTTGCATCGAGCAAAAAAGAACTTTCCGTCGATATTTTTTATGAGAAGGAAGACGAGAAGTTGTTGTAGCGATGATTTAATTTGTAAATTTGTCTAAATTCCTGATTATGATAGAGCAAACTTTAACTCCCAAGGGCAATATTGTGAATCTTACTTTTGAGATTCCAGAAAATCTTGTGGGCAAACCCTTAAAAGTTTTTATTGATTTCGAAAAAGACGACCAAGAGCAAGAAATGACTCAAGAAGAATTTTTGCAATGGATTGATGATGCCGAAAAATCGCCAACAATGTCTTTAGAAACTTTCAATGAAAAATGGGAAAAGAAAAAATCGGAGATTCTAGCTCGTATGCGTTAATTATTTCAAACAAATATTACGAGAATTTAGAACAAATTGTTGATTATATCGAATTTGTAAAGCTTCAACCGCTCAACGCAATCAAAGTGGGTGATGGAATTCAAAAAACAATGAATAAAATCATTTTGAATCCAACCATTTACGCCGAATGCGAAAACATACCAACGAAAACCAAAATTTACAGAGAAGCAGTTTATAAAACTTGGCAAATTATCTTTAAACTAAAAGATAATCAAGTTACCATTTTGGGTGTTTTGAGCGGAAAAAGGAAACCTTCGAAGTTTAGGGGAATTAAGTGATGTTTTTCTAAATAAACATTAAGTACTTATTCATTTTTAATAACACTAGCAATGTTAGGTTTTTATTTATGATAAAAATATTAGCTAATTATATCTAAAAACGAGTGAAATAGTTTACATATTAGCTGTTTTAAATTAGTTGATTTTTATGAAAACTTTGAGAGCTTCATCCTTTGCAACTCTAAAACTTATAAACTATCTTTGCCGCTTAATTCGAAACACATATAATGAATAAACTATTGATTGTTGGAACTGTAGCTTTCGACGCCATTGAAACGCCTTTTGGCAAAACAGACAAAATTTTAGGAGGTGCAGGAACCTACATTGGACTTTCGGCTTCAAATTTTGATCTTGAATCAGCCATTGTTTCTGTTGTTGGCGATGATTTTCCACAAGAATATTTAGATTTATTGACCGATAAAAATATCGACATTTCAGGTCTTGAAGTCGTTAAAGGAGGAAAAACTTTCTTTTGGAGTGGTTTGTATCACAATGATTTGAACTCCAGAGATACATTGGCAACCGAATTGAATGTCTTAGCCGATTTTCAACCAAAAGTGCCTCAAAATTTTAAAACTGCCGATGTGGTTATGCTTGGAAACTTGCATCCACTTGTACAAAGCAGCGTTTTAGACCAAATGGATGTCAAACCAAAATTAGTAGTTCTTGACACCATGAATTTTTGGATGGATTGTGCTTTGCCAGAATTATTGGCGGTGATTAAACGCGTAGATGTTATTACCATTAATGACGAAGAAGCAAGACAGCTTTCAGGAGAATATTCATTGGTAAAAGCAGCAGCAAAAATTCACGCAATGGGACCAGAATATGTGGTTATCAAAAAAGGTGAACATGGTGCTTTGTTGTTTCACGACCACCAGATTTTCTTTGCCCCAGCTTTGCCTTTAGAAGAAGTTTTTGATCCAACTGGAGCAGGGGATACTTTTGCAGGAGGTTTTGCAGGATATATTACACAGAGCGAAAACATATCTTTCGAGAATATGAAAAATGCCATTATATATGGATCCAATCTCGCTTCCTTTTGTGTAGAAAGATTTGGAACCGAAAGGATGGTCAATCTGGAGAAGGATGAAGTGATTGCAAGATTACAACAGTTCAAATCCTTAACTCAATTTGATATAGAAATATAGCTTTTTTATAAAGAAGCCTCGGAAACGGGGCTTTTTTGATTAATAAAGAAGAGCAAATATTTATAAGACATTAAGAATAAAAACTTGATGAAATTTAATATTTTAAGAGTTCAAGATGACAATTTAATTGTCAAACAATACAACTAACTACAAATTACAACACAACATGAGCGACGCAATTAAACACGAATGTGGCATTGCCCTTTTAAGATTAAAAAAACCGTTAGAATTCTACAAAGAAAAATACGGTACTGCTTTCTACGGGATAAAAAAAATGTATCTCTTGATGGAAAAGCAGCACAATCGGGGTCAGGATGGAGCAGGTTTTGCAAGCATCAAACTCGATGTTGAACCTGGAGAGCGATACATAAGCAGAGTCCGATCGAATGATGCGCAACCTATACAAGATGTATTTAAACAAATAAATGACAGAATTAACGAAGAATTAGCTGCAAATCCTGAGTATTTGGACGATGTTGCTTTACAAAAAAAGAAAATCCCTTACATAGGGGAGTTGTTTTTGGGACACGTTCGTTACGGAACTTTCGGAAAGAATAGTATCGAAAGCGTTCATCCCTTTTTACGTCAAAATAACTGGATGCACCGAAATCTGATTTTGGCAGGAAATTTTAATATGACCAATGTGACCGAGCTTTTTCAAAGTCTAATTGAACTGGGTCAACATCCAAAAGAGATGGCGGATACAGTTACAATAATGGAAAAAATTGGCCATTTCTTAGACAATGCTGTTACTGATTTGTATCAAGAATGCAAAAACAACGGATTGAACAAAAGAGAAGCCTCGCCTGTAATTGCCGAAAAATTAGATATTGCCAGAATTTTGAAGAGAGCTTCCAAAAATTTAGACGGTGGTTATGCAATGGCAGGACTTTTAGGTCACGGTGACGCCTTTGTTTTTAGAGATCCAGCAGGAATTCGCCCCGCTTATTTTTATGAAGACGACGAAATTGTAGTGGTTGCTTCTGAAAGACCAGTTATTCAAACCGTTTTCAATGTGCCTTTCGAAAAAGTACAAGAGTTACAGCCCGGAAACGCTTTAATCATTAAGAAAAACGGAAGGGTAACCGAAGAAGAAATTCTTCTGCCAACGGTAAAAAAAGCTTGTTCTTTCGAAAGAATTTATTTTTCTCGTGGTAGCGATGCCGAAATATATCAGGAACGAAAGAATCTTGGAAAGCTAATACTTCCTGCTGTTCTAGAAGCGATTGATGATGATACAGACAACACCGTTTTCTCGTATATTCCAAATACTGCAGAGACTTCTTTCTATGGAATGGTCGAAGCGGCTCAGGATTTTTTGAATCAAAGAAAAAACAATTACATTCTCGAAAACAGAAAAAAATTAACTAGAGAAAAACTCGAGGAAATCCTTTCGGTAAAAATCAGAACAGAAAAAGTAGCTATCAAAGATGCTAAATTGAGAACTTTTATTACCGAAGATAGTAGCCGCGATGATTTGGTTGCCCACGTTTATGATGTAACCTACGGTGTAATAAAACCAACAGATAATTTGGTAATTATAGACGACAGTATTGTTCGTGGAACCACGCTTAAAATGAGTATCATCAAAATGATGGATCGTTTGAAACCCAAAAGTATTGTTGTAGTTTCATCGGCTCCACAAATTCGTTATCCTGATTGTTACGGAATTGATATGGCAAAATTAGAAGGATTGGTTGCTTTTAGAGCGGCTTTAGAGCTTTTAAAAGACAGAAACCTATACCATATTGTTGATGAAGTTTATGTGAAATGCAAAAAACAGGAAGATTTACATGACAACGATGTTGTGAATTTTGTTACCGAAATCTATGCGCCATTTCAACCGCAAGAAATTTCAAATAAAATAGCAGAACTTTTAAGTTCTCCAGAAATTAATGCCGAAGTGAAAATTATTTTCCAAACGGTTCAGAATTTGCATGTCGCATGTCCGAAGAATTTAGGGGACTGGTATTTTACTGGTGATTATCCAACTCCAGGAGGGAATCGTGTTGTAAATAAGGCATTTATGAATTTTTATGAAGGAAAAGATGCAAGAGCGTATTAATAGGTTGATATTTAAGTGTTTCATCGAGTATTTCAGTATTTCGTCTAAAAAACTTGTTTAAAACAGTATTTGATTATATCTTTGGAGCACCATAATATTAGTAGGTTAAGTTTATGGTAGATTTGGGGCAAAAAAGGTGAAAGCAATTTCACCTTTTTTATTGGAATAAAGTCAAGAAACTTAATGTCTTTTTTGCTTTAGATTGTAAATTATCTTCTAATTCTTATTTGGATTGCGTTTTCAATAGGTTTTTCGCTGAAGAATATTAAATAACCGCCACCGCCTGCTCCGCTTACTTTCCAGCCCAAAACATCTTTTTTGTAAAAATCAATTTGGGCTAAAATATCTGGTGTCACCATATTAGGAAACATCGAAATTTGAGCTTCGAAACTTTGAGTCATTGCTTTCCCAACGGCATTGGCATCTTGTTGTTGCAAAGCTTTCCAACAGGTGTCTGTAGCTTCGCTCAGCCAGCGCGCTCCTTTTTCGTCGATTTGCGTGTTTGCCAAAACATCATAATCCATTTCACGGGGATAAAGAGGAATCATCCAAAGGCGTTGCTCAATCCATTCTAGCACTTCCGAAACCATAACGGTTTGTATATCAGACGGCCAATAGGCTCCGTCATAATAGTATTTATTTAATCCCGGCAAAGTAATTCCAAGGGCATCCTGAGATCCGCTCACATATTTTGTCCCGGGAGGATTCTCAAAACAAAATAAGGTTTTAGCAAGTTTCTCTTTGTCGCCATCAGGAATATCAGTATGCCAAAGTTCGATGGCTTTTTTTCGACTACTGGTTGACATACCGCTGCGGTCGTTAAATTCAAAATCAGGTTCTATACATATCGTAATCACCGAACCACTTGCGTATTTGCTCACATAAGGTTGATCGAGCCAACCGCCAGCAATATCAATACGATACGGAATTCTACATTCTTGACGCAAGGCAGTTGTGGAACGAGTAGGCAAATTGCCGTGAGGAATTCGTTTGCTCACGATATATTCGATATTCATTTCTTTGCACAAGGCTTCTTTTTGAGGTGTGTGACCATCGGTGTTTACAAAGAAAATATCCGGTTTTAAAGTCTGAAGTTCTTCCAGAAAATCTAGCAATCCACTGCCACGGTTGATCCACGCATCTTTTACCACTTTCAAAGAATTGACCATGTACAAGCGTTCCGCATCCGAGTTGATGGTTTTTCTCGCCTTCAGTTCGTTGATGGTTTTATCTGAACCAATGCCAACATACAAATCACCTTGTTGTGCTGCTTCTTCAAAAAAGGCAACATGTCCGCTGTGCAACATGTCATAACAGCCGCTTACAAATACTTTTTTATTCATTTTTAAGCTATATTTCTTTTAGATTTAAATTCTGGAAACACACTAAATTTGCATTTGTGATACAAAATGACTCCTTATAAACTTAATGTGTGCACACACGCAAGAATTACAAAAAACCAAAAATACGAATTTAGCACTTAGGATTTGAGTTATGAGAAGTTATTTTTCTTGAAGAAAAAAGTGTTTCGGAAGATGTGTTTTGGATAGCTTTCATAGAGCTTCCAGACATCTGAGAACCTGCCTTTTTTCAGGGAAGATTTCTCAAAAGTGTGATTGCCTGTTGGAATGGCTATAAGTCGGGAGACTTAGCACAGCATTTAGGATTTAAGGAATACTTCGAGGAGCTGCTGTTTATGTAAATCCGAGTTATCGAGAGCGTTTTTTTCTTGATTTAAAATTAATTGCTTTAAATGTAAGTACTTTGTTTTTCTTAGATTTATCAAATATGTCGTAAAAAAATTCTTTTCCGCATTCACATTCTTCAATTAGGTTTGGTTCATAAAAATTAACATAATTTCTAACCGCTACAATCGTTTCGTAGTATTTAAAATCAAGTGTTTTTCTGAATGATATTTTATATTTAGTATTTGTTGTTTTTTGCTCTGGTTTTAAATGTATAATATTATTTCGAAGCTTTATTAAATCTGTTATTAGTGTGTACTCGTCTTGATTTTCAAAATTTTTGGATGTGACTACTTGAATCCCAATGTCCATTTTGTCATTAATTGTAGCTCTTCTTGGTTTTCCGCTTTTGTCTAGGAATTCATAATTTCCAATAATTTTACTATTTAAAAAACTTTCAACTGTAGCTTGTAAATTTACGATGCAATTTGCTGCTAATTGAAAAAATGTTCCAAAATGATTTAGATTGACAATACCACCAGTTTTTCCTGCTTCTGTAGATTTTGATAGTAAAATCTCTTTATAATGATCTAACATTCCATATGACATTAAAGCATTAGAGTAAAAAATTGTTGATGGATTTATTTCGGGTATAATAACTTTTTTCTCATTATATAAATAGTCATAGCCAAGCATTACGCAGTCTTCAAGCATAATCATAATACTGTGTCCTTCTTCATCTGAGAGTTTGTCTGAAGTTATATATTCCTTAGCTTTAATTTTACTTTCTTCGGGAATTTCAATATCATTTAATTCTCTCGGGTTAAAGTCAATATTGAATTTTTCAGTTGGTTTCAGCTTTGGATGTATCATTATCTGTATGATTGAAAGACATTAATTCATTTAATGTCGATATAAAACGACTTTCTATATTTCCCTCAAATATACTCAATCCATTCCTACAAAAAACAAAAAACCACCCAAAATAAATCTCGGGTGGTTTTCCTTTTATTAAAGTTTAAAAAATCTAGCTTTCAATAGCTCTTGCTGCACGAGCTTCTCTTCTGTCACGCAACCAGTATTTGGTTCTTTTCACTAAATAGAACATTACCGGAACCATCACCAAGGTTAAAACCGTGGCATAAGTCAATCCGAAGATAATGGTCCAAGCTAGTGGTCCCCAGAAAACTACGTTGTCTCCGCCCATAAAAAAGTGTGGATTAAAATCAGTAATCAAGGTAAAGAAGTCAAAGTTCAATCCAATCGCCAACGGAATCAACCCTAAAACGGCTGTTAAAGCGGTCAATAAAACCGGACGCAAACGCGATTTCCCGGATTCGATAATCACTTCTTTTATTTCTTCCAGCGATAAATCGTCGTGGCTTTTTAGTTTCTTTTCGGTTACTTTTTTGTCTAATAATAAGACAAAGAAATCCATCAATACAATTCCGTTTTTCACCACAATACCCGCTAGCGATATGATTCCCATCATGGTCATCAGGATTACGAAATCCATTCCTGCAATCACATAACCATAGAAAACACCACTAAAACTCAAGATAACTGTGAATAAAATTACCATTGTTTTCGAAACCGAATTAAATTGTAAAACAATAATGAGCGTGATTCCTGCTAGTGCCAAGAATAGCGCATACATCAAGAAACTTTGATTCTTGCCTTGTTCTTCTTGTACTCCAGAGAAGGAATAAGTCACATCACTTGGCAATTCATAATTTTTTAATTCTGTTTGGATTTGTTTGGTAATTTCATCTCCATTAAAACCAGTCAATACATTCGAATAAATGGTCATTATTCGTTTGTGATTCTTTCTTTTGATCTGATTATAAGTCATTGTTTTTTCGGTTTGTGAAATAGCCGAAATTGGAATTTGTACGATTTGACCGTTATTCTGATTTCTAAACGTCAACGATTGATTGAAAAGAATGTTTTCGTTCTTGCGTTGGTCGTCTTGCATACGCATTATAATATTGTAATCGTCATCGCCTTCTTTGTAAGTCGAAATTTCCTGACCATAAACCGAACGACGCAAAGCAAAACCTAATTGTCCTGTAGAAACACCCATGCTTCCGGCGTTTACTCTATCTACTTTCACTTCAAGTTCGGGACTGTCTCTATTGATGTCAACGCTCAATTTTTCGATACCGGGAATGTTTTTCGCATTAACAAAAGCAATCATTTTATCAGCTTCTTTCAGCATCAAATCATAATCCGTTCCTTTCAATTCGATACTGATAGGATAACCTGCTGGTGGTCCATTGGCATCTTTTTCGACTATAATTGTGGCTCCCGCAATAGCTTTTACTTTTCCTCTAATTTCTTCTAAAATATCCGAAGTATTAATACCTTGACGGAATTTGAATTCAGAAAAACTTACGGTTACTTTTCCTTTAAACGGTGTTTCCGAAGCGGAACCTGCATCTACATTTGGATTTCCAGCACCAATTCCCACTTGGGAAACGATACTTTCTGCCAAGAAGTTTTTATCCGTTTTTGGGTCAACATATTTTTGCAGAATTCCAATGATTTGATTTTCTACAAATAAAGTTGCTTTGTTCGTTTTCTCTATCGAAGTTCCTTGTGGATATTCGATGTAAGCAATAACCTGATTCGGAATATTGTCAGGGAAAAACAATACTTTTCTCGGGAAAATACCCAGTAAAACAAAAGAGAAAAACAACATTCCAATGATGGAAACTAAGGCAATCCAAGAATTTCTTTGGGTTAGGATTTTGGCTAAAAACACTTTGTATTTTTCTTCCATTCTCGGGAAAAAACTGTGTTGGAAATCCTGTGTCCATTGGTACAATTTAAGGAAATAGACCCACATTAAACCTGTAGCAATCAACAATAAATGTCCAATTCCTCTCACCAATTTACTGTCATACGTATATTTCGACCCAATAAAAGCCAAGAATATTCCAAATGCCAAAAACAGAATCGTATAGAATTTTAAACTCTTTTTAGAAATATTTCTATCTTCAGTATCCATCGAACCTCCTGTCATTGCTGCATTGACAACCATCGCCACAAATAATGAAGCGGTAAGTGTTACGGTCAAAGTCATTGGAAAATATTTCATAAATTTACCCATAGTTCCAGGCCATAATGCAAAAGGTAAAAACGCCATCAAGGTGGTAGCTGTCGATGAAATTACAGGCCAAGCGATTTCGCCAATACCTACTTTGGAAGCCGTCACTCGATCCATTCCTTTTTTCATGTTGGCAAAAACGTTGTCCACCACTACAATTCCGTCATCGACCAGCATTCCTAATCCCATAACTAATCCAAAAAGAACCATCGTATTCAACGTTAAGCCTAAAGCCGAAAGGATAGCAAAAGCAATCATCATCGATAATGGAATCGCTGCTCCTACGAACAAGGAATTTCGGAGTCCCATTGTAAACATCAACACAATCATTACCAAGATAATCCCGAAAATAATGTGATTCGACAATTCATCCACCTGATGTTCTACACGAGAAGACTGGTCGTTAGTCATTTCGATTTTCAGGTTTTTAGGCAAATAAGAACCTTGTGCTTTTTCTATTCGTTCTTTTACCTGTTCAATAGCCGAAATCATGTTTTGACCCGAACGTTTTTTCACGCTAAGCATCACCACTTCGTGACCTTTTTCGCGAGCATAAGTCGTTTTTTCTTTCTCTTTGAAACTAACAACTGCAATATCTTTTAGGTAAACCGTTCCTCCAAATGATTTTACGATGATATTCTCTAACTCTTTCGGGTCTTTGATTTCTCCTACGATTCGAATGTTATTTCTAGAACCTT
>ERZ724517.2351-NODE-2351-length-10077-cov-3.244063_pt1 | contig 10077 bp, 10 predicted proteins | sample MGYA00376050_ERZ724517 | MGnify/ENA primary metagenome ERZ724517 (study PRJEB28724, sample SAMN07190886) | activated sludge metagenome | isolation source: activated sludge of sewage treatment plant in Hong Hong | place: USA: Christiansburg, Virginia | collected... | reverse complement strand
TGATATTCCATTTCGGTATCCGAGGGACTGTCTACCCGATAATGTCGTTCAAACAGCAGATTGCCATTCAACTGCCATTTACCAAACTCGGTTTGCAGCAACGGACCCCATTTCACCTCCCACCCTTCACTACGGTCTTTGGGATGTTCAAGCTCAAATAAAAAACCTACGTCGACCGGGTATTTCCCTGTGTCGGTTGGCTGAAATTTGTTTTCCCACTCCCAAGCATCGTAATGGGCGCTATTACCGGGTGTTGCAAACTTATATTTGGCGTATATCTCGGTAAACCACCATTCAGTCGCGCCATATCCGACACCCAGGCTCCATGCGGAAAGATCAGGATTGCCATCACCTAACTTTTGGCTACCATACTTGAAGTCAATTTCCCGCTCACCGTACTCCACCGTCGGGGTATAGACATAATCAGCTGGTCCGGCAAAAGTGGCTGAACTCAAAATCAAGAGAACGGGTGCTACCGTGTTGTGTAATTTCATTTTTTCCCCAATTAAATTAAAAAGTTGAAATTGTGTCTTTGCGATTACGCAGTATCCGCATCGCTGACAAAATGACGATCAACGTCGTGCTATAGAAAACAACCTGCAAACCAGAAGGCATTGCTTCGTAACCCATCAGCGCATGGAGCAGAACGCCTGCAGCAGAGGTATTCGATAACATGCCGGTGGTATCCCACAATGGGCTACCCAAATCCGGCAATACATCGCCTTGCACCAGAAAACGGGCCATTTGACTTGCCATCGCAGCAGCCAGTAAAAGAATCAACCCGCTCGTGGCAGCAAAAAACCAGCGCGTGGGGATGCGCAAAAAACCCGCATACAGTAAAAACCCCGCCAGCGCGCCTGCACCAAGACCCAAACCACCGCTGATCAATATTTGCAGGGTGCTGATTTCGCCACCCGCCATTGAGCCATAGACGAACAACACGGTTTCAGAGCCTTCGCGCAATACAGCCAGCGCAATAACAACAAAAAGAGTGAGCAAGGTTTTTTCGCCGCCTCGCACAGCATGACCTACTTGCCGTGCCTGACGCGCCAACTCAGCCCCATGGCGTGACATCCAGATGTTATGCCACGCCAACATCAGTACGGCAAAGCCAAGAATGCCTGCATTCAGCAGATCTTGTCCTGTACCGCTAGCCATTTCAGCAATTCTGCCCGTCAGCAAAGCCACCCCGATAGCACCCACCACACCTGCTGCAATGCCTCCAAGCAGCATCCGACTGCGGCCCGCAATACCCACCGTTGCTGCAGCGAGAATACCAATAATCATTGCGGCTTCAAGTGTTTCTCGAAAGACAATAAGCCCCGTGCCGAACATGATTACTCCGCAATCACGACGCCCTGCGCCGTTTTTTGATTAAATTCGCCCATAAACGGATAGCGGCCTGCTTTGAGTGGACCAATGTAAATAGTGGTCTGGCCTTTTCCCGGAATAACTTTTTCACGGTTTAACTCGTGACTTTCAAATTCTTCCGGCGTTGCATCCAGATTTTTGACGATCAGCCGAATTTTCTGATTCGCAGCAACCTTTAATTCGCTAGGCTCAAAGCGGTGTTCGCGAATAGTCAAAACCACCTCACTATCTGCCGCCAGCACAGAGACAGAGAAAAACATCCCGACACAAACAATCAATCGATTTAAGCTCACAGTAGTCTCCTTGGATAAATAACTTACGATCAGAATGATAACCATTCTCATTTAAATTGTAAACCATATTTAATTTTTATTGATCGTTTACGATTAAACGGGCTGCTTTTCCAACAATCAAGCGAACGGTGACGCTTACGACGCTTTAACTACTTGCAGCAAACCTTCCAGAACCAGGTACTCTACTTGACGTACCGGCGCAGCCAGATGCGGTAATAAATCAGCGGCAGCACCGCCCGACAAAATGCACGGGGCAATAGCATGCACACCCCGCATGCTCTCGATTGCTCCCACTGTAGCGGACAGAGTTCCACTGGTAATTGCATCCGCTGTATTCTTGGGCAGCACACTAAAGTGACCACTTACATCGGCCAATTGCTCTGTGTTTTTTACTAATGATTGGCGCATCAGCGTTAAGCCGGGCAGAATCAACCCGCCACGAAACACGCCGTCGGCATCGAGTAAATCGATGGTCGTCGCTGTGCCTGCCTGCACAATAATTGATGCGTCACCTGATAACGCGCGTGCCGCAATCAGCCCGGCCCAGCGGTCAGCCCCGAGTTGAACCGGTTGATCATAGCCATTGCGCACACCAAAGCCAGCAGAAGTGCTCTCCAGCCAGGTCAGGGGAATTGCGAGTTGTTGCGCAAGTTTTTCAATTTGCAGCCGGACTGCCGGGCCGGCCACATTACAGGCAACCATGCACTGCAATTCCGAAGGCAGTGCTGGAAATAACGTCAACAATAAATTGGCCAACCCAGGCAATTCATCATGACTCAAAGCCCGCTGCATGCACCAAGCTTGGCCATCATGCAAGCCAAATTTAACGCGCGTATTCCCTGCATCGAGACAAAGAATCATGATCTTCTTGTTCAGGCTGGCGTATGACGGAAAAGAGGATAGCATCGACCCAGCGATCACTCGCATTAAAACTTAGCGGGTCCAGAAGCATGATAATCATGGTAATGATTGGCGCGCCTGACACGATTCGAACGTGCGACCCCTGCCTTCGGAGGGCAGTACTCTATCCATCTGAGCTACAGGCGCAGGGGGCGTAGCATAGCGCGTTCGCGTGTTGGCGTCCATCACCAAGCGCAGTATCCATTATAATTCGCGCAGTGCACCCACCATTCTGAAAGCTTACTCATGGAAAAAGATACGATTCGCGGTTTTATTTACCTTGTCGTGGCAACGCTCACCACGGTGGTGATTGCCCTTGCTACGGCAATCAGCCTCACCCACAAACCAGAAGTAGTTGACGAAGAAGCTGTCAGTAAGCGCATATTGCCTGTGGCTCAAGTGAGTATTGCTGCAGCTTCTGGCAGCGCTGGTGCCGAGCGCACCGGAGAGCAGCTGTATCAAGCAGCCTGTGTCGCCTGTCATGCAACCGGCGCAGCCGGCGCACCCAAGCTTGGCGACAACGCAGCATGGGCTCCACGCTTGCAGCTTGGGCTAAAGGGGCTACTCAAGTCAGCTATTGACGGTAAAAATGCCATGCCGCCCAAGGGTGGATCTGACGCAACCGAAGCAGAGCTCGCGCATGCAATTGTCTATATGGCAAATAAATCCGGCGGCAACTTGAAAGAGTCTGCAGCCAAGTAATTCATTCCATCCCCAAGCAATCCGCAAGTATTGCCCGGAAAAAATAAAGGCCGTCCAGACGGCCTTTATTTTTAGCTTTTATTATTTCCCGCCAGCATCGCGCGCAACCCTGCAGCACGCGCAATGGCTGTGTTTGTGTCAGGCACCATCGCACGCTGCGCTACCGCAGTCAGCGCAACTGAACCCATCTCGGCGATAAATCGCGAAGGCTCGCGCATCATCCATGTCTTGCCTTGTTTGCGCCGTTCGCACCAACTGATGATCAAGCTGGCTTGCGCACGCGTAACACCGACATACATCAAACGTCGTTCTTCTTCCAGCCGCGTGGGGTCCAGTGAATCACGGTGGGGCAACAAGCCTTCCTCAACACCGGCAAGAAACACATGGCGAAACTCCAGTCCTTTGACGGCGTGCAGCGTGGCGAGTTGAACAGCATTGGTTTCTTCTGCCTGACTGTCCAGCATGGACAGCAAGGCGACGCTTTGTGCCAATTCAAGCAACGTTTTATTTTCTTCCTCGCCCTTACGTGCAATCCATTGAACAAAATCACACACATTCGCCCAGCGGGTTTCAGCGTCGCGCACGTCAAGCGAGCTGAATAGCCACGCCTCATACCCGATCGCATCAATAATCGCCGTGAGCAGGGTGCCCGCAGACTCGCTATGCGCTCGCGCCTCCATGCGCTGAATAAACCCGGAAAACTCGCGCAATGCGGTGTGTTGACGCACCGGCAGATCATCGCCCACCGCTGGTGAAAGCAGCGTTGCGAACAGACTCTGACGTCGCCTGCCAGCAGCAAGACCCAAAGCCTCCAGGGTGGACCCACCAATGCCGCGCTTAGGAGTCGTTACCGCGCGAATAAACGCGGGATCATCATCCTGATTGCTTAGCAGGCGCAGATAGGCAATGATGTCTTTGATCTCGGTACGTTCAAAAAAAGACTGGCCGCCAGAAATCACATAGGGAATGCGTTGTGCACGCAGCTGTTGCTCAAAAGCACGCGCCTGATAATTGCCGCGATACAAAATAGCGTAATCCGAAAATTGGGTGCGCCGCTCAAAGCGATGTGCAGAGAGGCGAGAGACAACCCATTCGGCCTCATGGTCCCCATCGCGACAGGTTTGAATATGAATCGTTTCACCCTGCCCATGCTCTGACCACAACTGTTTTTCAAACAGCTTCGGATTATGGCCAATCAGCTGATTGGCCGCATCCAGGATGCGCGATGTCGAGCGATAATTTTGCTCCAGCATCACCACTTTCAGGCGCGGATAGTCCGCTTTTAACAAGCGTAGGTTGTCACTATCAGCACCACGCCAGGCATAGATGGACTGGTCATCATCACCCACCGCAGTAAATGCGTCGCGCCCTTGGGTGAGTAATTGCACCAACCGATACTGGCCGCGATTGGTATCTTGATACTCATCAATGAGCAGATGCCATAGCCGCTTGCGCCAACGCTCAGCCACGTCTTCCTGCGTGGAAAACAACGCGACAGGCAAACGGATCAGGTCGTCAAAATCAACTGCCTGATACGCCCGCAAAGCCCGCTCATAATCGACATACAGCTGCGCTGCGCTGCTTTCCATTCCATCGGTGGCAAGCGTTATGGCGGCTGCAGGATCGATGAGTGCATTTTTCCACAATGAAATACGCGACTGCAACAAACGCAGTTGCGCTTTATCCACGCCGCCTGACAACTCCTGCAATAACCCGGTGGCATCCGAACTATCGAGAATGGAAAAACCCGGCTTTAACCCAAGGGCTTTGGCTTCTTGCCGCAAGATGCGCACACCCAGCGAGTGGAACGTGCTGATCATGACACCTTTACCGCGCTCGCCTAGCAGATTTTTAGCGCGCGCCTGCATTTCTTTTGCGGCCTTGTTGGTGAAAGTAATCGCCGTGATGTGCGATGGCGCAATACCGTAATCGCGGATGAGATAAGCAATTTTCTGCGTGATCACGCGCGTCTTGCCCGAGCCCGCACCGGCCAACACCAAGAGCGGGCCATCGACATACGATACAGCCGCTTGTTGCGCGGCGTTCAGCGTATGCATGACAAATGCCGCCGCATGGTTACCGCATCACCAGCGCCGACTTTTTAAATCGCGCCAGCGGCGTGAGCCTGGCTGTCAGCGTGATAGCTGGAGCGCACCATCGGCCCGCAAGCCGCATGGGTAAAACCCATGGCCATGGCAGCCTGCTCAAATGAGACGAAAGTATCGGGATGCACATAACGCATGACGGGCAAATGATGGCCTGAAGGTGCAAGATATTGACCCACCGTAAGCATCTCGACACCGTGATCGCGCATATCGCGCATCGTAGCGAGAATTTCTTCGTCACTTTCACCCAGGCCCACCATGAGACCGGACTTGGCAGACACATGCGGGTGGCGCTGCTTGAATGCTTGCAGCAGACGCAACGAATGCGCGTAGTCGGCACCGGGCCTGGCTTGTTTGTACAGACGCGGCACGGTTTCCATATTGTGATTCATGACGTCCGGCGGTTGGGTGCCGAGGATGTCGATGGCAAGATCGAGCCGACCACGAAAATCCGGCACCAGCACTTCTATTTTGGTATGCGGCGACAGCAGGCGAATCTGTCTGATGCACTCAACAAAATGCTGCGCGCCACCATCGCGCAGATCATCGCGGTCAACACTGGTGATCACCACATAATTCAACTTCATCGCGGCGATAGTCTGGGCAAGCTTTAACGGCTCATCCACATCCGGCGGTAGCGGTTTACCGTGCCCGACATCGCAAAACGGGCAACGCCGTGTGCACAAGTCACCCAGAATCATGAAAGTCGCTGTGCCATTACCAAAGCACTCCCCGATGTTGGGGCAGGAGGCTTCTTCGCACACCGTATGCAATTGATGGTTTCTTAAAATCTGTTTTATTTCGCCAAAGCGCGTGGCTGAATTACCTGCCTTGACACGAATCCAGTCGGGTTTTTTCAACGACGAGGCAACCGGAACAATCTTGATCGGGATGCGGGCCGTTTTCGCTGCGCCTTTTTGTTTGACAGTCATGAGTCGAGTTTTCGAATGTTCGAATTTTCCAATTGTTGCATCAACGCTTGAGCCAGCTGTGGGCCGACCTGTGTCACCGTGGGAGTATCGCCTGTCTTGACCAGATCACACAAGCGTGTCACCCGCATGCCCGCATACCCGCAAGGGTTGATTGCCTGATAGGGTGCCAGATCCACACTCACGTTCAGCGCCACGCCATGATAACTGCAGCCGCCTTTAATCCGCAAACCTAAGGCAGCAATCTTGGCCCCCTGTACATACACCCCTGGTGCCCCCGCCAAACGTGCGGCACTGACGCCATAATCAGCCAACACCTCGATCACTGCCTGCTCGATACACTGCACGAATTCACGCACCTTGAACTGCCGACGACGCAGATCGACCAGCAGGTAAGCCACCGCTTGGCCGGGACCATGATAAGTGATCTGTCCGCCTCGATCAATCTGCACGACCGGAATGCCAATATCCTGTAACAGATGCTCGGCCTTGCCTGACAGCCCCTGGGTGAATACGGGTGGATGCTCGCACAGCCAGATTTCATCGGGTGTATCGGGCATGCGCGCAGCGGTAAACTCCTGCATGGCGACGAATGTGGGTGCATACGCCACACAGCCCAACGTGCGCACAATCACAACACGACCTTGACCATCGAATGCGCACTGAGTTCGAGGTATAACGCATCCAGCTGGGCTTGTGAGGTGGCACGCACGGTACACGTGAGCGCAAGGTAATTGCCCGCACGCGAAGGACGCATGGTCATCGTGGCAACATCAAATTCGGGTGCATGTTTGAGCACCACAGAAGCGATGGCCTGTGCAAAATCATCCGCGCGTGCGCCCATGATCTTGAGCGGAAAATCACACGGAAAATCGATCAGTGCAGGCTTATCCATGTCGCATCACCCGTGCTTTGTATTCTTGATACCAGCCATACATGGCAAAAAATACTGGCCCCGGCATCCCTTTTACCGTATCACCAGCGCCGACTTTTACGCCATCCAGTTCAACAATCGACAGCACTTCACGTGCGGATGACGCTAGCCATAACTCATCCGCCGTGCGCGTCTCAGCTTCAGTAATATCGCGTATTTCAACGGGTAATCCGTTGGCTGCGGCAAGCTCCAGCAACACATCATAAGTAATGCCTGGCAGCATGAGATGGTTTTTCATTGGCGCAAGCAGCACGCCGTTACGCACCACAAAAATCGATGAGGCAGCACCTTCGGTCAAAAATCCATCGCGAAACAACACCGTTTCAGCACAACCTGCCATCACCGATTGCTGGCGCAACAGACAATTCGCCAGCAATGAGACGGACTTGATATCGCACCGCAACCAGCGGATATCCGCGGCAGAAACCACCGCCACGCCTGCGCTGACTTGCGCTGCGCTGGGCAGATTCATCGGTTCGGCTAACAGCAATATCGTCGGCACCGGCGCTTGGGGAAAGATGTGATTACGCACCGCCATCGGCCCACGTGTCACTTGAATATAAACCGACTGATCATCCCATTCCGCACCAGCAACAAGGCGACTCACCAAGGCCGTCCACTCGCCCTTGGTGTGCGGATTCGCCAGCTGTATCGCAGCAAGGCTGCGGTCGAGGCGATCCAGATGCTCATCCAGCCGGAAGGGGTGGCGCGAATACACCGGAATGACTTCATACACGCCATCCCCGAACAGAAAACCGCGGTCCATCACCGAAACCTGCGCCTCTTCTGGTGCCAGCCATTGGCCGTTCAGGTACAGCATGCTTACTGGAACCAGAGCACCAACGTGTCCCACAGTCGCCCAAAGAAACCCGCTAACGGGACTTCTTCCAACGCGACTACGGGGTACTCGCCCCACGCTTTTCCATCCAGGGCGAGCTTGAGCGTGCCAATTTTTGTTCCAGGATGTATCGGGCCCAGCAAAGGCTGGCGGCTCTCTAGCCGCGTGGTCAGTTTGGCGGCCATTCCGTGTGGCACGGAAATGATCAAATCTTCTGTGACCCCGCCCTTCACCGTATTTTTCGCCCCCTTGAATACTTTGAACTGAGAGATCGTTTGCCCTTTGCCATACACTTTGATTGCATCAAAAGCCATGTAACCCCAGTTCAGCAAATTGAGCGAATCGCGCGCACGGGCTTCGTCCGACGGTGCACCTAATACGACAGAGATCAAGCGACGCGGCGCACGCAGCGACGTGGCAGCCAGACAATATCCGGCTGCATTTGAATGGCCCGTTTTCAGACCATCCACCGTGGGATCGGCCCATAGCAGACGATTGCGGTTGTATTGACGAATACCCGCGTAGGTATATTCCTTCGTCGCATGCAGACGATGTATTTCCGGATGATCTCGCACCAGCGCTGCGGCTAACCGTGCCATATCGTGCGCGGTGGAATAATGCATGGGCTGAGCGTCATCAAAAAAACCGCTGGCATTCAGAAAGTTCGTGTCTTTCATGCCTAACCGCTGCGCTGTCTGATTCATCATGGTGGCAAACGCCGGCTCACTGCCGCCCACCGCTTCCGCCAGGGCAACAGAAGCATCGTTACCTGACTGAATCACCATGCCTTTGAGTAGATCATCCACCAGCACCTGTCCATTGACAGGCACAAAGCTACGTGAGCCTTGCGTGCGCCAGGCCCGTTCGGAAACAACAACAGGCTGCTGGAGTGACAACCGTTTGTCTGCCAACGCCTGGGCAACCAGATACGTGGTCATCATCTTGGTCAATGAAGCCGGCTCAAGCCGCTGCTCCGCATTATGGCCCGCCAGCACCTGCCCCGTCGCGTAGTCAATCAAGACCCACGCGCGCGCGCTCAAGGCAGGGATGGGGATACTGACGGGAGGCACAGTTTGGGCAAAACCAGTAGCCCACGGCAGACAGGCAAGCAACAGCAAAAGATAGCGCATAGCAGAATTACCGGCTAAAAGACAAAGCCGGATTATAGTTGCCTGCCAAACTGCGCGGGCCGACTAAATGGTAAAACGCCCCATTGAAAACCGGGGCGAATTCGGCGCTACCTGGCAAAGATCACAAGATCAGCCGCAATCAGCCCAGCGGATGCCCGCTCAAACCATATTGCGTGCGTCCGTAATACATCATGTGATCTTCATAAAGCTGGGTGACGTGAATGGATACCATCATCAAGTCACGCGCAAACACTTCAACAATATCGCCTTTATACGCGGCCGCGCCGCCTAGCAGCTCGAGTGCTCGAAACCCTGTCTGCGCAGCAGTTTTAGCAATGGAAGAACGCCATGCTGCCAGGCGATTTTCTTCGAGCGGTGAAGCCGAAGTGGTACCTGCAATGCGCCAGTCTTCCAGCTGTTGAACGTAGCGTTCGTGCAGGGCTTCTGCCTGTTCAATCTGCGTTACCACTTCGCCCAGATTACGCTGCGCCACGGGTGACTCCCATTCCTGACCACCAAGCACCACGCGCTGACGTGAGCGAATGCGCGTATGCAGTTCTTTTTGCAAACGTTGCATGGCACCGACACACACTGAATTAAATCCCAAGGCAAAAGCAGGTATGAACGGTGTGCGATACACCGGCTCTTCCGGATCAAACTCGCCACCCAGCGGCGTATTACTCGCTTTAGCCGTGGCTACCGGCAACACCCGATGCCAGGGCACGAACACGTCTTTCACCGCAATCCCTTTACTGCCCGTTCCGCGCAGACCAAAGGTATCCCAGTTCTGAATAACTTCGCCTTCAGAAACTTTAACTGTCACCAGGCACGGCTGTGGACCGATCGTGGTACCTGGCACATCCGCAATACCGTCC
>ERZ724517.2350-NODE-2350-length-10077-cov-8.807923_pt1 | contig 10077 bp, 11 predicted proteins | sample MGYA00376050_ERZ724517 | MGnify/ENA primary metagenome ERZ724517 (study PRJEB28724, sample SAMN07190886) | activated sludge metagenome | isolation source: activated sludge of sewage treatment plant in Hong Hong | place: USA: Christiansburg, Virginia | collected... | reverse complement strand
GGAGCTGATAAAAATCTGCTTCAAGATTGCTCCGAAGGCGAACAAACCAAATTTGTTGGTATTGGCGCAACCGTTTTCTTCACCGCTGTCATGGCATTTATCGCAAGTTCCTACGCGCTTTTTACGGTGTTCGACAGCATTTACCCCGCAATGCTTTTTGGTATGGTTTGGGGTTTTTTAATTTTCAATCTCGACCGGTTTATTGTTTCCACAATTCGGAAGCGTGATAGTTTTTCGAACGAGTTTTTGCAAGCTTCACCCAGAATTCTTTTGGCGATTATTATTGCAATTGTAATTTCAAAACCTTTGGAAATCAAAATTTTTGAAAAGGAAATCAACACCGTTTTATTGAAAGAAAAAAATGCAATGGCGTTGAACAATAAGAAAGAAGTGGCGAATTATTTTCAGTCGGATCTCGACAAAAATAAGACGGAAATTGACAGTTTGAAATCGGAGATTACGAAGAAAGAAACAGAAGTAAACAGCCTTTATGAAACCTACATCACCGAAGCGGAAGGCACTAAAGGCACGATGAAATTAGGGAAAGGTCCAGTATTTAAAGAAAAAATCGCGAAACACAATTTGGCAAAAGCGGAACTCGATACCTTGCGAAAAAGCAACCTAATCAAAATAGAAGAACGCGAGAAAAAGGCCAAAACATTACAAGCAGATCTCGACAAAAAAGTAACCGAAACCCAACCTATTATTGATGGTTTCGACGGATTGATGGCACGTATCAATGCTTTGAATAAATTGCCTTTGATTCCATCGTTGTTTATCATGTTGTTGTTTCTTGCTATTGAAACCTCGCCAATCATCGCCAAATTATTATCGCCAAAAGGCGAGTATGATTTTAAATTGGAAGATATAGAAACGGCTTTAAAAGCGACTTTATCGCAAGACAAATACCAACGCGAATTGCTTGTTAAAACCAGCGCTGCAATGCACGATAAGGTATATGAGGACATTGCGCAAGACAAAAAGCTGTACGACCTACAACGTAAAAAAGCTACGGAATTGTTAGAATTGCAAGCAAATGGCTTTTTGGAAAAACAGAAGCGAACTTTATGATTTTACCACAAAGGCGCTAAGACTCAAGTTTAAATAAGTCTATAAAGAAAAACCCGATAAATAACTTATCGGGTTTTCATTGTAAATCTTCGTGACATACTGTCTTTGTGGCATCTATTCCATATCCAAAACTTCACTCTGAACTTTCTTCGTCAAACTTTTAAACACCAAATCATACGAATGATCAATCAGTTCTTTTAGGAAACGATCGGTCACATCACGATTGACTTTCACGGTATTCCAATGCACTTTACTCATGTGAAAGCCCGGATGGATATCGTCATACTGCGCGCGCAATTCTTCAGCACGGTCGGGATCGCATTTTAGATTTACCGATGGATTGCCTTTTTCCCATTCTTTTAAAGAAGCCAAGGCAAACATTTTACCGCCGACTTTAAACACCAAAGTATCTTCATCAAAAGGAAAATGCTCGGTAACGCCTTTTTTAGAAAGACAGTATTCGAAGTATTGTTGGATATTCATTAATTTTTATTTTATCAATTATCAATTATCAATTATCAATTATCAATTATAATTTACTTAATCACTTTCTCCATCATTTTTTCAGGATGTGCTAACGGTGTGAATCCAAATTTTTCATATAAATAATGGGCGTCACTAGTAGCCAATCGCCAAATTTTGACTTGCTGCAATGCAGGTTCTTTCATCATCGCGTCTATTAATATTGTCGAATAACCTTTACCTCGATGGGCTTCATCAATAAAAACATCCATCAAATAGGCAAAAACAACATAATCTGTAATGACACGAGCGAAACCAATTTGTTCGCCATCGAGATAAATTCCAAAACAAAACGAATGATCAATGGTGGTTTGCACTTCTTCGATGGTTCTGCCCGCTGCCCAATAAATGTCTTTTAAGAAATTCTGGACGAACGGAACATTGAGTTGTTTTTTATCTGTTGAAACGGTTATCATAAGTTATTTTGAATTTTAAATTTTGAATGAAAGTCCCAATTTAGAATTTAGAATAGAAAATAAAACGGGTTTGCTTGGACTCGCATCATTTTCAAACGAAGCGATTTGAAGGTTCAGTAAATAACTGCCGTCTTGAATTTCATCAGGAATAAAAACCATTTCGGTAATTGTTGCATTCATTCGTGCATCTTCATTCAAATGGTTGACATCTTTAACATTCCAAAAAGCTTTGTGTGCAGCTAATTTTCCGTCGTCATGCTCTTTGTCGACACTGGGTAAATCAATGAGTAAATGGTCTACGCCAATGTCTCTTAGGAATTTCGCAGCCACATCTTCAAGATATGGTGGATTGGTATTCGAATAATTCTGACTTAACTTATGATTGTCGTTGGGCAAAGTCCGTATGATAATCGCTTCAGGCGTTTTTCCTGCTAATGCTTTTTCAATTTGATTTTTAGTAATGACCCAATCTTCGCTTTGCCATTCGGGTGCGATTGAAACAAGTTCTGCAATAAAGAAAAACTGTTTCAATGCTTGGTTGATGCTGTAAAAATCGCGCGTAATATGCCCTAAACATTCGGTATGTGTGCCGTGTCCGTGTGGGTTGAAGAAAATGTTGTTGAAATTGGTAGACGAACTTCCTTCAGAAACTTTCCCAATCCAGTCACCAAATCGTACGGGTTCTATGACGGGTTTGTCGATATACCAAGCGATGGGGTTTTTATCGGTATTGGTTAGTGGAATAGAAATGTCGATGGGGTTTGAAAGATTAACCTCGAAGGTTTGGTCTTTTGTAGTTATTGTTGCTTGCACTCGTTTTGTTTTATGCCGCAAAGACTCTAAGTCGCGAAGTTTTTGAATTTGTGTCTTAGTAACTTTGTGGCGAATTGTAACTACTCCAAATTTAATAAAAACAAATCACTCGCGATTCCATCCGTTAAAAACTTTCCTTTGGGAGTCGTTTTTAAAATATGATTATCAATCGAAAGCAATCCGTCATCAAGGAATTTTTGAGCTTGTTTTCTCAAATACGTCAATGTCTTCATCCCAAATTCGCTTTCAATTCTATTCAAATCAACACCCCAAATCGTGCGCAATCCGGTCATGATGTATTCGTTGTAGCGGTCGTTTATCGAAAGAACTTCTATTTCATTGGGCAATTGGTTTTCTTGAATGGATTTCAAATACAAACTGTTATTCGCTACATTCCAACTTCTCGAAACACCATTATAACTATGGGCTGATGGACCAATTCCCAGATATTTTTTTCCGAGCCAATAGCTCGAATTGTTTTTTGAAAAGTAATTTTCCTTACCGAAATTCGATAATTCGTAATGAATGAAACCCTTGGCTTGAAGTGTTTCTACTAAAATTACAAACTGTTCTTGTGCGACTTCATCATTCGGCTCAGCAATTTTTCCGGTTTGAATTAGTTTTTTCAATGCGGTTTTAGGTTCGACAGTCAAAGCGTAACTTGAAATATGTGGAATGCCTAATGATAAAACGGCTTCTATATTTTGTTTCCATCTTTTGTTGCTCAATCCTGGAATGCCGTAAATTAAATCGACTGAAATATTGTCAAAATGCTTGGTTGCTTTAATTAAAGTGGTCAAAGCTTCTTCAGCATTATGCGCACGGTTCATGAGTTTCAAATCATCATCAAAGAAAGATTGAATGCCTATTGACAAGCGGTTGATTCCAATTGAAATATAGTTTTTGAAAAGTGTCCTCGACTGCGCTCGGACTGACGCCGTAGTTAAATCATCGGGATTCGCTTCAAGTGTAATTTCAGGATTTTCTGCAACATTATAATTTTGATAAACGGTGTCGATGAGTAGCTTCAATTCGGAAATGTCCAATACGCTTGGAGTTCCGCCACCGAAATAGATGGTTTCGACAATTTCATTTTTGAATTCGCCAGCACGCATTATAAGCTCTTTCACCAATGCCAAAACCATCTCGTCTTTCTTCTTCATGGAAGTTGAGAAATGGAAGTCGCAATAATGACAAGCCTGTTTGCAGAAAGGAATATGGATGTAGATGCCGCTCATTTTGAGTATTCAGTAGAAGTGTTCAGTGTTCAGTTTTTAGTGTTCAGTTTGGTTTTAGGTTTAAATATCAATCCTTTTTCGAACCAAATTTTTCTGGATTTAATATCATATAATTAATGAGTTTTCCAATTTCTTGGCTTTCTGAAGTTAATTCTTCAAAAAGGTTTTCTGAAATATATTTACATGAAAATGCAAATGCTAACCAAACTTGGGTTTCCGAATTTTCGGCATCAGAATCGGTTAATTTACTGTAAAAATGTTTTGGATAAATTCTTTTTCTGTAGGCTTCCGCAATGGTAGCAGGAACACTTCTAGAGGAACGTCTGATTTGATCAGTCAATGAATAAGTTTCCTCTTTTGGGAATAATTTTGTTATTTCAAAAATCTTCATCGCCAAAGCAAATGATTTCTTATAAGCTAATAGTTCTTGAAATGTCATAGATATCTATTTAATCTGAATACTAAAAAACTGACTACTATTTTTTTCTGACCACTAAAAAACTGACCACTTTTTTTTTACTGATCACTAAAAACTGACCACTGACCACTATTTCTTAACCCGTTCCTCATTCTGTTTCACAAAAGCATCCCAACCCGTATAACTTTTCGCTCCAACCACTTTTCCTGAGTTGAAGAAATGACAAACTGCAGCCGCCAAACCATCGGTACTGTCTAGGTTTTTCGGCAAGGTTTTCAAACCCAATAATTGCTGCAGCATTTTAGCCACTTGTTCTTTGCTTGCATTTCCGTTGCCGGTAATCGCCATTTTGATTTTTTTGGGTTCGTATTCGGTAATCGGAATTTGTCGTGATAAACCTGCAGCCATAGCAACACCTTGCGCTCTTCCGAGTTTCAACATCGATTGTACGTTTTTGCCGAAAAAGGGTGCTTCAATCGCAATTTCGTCGGGATGGTGCGTTTCGATGAGTTCGATGGTGCGCTCAAAAATAACTTTGAGTTTGGTATAATGGTCGTCGTATTTGCTGAGGATTAATTCATTGAGCTGAAGAAATTCCATTTTTTTATTGACAACTTTTATGAGTCCAAAACCCATAATGGTTGTGCCGGGATCGATGCCTAAAATGATGCGTTCGTTTGCCATGTTGTTGCCACTAAGACGCTAAGGCGCAAAGTTTATTGAAAGTTATTTTAATCGACAAGAGTTTCCGTTCTTTGCAACGATGATTGCAATTCCCCACAAAGCTAAACAATTCCTTGTTTTTACAATTAAAGTTTTGATTGTATGCGGTGCCTTTTATTTTATTTACCGACAATTGGCTGACAACGACCAACTCGATTGGGATAAGTTTTTGGCATTGTTTCATAAAAACCAATCGGTGGGTGGGATTTTGTTTTTGTTGCTGTTGAGTTTTTTAAACCGTTTTTTTGAAATTTTGAAATGGCAAAATCTCGTGGCTTCCTTTCGGAAAATTTCTTTAGGTGAGGCAACTGCGCAGGTTTTAGGCGCATTGACAGCAGGGATTTTTACACCAAATGGACTCGGAGAATACGCCGGAAAAGCATTGTTTTATGAAAAAGAAAAAACCAAGAAAATCGTGTTTTTAAATTTGGTTTGCAACGGCATTCAAATGTTGTTAACTGTAGTTTTTGGAATTTTTGGGTTGTTGTATTTCAATGCTGAATTCAATATTATCACGACAAAAACCATTGCGATACTTTTCGGAATCTTGCTCGTCTTGGTTCTTGCTTCTTTCTTCTTAAAAACCATTGCGATTAAAGGTTATTCCATAGAAAAACTAGTGCATAAAATTAATCAGATTCCGAAGTCGATTCACAGAAAAAACATTGTTTTAGGATTGTGTCGTTATTTGGTTTTCTCGCATCAATATTACTTTTTGTTTTTGGCGTTTGATGTGCATTTGCCATATTTGATCTTGATGTCGGCCATCACGAGTATCTATTTTTTAGCGTCGTCGTTGCCGAGTTTTCAGTTTTTAGATTTTGCCGTGAAAGGCAGCGTAGCGGTTTATTTCTTCGGATTGTTGGGTGTTAACGAATGGATTGTTATTTTTATCACGACGCTGATGTGGTTGTTGAACGTAGTGATTCCGGTAGTTATTGGCAGCTATTATGTGTTGAATTTTAAACTGAAACCCAAGGTATGACTTTAATTTTACTGCTGATTTTGCTGATTTATATAGTAACGATGGCGCAATTGATTGCGGGTTTCGACAAGATCAAGACGTTTCACAGTAAAGCCATTCCACCCAAAACTTTTTTTGCCATTGTGATTCCATTTCGGAATGAAAGTGCCAATCTTCCTATACTTTTAGAAAGCATCAAAAGCCTGAATTATCCGAAAGATTTGTTTGAAATTATTTTAATCGATGATTTTTCGGAAGATGATTCGGTGCGTCAGGTTTACAATTGGCGTATGGAAAACGGGGTGTTTCAAACGACGCTTTTAGAAAATATCCGACTTTCGGGTTCGCCCAAAAAAGATGCGATTTCCCGTGCGATTCCAATTATTAAAAACGAATGGTTGGTCACGACGGATGCCGATTGCGTGGTTCCTGAAAATTGGCTTTTGACTTTAGACCAATATATCCAACAACACGACGTGGAAATGATTGTCGGTTCCGTAGTTTATGATGGTAAGAAATCGTTTTTGCATCATTTCCAGCAATTGGATTTGATGAGTTTGCAAGGCGCAACTATCGGCAGTTTCGGGATGGGCTTGGGCTTTATGTGCAATGGTGCGAATTTCTGTTACACCAAAACGCTGTTTGAACAATTGCATGGCTTTAAAGGCAACAACAAAATGGCTAGTGGTGACGATGTTTTTCTATTGCAAAAAGCGATGAAGAAGCATTCGGAACAAGTGCATTTTTTGAAATCTAAAGATACTATTGTACATACGAAACCAGTATTAAGTTGGACGGAATTGTTTGCACAACGCGTACGATGGGCTTCAAAAACCAGTACATATCAAAGTGTATTTGGAAAAGATTTGGCGGTAATTGTTTTTGCGGGCAACCTTACGATTGTTCTTGCTTCTTGCTTCTTGACTCTCGACCTGATTTCGTGGGTGATTCTAGCGATTCTATTTACCTTAAAGTTTATAACTGACTTCATACTCTTATACAAAACCAATCGATTTTTGCGTAAGAAACGCATGGGTTATTTGTTTTTAAGCAGTGTATTGTATCCGTTTTTTTGTGTAACGGTTGCTGTGTTTTCTTGGTTTGGGAAGTATGAGTGGAAAGGTAGAACGTATTAGAAATTCCTCGCAAAGACGCTAAGGCGCAAATGAAATTGGAATGCTTCAATTTATATCGACTGCCCTAGCCCAGATAGGAACGGTATCTCCCGATTTTAGAAAACAAGGCTTTAGCCGTAGCTTTTCTTAATCGGGAATTTAGTGGATAGCTGGATAAAGCTTCTAAAAAAACTACTTCTTCGCTACATCTAAAATTACGGGAAGTACAAATTGCGTTTTTACCGGAATACCACGCTTAATGGCTGGATTCACTTTTGGAAAATCGACGAGGCGGGTTTTGATGATGCTATCGATTTTGTTGGCATCATACGAAAGCGTGTCGTTGAGTTGTGGCTCGAATTGGAAAGTGGCATCGGCCAGCACGGTTACTTTTACGTTGATGGTATCGAGTTGCGGGTATAAAACCGTTAGCGTATCGCTGCTTAATTTTTGTTGGATGAGTTGCGTGAGGTAATCAAAAAAGCATTGATTTTTTTGGGTTTTTTCGGCTACAGAATCACAACTGGCAAAATTGGGTAATTCGTCTACTTGATTCCAATTGATATTTTTCAGCTCTTTTTGCAAGAGTTCGTTTTGGTCAGGAACCTGCTTGTTGAGGTACTGGCAAGACGTAATGCTGAGCAGGATTAAAAATAATAATGGAATGCTGTTTCTCATGTTTTTGGTGACCACTTCTTTTAAGACGGACTAAAAGTACAATTTTATTTTAAAAGTCGGAAAAATTGTTGACGGTTGACGGTTCGTGTAAGCAGGCAGGGTTTATCATTTCAACAAATGTGGCTTGATGGCTTTGATCCAGATGGCGTATCCGCTTTGGTTCATGTGGAGTTGGTCGGCGAGAAATAATTCGGGTTTTGGTTTTCCTTCTCGTGTGAGCATTGGGGTAAAAACATCAATGAAAGTCATGTTTTTTTGGGTGGCGATATAATCTTGGATTTGTTGGTTGGCTTTGATTACAATCGGCAGGAATTTTTCTCTTGATGGACTTGGCTTCATAGCAATATAAACGATGGGCACGCTCGGAAGTCGCTCTCGGATTTCCGTTAATAATTTTTTGGTATTGTTTAAAACCGCTTCGCTGGTGGTTTGGTTGGCGATGTCATTTTCTCCAACATATATAAAAATTTGACGTGGTGCGTAAGGTGTTATCAAATCATCGATGTGATAGGATATGTCTTGAATTACGGCACCACCAATGCCTCGGTTGAGTACTTGGTAGTTGGCGAATGTTCTTTCTAAATCGCCCCAAAGTCTGAACGAAGAGCTTCCTACAAATAAGATTGGGTTTTTTGGTGGCGCGTATATTTTATCGTACTGCTTGATGGTTTGTATGTCGTTTTGATACCTTGACACCTCTTGTGAAAATAGTAAAGAAGAACAAAGTAGAAACGAGACGATAAAAAGGGAAATGATTTTTTTCATGAGATGGCGTTTGAGAGTGAAAGATAATGGAACTGCCTTAAAAAACAAAAAAGCTGTCCACAAAAGTGGAAAGCTTTTCATTGGTCTAACTACTAAACCAGCTACGAGTTACAAAGTCGTAGCGAAAACAACACAACTATCTTTCGGCGTTCGCCTTTTGGGACAAAAAAGGTTTCCATTTCTGAAAACCTTTTTCCCAATTTAGCGGTCTGGACGGGACTCGAACCCGCGACCCCATGCGTGACAGGCATGTATTCTAACCAACTGAACTACCAAACCTCTGCATAATTGTCTCACCAAACCCTTAATTTTTTCATAAGTGTTCGACGATCTGTCGATTGCGGTTGCAAATATAGTATAGATTTTTGTATCTGCAAGCTATTGCGTAAAAATATTTTAGAATTTTAAATCTGATTAACCAAAAGATTGTTTTTCAACCAAGTAGGTGGTGAGTATTTTTTCGAAATCAGCACCCACATTTACTGGAACGTACTTGATTTTGTTCTGTGCGCAGGTTTGGGCTAGTTTCTTGAAATAACTTTGTACGTTTTCTTCGTAGATTTCTTTGACATTTTCTGCAAAAAGCGTCACTTCTTCACCGTTTTCGATGTCGATGAATTTTCTTGGCGCGTTGTCGTAATCGAAATGAAGCTCGGTTTTATCGTCGATCACGTGAAACAAAACCACTTTGTGCTTGTCGTGTTTGAGGTGTTGCAAGGCATTAAAAAGCGCGTTGTCGTCTTTGGTTTGCAACATATCGGTAAACAAAACGATCATCGAACGGCGGTGAATTTTTTCTGCGATTTGATGTAAAAAAGTAATGGTATCTGTGGTTTTTGTTGCTGTTGGTGTTTCGAGTAAATTTTCGAGTTTGTTGAGCAACATACGTTGGTGGCGGTCGCTCCCTTTTTCTGGTGCGTAATATTCGTAAGTGTCAGAATAAATACTCAAACCCACAGCATCGCGTTGTTTTTTGAGTAAGTTCATCAAGACTGCCGAAGCCAAAACTGAAAAACCGATTTTACTTTCATAAAAAGGTTGGTTGTCTTTGAGTTTAGGATAATGCATTGACGACGAATTATCGATAATCAAATGGCAACGTAGGTTGGTTTCTTCTTCAAAACGTTTGGTGTATAAGCGGTCTGTTTTGGCGAATAGCTTCCAATCGATGTGCTTGGTGCTTTCTCCAGAATTGTACACTTTATGTTCCGCAAATTCTGCAGAAAATCCGTGAAAAGGAGATTTGTGCATACCCGAAATAAAGCCTTCAACGACTTGATTGGCTAGTAATTCGAGGTGTTCGAAGCTGGATATTTTTTCTTGTTGCGATTCGATGTTCATGTTTCAAAGATAA
>ERZ724517.2342-NODE-2342-length-10104-cov-6.196238_pt1 | contig 10104 bp, 10 predicted proteins | sample MGYA00376050_ERZ724517 | MGnify/ENA primary metagenome ERZ724517 (study PRJEB28724, sample SAMN07190886) | activated sludge metagenome | isolation source: activated sludge of sewage treatment plant in Hong Hong | place: USA: Christiansburg, Virginia | collected... | reverse complement strand
CGCCGGTGGTGATCGCCGCCACCGCGCGGCCCAGCGCCTGCGGCAGCGCCAGCGCGCGCTGGCGGTCCTCGGCGGATAGGTAGAGGTTGCGCGATGACAGCGCGAGGCCGTCCACGTCGCGCACGATGGGCACGCCATCCACTTCGACGGGCAGATCGAGATCGGCGACCAGCCGCCGGATGATCGCCAGTTGCTGCCAGTCCTTTTCGCCGAATAGCGCCAGATCGGGCTGCGCCTGCGTCAGCAACTTGGTGACAACGATGCCGACGCCGTCAAAATGCCCCGGCCGCGCCGCGCCGCACAGCCCGTCGCCGAGCCGGTCGATGAGCACGCGCGTCCCGAAGCCCGGCGGGTACATGACCTCGACGGTGGGGGCATAGACGAGGTCGCAGCCGACGCTCGCCAGCTTGGCGACATCGCCGGCCTCGTCGCGCGGGTAGCGGTCAAGGTCTTCGGCGGGGCCGAACTGGCGCGGGTTGACGAAAATCGAGGCGACGACGCGGTCGGCCCGTTCGCGCGCTGCCGTGACCAGCGCGAGGTGACCGGCATGCAGCGCGCCCATCGTCGGCACCAGCGCGATGCGGCGGTGCGCGCTGCGCCAGCCGGCGACGCGCGCACGCAGCTCGCTGACCGAGCGGACTATGGGGAGGGATTGTGACAAATGCTTCTCCGCAACACCGGGTTTGGCGCACCTGACGCGCCGCATCAATTGACTATTTCACACCGGTGTCCGAAACACCGCCGACTAATCAAGACCTAAGTTCGGGGGGCTAACCCAAAATGTCGGAATCCGCTGCCAGCGACGCGCCGCCTGCCCGGGCCCATCACATCGTGCTGGGCAATGAAAAGGGCGGTTCGGGCAAGTCGACCACCGCGATGCACATTGCCGTGGCGCTGACGTACGCCGGCTTCAAGGTCGGCGTGATCGATCTCGATGCGCGCCAGTCGACGGTGGCGCGCTACCTCGAAAACCGCGCTGCCTTTGCCAAGCGCCGCGACGTCACGCTGGTGGCACCCGATGTCGCCGTCATCCCCGATCTCGACCCGGCCACCGATACGGCGGCGCTGGCGGCGCAGCTGGCCGCGTGGGCGGAGCATGACTTCATCGTCATCGACACCCCGGGGCGCGATTCGGCGCTGGGGCGTGCGGCGCTCGCGGTGGCCGACACGGTGGTGACGCCGATGAACGACAGCTTCGTCGATTTCGACCTGATCGGCCAGGTCGACATGGACAGCTACAAGGTCAAGAAACCGAGCTTCTACGCTGAAATGATCTGGGATGCCCGCAAGGCCCGCGCCCGCACCGATGGCGGTACCGTCGATTGGGTGGTGCTGCGCAACCGTCTGTCGACACTCGATGCGCGCAACACGCGGCGCGTCGGCGGGGCGCTCGAGGAGCTGGCGAAGCGCGTCGGCTTCCGCGTCGTGCCCGGCTTGAGCGAGCGCGTCATCTTCCGCGAACTTTTCCCGCGCGGGCTTACGCTTCTCGACATGGCGGTGCTCGAGGATTTCTCGCTGAGCCATGTCGCAGCGCGTGCTGAGCTGCGGGCATTGGTCACCGCACTGGCGCTGCCGCGCTGGGACGCGCACGCCGCCCCGCAAGCCGCCTGAGCCATGCTCATCGCGCTGCTGCTTGCGCTCGGCCTGGCGTGGTGGATGCACCAGCGCGGCGAGCTGCTGCCCAATTTGCAGCGCGTGCTCATCGGCGGCGGTCTGGCGCTGCTGGCACTGCGCATGCTCGAAACCGGGCGCATCGGCTTTGCGGTGCTGGCGGGTGCGGCCGCGGCGGGCTGGTGGGTCATGCACCCCAAGGTGGCCGGCAAGATCGGCACCTCGCGCCGCGCGGCCGATCTCGCTGCGGCACGCGCGCTGCTCGGCGTTGGACCCGATGCCAATGCCGCGACGATTCGCACCGCGTGGCGCCTGCAGATTGCCAGCGCGCATCCCGATGCCGGCGGCGACGCCGAGCTGGCGACAAAACTGACCGCAGCGCGCGACTTGCTGCTTGGCCAGCTTGCGGACGACTGAGGCTTTGCTTTAGGGGAGGCCCAGCTTTCCCCCCGGAGCCCGATCATGACGCACAAATTCGATCCCACCACGCTGCGCGAATATGACATCCGCGGCATCATCGGCAAAACGCTCGGGGAGGCCGACGCCGCCGCCATCGGTCGCAGCTTCGGGACGCGCGTGCGCCGCAACGGCGGCAAGCGCGTCGCGGTGGGATTTGACGGCCGGCTGTCGTCACCGGGGCTCGAAGCCGCGCTGGTCGAAGGGCTCAATGCCGTCGGTATCGATGCGGTGCGCGTCGGCGTCGGGCCGACGCCGATGCTGTATTACGCGGTCTATGAACTGGGCTGCGACGGCGGCGTGATGATCACCGGCTCTCACAATCCGCCCGACTATAACGGCTTCAAGATGATGCTTGGCCACAAGCCGTTCTTCGGCGCCGACATCCGCGACCTTGGCGTGCTCGCAGCCGCGGGCAATTGGGAAAGCGGCGCTGGGGGCAGCGAACATGTCGACATCATGGACCGCTATGTCGATCGGCTGGTGCAGGGCTATGACGCCAAGCCGTTCAACATCGCCTGGGACTGCGGCAACGGCGTCGCCGGGCCGGTGGTCGAACGACTGGTCAAGCGGCTGCCCGGCAAGCACATCACGATGTTCACCGATGTCGACGGTAACTTTCCCAACCACCATCCCGACCCGACCGACGAAGCCAATCTCGAAGACCTCAAGCGCGTCGTCGCCGACAACGGCCTCGACTTCGGGCTGGCGTTCGACGGCGACGGTGACCGGCTCGGCGCAATCGATTCGCAGGGCCGCGTTGTCTGGGGTGACCAGCTGCTCGGCATCCTGGCCGAACCGGTGCTCAAGGAACTGCCCGGCGCGACGATCATCGGTGACGTCAAGGCGAGCCGCGCGCTGTTCGACCGCATCGCCGAACTCGGCGGCGCGCCGCTGATGTGGAAGACCGGCCACAGCCACATCAAGGCCAAGATGCAGGAAATCGGCGCGCCGCTGGCTGGCGAGATGAGCGGCCACATCTTCTTCAAGCACGATTATTACGGCTTCGATGACGGCATCTATGCTGCGGTACGTCTGATCCGCGCGGTCAGTGCGCTCGGCGGCTCGCTGACCGCATTGAAGGACGCGATGCCGGTGATGATCAACACGCCCGAGCTGCGCTTCCCGTGCTCGGAAGAACGGAAGTTCGTCGTCATCGACGAAGTGCTGGCACGACTCGCCGCGAGTGGCGCCACCGTCGACCGCACCGACGGCGCACGCGTCACCACCGCCGATGGCTGGTGGTTGCTGCGCGCGTCGAACACGCAGGACGTGCTGGTGGCGCGTGCCGAAGCCGGCGATGAGGCTGCACTCGGCCGGCTGATGGCGCAGATCAACGACGCGCTCGCGGCATCGGGTGTCGCGGCGGTCAACGCCGGACACTGAGGATCGCGCAGCCTATTTGCTGCACTGCAACATTTCCATCTTGAATCCGTCATGCAGTGCGATTATGTTGCACTGCAGCAAGACCTGTGGGTCGCTGGAATATGGAGATGAAGATGGACGATTCGATGAAGCCGACCGAAACTGCAACCGTCGTGACCCCGGTCGTGCCGGCGCCTGCCGCTGTCGTTGCCGCGCCCGTGGCTGCCCCCGTCGCTGCCGCCAAGCCGGTCGTGACAATCAAGACGATTGCTGCCGCACCGGCCGCCAAGAAGCCGGTTGCCAAGAAGGCCCCGGTCAAGGCTGTTGCGAAGGTTGCTGCTAAGCCCGTCGCCAAGAAGACCGCTGCAAAGAAGGCAGCTGCCCCGAAGACTGTTGCGTCCAAGCCTGCCGCCGCGAAGACTGCTGTCACCTCGACGCCGGTTTTCGCCAACCTGATCAACCGCGTCAAAAAGGAAACCACCATGGCCACCACCAAGATCGAAACCACCGCTGAAACCGTCAAGGCGAAGATCGCCGAAGGCGTCGAAACCATGACCGCGCAGTCGAAGGCCGCTTTCGAGCAGGCGTCGACCAAGGCGCGCGAAGCGCTCGACAAGGGCGTCAAGGGTCTCGAAGAATACAACAGCATGAACCGTGATAACGTCGAAGCGATCATGGCTTCGGGCCGCATCGCCGCCAAGGGCTTCGAAACCATCGGCAAGCACATCGCCGACGTGTCGAAGAAGAACTGGGAAGCCAACGTCTCGGCATTCAAGTCGCTCAGCGGCCTGAAGAGCCCGACCGAAGTGTTCAAGTTCCAGAGCGATTTTGCCAAGTCGCAGTTCGACGTCGCTGTCGCTGACTTCTCGAAGCTGACCGAAACCGTCGTCAAGCTCGCCGGTGAAGTCGCCGAGCCGATCCAGAACCGCGTTGCGCTGACCGTCGACAAGGTCGCCAAGAGCGTCGCTGCCAAGTAAGCTGGCAACGTACTGAACGCATGAGCGGGCGGGGGGCAACCTCCGCCCGCTTTCGTTTGTGCTGCGCTGGCTGCCGCGCGCATCGCCGCAGCCACTTGTCGTTTTGCCCCGTCGCGCCGTATATTGGCAGATAACTCCACATCGCGAGATTTCCGTCTGCATGACCAGTCCGTCCATCTCTGATGATTTTGCCTGCAAGCTTGGCCTTGCTGAGTCGGTGTTGGCCGGGCCGCAGCTTGCCGGGCCACGCCGCGGCGAAGGCGATGGTGACGACGGCACCACCGGTACCGGCACCGTCACCAAGACGCGCGTCCAGACCAAGAAGCCGGCGCTCTACAAGGTGCTGATGCTCAACGACGATTACACGCCGATGGAATTCGTCGTGCTGACGCTGCAGCGCTTCTTCAAGATGACGATCGAGGATGCGACGCGGGTCATGCTCGCGGTGCACCAGCGCGGCGTCGGCGTCTGCGGCATCTTCACCTATGAAGTCGCCGAGACCAAGGTCAGCCAGGTCATCGACTTCGCGCGCGAGCACCAGCACCCGCTGCAGTGCACGCTCGAAAAAGACTGACGCGCCATCCTGCTCCCCAGCTTTGGCACTGACCTCAACGCCGTCGTCATCGGCGCGTCGGGCGGCATCGGCGTGGCGTTTATCGAGCTGTTGCGCGCCAGCCCGCAGGTCGCAAATTTCACCGCGCTGGCGCGTCCCGAACTTGACCTGACGCAGCCCGCCAGCATCGCTGCTGCATGCGCCAACATCACCGAACCCGTCGACCTCGTGCTTGTCGCCACCGGCATGTTGCACGACGCGACACATGGCCCCGAACGCAGTCTGGCGGCGCTCGATGCCCATTGGCTGGCGCAAAGTTTCGCGGTCAATGCCATCGGTCCGGCGCTGGTCGCGCAAGCCCTGCTGCCCAAGCTGCGCCGCGACCGCAAGACGGCGTTTGCAGCGCTTTCAGCGCGCGTCGGATCGATCTCCGACAATCGCCTCGGCGGCTGGTACGGCTACCGCGCTTCAAAGGCCGCGCTCAACCAGTTGGTCCGCACCGCGGCGATCGAGCAGGCGCGACGCAACCCGCAGTCGGTGGTGGTGACGCTGCATCCCGGCACCGTCGATACGCGGCTGTCCAAACCCTTCCAGCGCGGTGTGCCCGAGCTGTTCGATGCAACGACCAGCGCGCGCCACCTGCTAGGCGTGCTCGACGCGCTGACACCCGCCGACAGCGGCGGGCTGTTCGCCTGGGACGGCAGCGCCATCGCATTTTGACATGGCTGCCGTGCGCGCGGCACATTTGCAGCATGCCCGGCGCCACCCCATATCGCCGCAATCGAGACGCGGCCGGTGCCGCGCCAGGAGTGAAGACAATGCTCAGCTATCGTCCGTCACAGGCCCGCGGCCACGCCAATCACGGCTGGCTCGACAGCTTCCACAGCTTCAGCTTCGCCGACTACTACGACCCGGCGTTCATGGGCTTCCGTGCGCTCCGCGTCATCAATGAAGACCGTATTGCGCCGGGCGGCGGCTTCCCGACGCACGCCCATGCCAACATGGAAATCATCACCTATATCGTCGACGGCGCACTTGAACACCGCGACAGCCTTGGTAACGGCGAAGTCATCCGCCCCGGCGACGCGCAGCGCATGAGCGCCGGCACCGGTATCCGTCACAGCGAGTTCAACGCCTCGACCAGCGAACCGGTGCACCTGCTGCAGATCTGGATCCAGCCCGACCGCCAGGGTGTGGCGCCGGGCTATCAGCAGCAGGCATTGCCGGCGCAGGATGGTAGCACGCGGCTCGATCTCGTTGCCGGCCCCGAAGGCGGGCCCGAGGCGGTGTGGCTCCACGCCGATGTCAGCCTTTACCGCGCCGTGCTGGCGCCGGGTAGCGCGACCGACGTTGCGCTAGCGCCGGGTCGCCATGCCTGGGTGCAAGTGGTGCGCGGCAGTGCGACCGTCGCGGGTCAGGCGATGGCCGCAGGCGACGGGCTGGCGATCTCGGAGATGTCGTCGGTGACGCTGACGAGTGACGGCGGCGCCGAGTTGCTGGTGTTCGATCTGGCCTAGACTGTCACTGTTGGGCCGTTTTCACGCCGTATTTCGCGGCTAGAACGTCCCCGACGGTTATTCATGCTGTCGCAAGCGAGGCGTTGCTAGGTGACGCGCTGCTTTGACGAGGTCCGACGCCCCGGTGTCCATCATGCAATCTCCCGACGCAGCGCTGCCCGAAGGCGACCAGCTCGCTGTCGATGCCGCGCTGGCGACCGACCCCGCACATATTGCGCGGCGGCCGGCACCAGCGTGGCAGAAATGGCTCGGGGCCGCGCTGTCGCTGCTGATGATCGGCTTTCTGGTGCAGCAAAGCGCCAAGATCGGCTGGACGCAGTTCGCCGCGGTGCTGCCGCGTGACCCGCGCTACTATCTGCTGATGGTGGCGATGTATCTGACGCTGCCGCTGACCGAGACGTTGATCTTCCGGCGGCTTTGGGCGCTGCCGTGGTCGAGCCTGTGGCTGTTCCTGCGCAAGCGCGTGCTCAACGAAGCCGTCTTCGGCTACAGCGGCGAAGCCTATGTCTATATGTGGGCGCGGCGCCAGACCGGGCTGGCAGCGCGCGCGATGGGGGCGGTCAAGGACGTCAGCATCACCTCGGCGCTGGCGGCCAACGCGTTGACCGTGATGGTTGTTGTGGTGCTGGTGCTGTTCGGCGACCAGCTGCTTGCGGCCGGGTTCTTTTCGCCGACGCAGTTGCGTTCGGTGATCTGGGGCGCCGCGCTGCTGACGCTGCCGGCGTTCATCATCCTGGTGTTTTCGAAACGCATCATGTCGCTGCCGCGTGCTGTCAACGCCCGCATTTTCGGCGTCCACATCGTCCGGTTGCTGCTTTCGAACGCGCTGCTCATCGCGGCGTGGCATTTCGCACTGCCCGAAATCGGCTGGGGCGTCTGGCTGATGCTGATTTCGCTGCGGCTGGTGATCAGCCGCGTGCCGTTCGCGCCGAACACCGACCTGCTGTTCAGCTCGGTCGGCATGGGGCTGGCGGGTTCGGCAAACGTTGAAATTGCGGCGTTGCTGGCGTTTGGCGCGGCGCTGGTATTGGTCGGGCACGCACTGGTGGTTGTTGCAGATTGGGCGGCGGGGCTGTCGCCGCGCCACAAAGGAATGATGGCATGAAGTTTGGTTCGGACTGGGTTGTTGCCGGCGTCGCGACGCTGGTCGCGGGTGCTGCGGTCGCGCAACCGTCTCCCATCGTCGGCAGTGACGCAGGAGCGTGTGCCGCCGATGCGCGCGACACCGCCGCGCTCATTGATGTCGGCGGACTCAAGGACCGTAGCGGCGTGATGCGTATCGAGCTGTATCCCGACAACAACAACGAATTTCTCGGTGACCGCCACAAGCTGGTCGCTGAAGGCAAGACGTTCCGCCGCGTCGAAACGCCGTTGCCCGAATCCGGGCCCGTCCGCGTCTGCATCAAGCTGCCCGGGCCGGGGCGCTATGCCATTGCAGTCATCCACCAGCGTGGCGCGACGCGCAGTTTCACCTTCAGCAAGGACGGCATCGGTTTTCCGAACAACCCGAAGCTGTTCCTGTCGAAGCCCGACGTGTCAAAGGTCGCGATGACCTTTGCCAGCGGCGTCACCACCGTGCCCGTCATCCTGAACTACAAATCGGGGCTGGCGATGAAGCCGCTCAAGCAGCCGGCGAACTAGCTGGCATGCGCATCGTCGACGTCGCGGAGTTCTACGCGCCCAAGGGCGGCGGCGTACGCACCTATATCGATGCCAAGATCGAGGCGGGCAACGCCGCAGGGCATGAAATCGTCATCATCGCACCCGGCCCCGAAGACCGCACCGACGTGCGCGGTCGCAGCCGCATCATCTGGGTCAAGGCGCCGATTCTGGCGGTCGACAAACGCTACCATGTGTTCTGGTCCGAAGCGCCGGTACATGCGCTGCTCGAAGCCGAGCAACCCGATCTGGTCGAATGTTCGTCGCCGTGGCAGGGTGCACGCATCGTCGCGCACTGGCAGTCAAAGCTAGGCCGCGCGACGCCCAAGGTGCTATTTCAGCATGCCGACCCCGTTGCGTCATACCCGCAGCAATGGTTCGGCGGCCGGCTGAGCGTCGAAGCCATCGACAAATTGTTCGGCTTCTACTGGCGCTATCTCCGTGGCGTCGCCAAAGGCTTCGATGAAATCGTCGTCGGCGGCCCGTGGATGGCCGAGCGGTTGCATGCACAGGGCCTGCCGTTGCCGATTCCCGTGCCGATGGGCGTCGATACCGCGACCTTCACCCCCAAGCGCCGCTCGGCAGCGCTGCGCGCGCAGCTACTGGCTGATTGCGGACTGGGAGAAGACGCGACGTTGCTCATCGGTGTCGGGCGTCACCACATCCAGAAGCTGTGGCCGATGGCGATTGAAGCCATCGGCCGCGCGCAGGCCTCGGGTGCCAACATCGGCTTCGTCCAGATCGGCGACGGCATGGCGCGCAAGGCGGTCGAACGCGCTGCCGCCAAGGTGCCGCATGTGGTCTTGAAGGGCCATGTCGGCGACCGCGATACGCTCGCATCGATGCTGGCGAGCGGCGACGCGCTGCTCCACGCCAGCAGCTCCGAAACCTATGGCCTGGCCGTCGCCGAAGCGCTCGCGGCCGGTCTGCCGCTGGTGGCGCCGGCGGGCGGCGCAGTGCTCGATCTGTTATCGCCCGAATGGTCGGAAAGCTACACCCCGCATGACGCCGGCGATGCCGCCGCCGCCATCGGGCGCTTCCTGCGCCGCGACCGCGATGCCATGGCGGCGACTGCTGCACATGCCGGTGCGACCGTGGTCGGCGACTCCGACGCGCATTTCAAACGGCTGTTCGCGACCTATGCGCGACTTGTCGACGAACATGCGGCGCGCCGCTGACGCGCGGGGGATTTCGCGCGATGCAACCGTAGTGTCTGCTAGGGGTTGTGGTGACGATGGACGCGTCGATACGTCGCTCGACGCCGGGCCTGCCTCGCACTAGATCTGGAACCAGATGTCACGATACCGTCCCTGCCATTCCGGCGCCCTGTTTGCCCTGTTGCTCGCGGCGGCCCCGGCCTGGGCCAGCAAGGATGACCCGCGCCATCTTATGCCGGCGGCGCCGCCGTCGTTCAGCGCCGGGACGCCGTCGTGTGCCAACGTCATGCCGCAGGGCCTGCTGACGGTGACCGACCTCATCGACGTGGCGCTGTGCCGCAACCCGATAACCGCCGCGAGCTGGGCCGGGGTGCGCGGCGCTGCCGCCAATGTCGGCGTGGCGCGCGGCAATTATTATCCGCAGATCACCGTCGGCGCCGGGCCGCAGCTCAACCGCAACCGCTATTTCAACCCGAATAATCAGGGCGGCAGCACGACGACGACCAGCCTCAACAGCACCGCCAACATCGCCATCGACTATCTGCTGTTCGATTTCGGCGGCCGCTCGGCGGAAGTCGACGCGGCACGCGCCAGCGAACGTGTCGCGCTGGCCAACTACGCCGACAGCGCGCAATCGGTCGTGTTCAACACCATCGCCGCGTATAACGCGCTGCAGGCCGCCATCGCTGCCGAAGCCGCGACCGTAGCCAATGTCGCCTATCTCAAACAATCGCTCGACAATGCCCGTGGTCGCCTGCGCGCCGGCGTGACCACGCCGGCCGATTCGCTGCAGGCCGAAACCGCCTACG
>ERZ724517.2340-NODE-2340-length-10105-cov-3.754627_pt1 | contig 10105 bp, 8 predicted proteins | sample MGYA00376050_ERZ724517 | MGnify/ENA primary metagenome ERZ724517 (study PRJEB28724, sample SAMN07190886) | activated sludge metagenome | isolation source: activated sludge of sewage treatment plant in Hong Hong | place: USA: Christiansburg, Virginia | collected... | reverse complement strand
ATCTTGCCTTGCTCGGTTCCTTCGACGGTCATATGCGCTTGAAGTGCCATGGTTGAGTCTCTTTAGGGGGTGGACTTGGAAGTAGGAATGCGAAGCGGAGTGCTCGCACATTCCGAGAGAAATCACGGTAGCTAGGCAAGCGCAGATTCCTTGCGCACCTCGCTGGATGGAGAACACAAAAAGCGACCCCATCTATAGAGAAGCAGGCCACTCTTCCAACCGCGAATGCGGACCAAAACAGCCAACCGTTTCGGAGCCTCTCGCATGGGCTTTCACCCTCCGAAAAAGAGGAATTCCTGCGCCAGACTTGGCCCACGTACCAAGGCGCTCACGGAATTGCAATACAGAGTTCTCAACCAGACGCTGACATCGATAAACAAGACTCAGCGTGCGCTCGCCACGTTCGAGACATCACGACTGAGATTGGGATCGGTGCGGAGTGCTACGACTGCTTGGTCGGGGGAGTAGGCGGGTGATTCGGGCTGGGTTGCGCGCTTCGCAGCACGGCGCGCTGCACGCTCGAGACGAGATCGACGCCCGTTGATGCGCGAATCTGCTCGTTGACCGAGACAACCTGGGCACCAAGCGAGGCATTGGGTCCGCTCATGCCACTGCCGAGGATCGTCAGCCGGTCGATCTTGATCGCCTTCATGGTGCCGGTCAGCTCGCCAAACACCGGCAGCAGCTTCTGCAGAAGCAGGGACTCGCGGGCATTGCGACCACCGGCCTGATACGCCTGCGACAAGCTCACCAGCGCTGCGGCTGCGGCTCGACCTTCGGCAGATACCGAGGCCGCGTTCGCCTTGGACTCGGCCTCTGCCTTCTGTTTGGCCGCTTGTGCGGACGAGATGACATCGGCTTCGAGTCGACGACGCACCTGCTCGGCCCGCGCTTCCCAGGAACGGAGCTGCGCTTGGGCTTCAATGAGCTGCGCCTTGACCTGACCGCGAACTTCGGCAATCACCGCCTCGCGCTTGGTCTGCGCTTCCACCAACCGACGCTGATTTTCCTTCTGGGCAATCTGGGTATCGGTCTCGATCTTCGAGATCTCGGCGTTCATCTGGTTGTGTGCCTTCTGAACCGCTGCCGAGGCCCACGCTTGTAGCTCGGCAATCCGAGCTTCCTTCTTGATGCGCGCCGAGCGAACCCGACCGACCGATGACAGATAACTCACGTCATCGCTGATGTTCTGAATTTGCAGGTTGTCGAGCACCAGCCCGAGTCGATGGAGATCCTTATCGGCCTCTTCGATGAGCTTCTGCTGGAAGATCATCTTTTGCTGGTTGATTTCCTCAGGGGTAAGCTCGGCGATGACGCCCCGGAGGTTCCCTTCCAGCGTGTCTTTCGCGACGCGCATGATGCCTTCACGAGAAGCGCCCAGGAACCGCTCAATCGCGTTGTGGAGCAAGGACTCCTCGCTAGGAAGCTTGACGTTGGCAACAGCGTGAACCTTGAGCGGAATGCCACCACGCGAAAAGGCATTGGTGACGGACAGCTCGATCGCCATGTTGGTAAGCTGCATGCGGTCGACGCTTTCGATGAGAGGAATCCGCATCGCCCGACCACCGCGCACCACGCGATAGCCGACCATGCGACCATCGGCAAGCCGCCGCGATCGACCGGAGAAGATCAGCACTTCCGATGGCGGGCAGACCGAGATGTTGTTGACCACGGTGAATAACAGGAATCCACCTGCCGCCAGCACCACCGCGAAGATGATGGTAATTGCGAGTGGGCTCATCGTGAGCCTCCTTCCATCGGCGTCAGCAGGTTCTTGATATCGACGCCAGTCAGACCCTTCAAGGTCGAGAGCACCTCGGTCACGATGGCCGGATACGCCGCCGCCACCTGGGCCAGCGCGTGGCCATCCCCCGAATCAACGATCTGGATCTCACGCACAGACAGATCCTTGACCTTGCTGGCCACCTGAGCGACCAGCGTATCGAGCTGCGACAGCACAAACAGCTCGCGTGCATTCGGACCGGCACCTTGCAGCGCCTCGGTCAGCACCCGCATCGCTTCTGCGGCAGCCAGACCTTGTTCCCGACGGGGTGACGCAGCACCTTCGGCCAGCAGAAACTGCGCCTTCTGATCGGCTTCGGCGGGGAGCACCACCTCGGCGTACAGCTTGCGTTCGTTGAGATCCTTGCGCACGGTCTGCAGCTCTTGCTCGGCTTCGGCACGGGCCTGCTCGGCGGCCGCTTGGGCCTCGCGCTCAACCGACTGCGCCTGACCTTCGAGCTGACCAACGATCTGACGGAGCATGTTGCGCTTCTGGGCAACACCGATTTCAGCGTCCTTCTGCGCCACCTCGGCTAGCTGCCGTGCCGCCGCTTCCTGCTGCGACGTTTCCTGGTTGGCCTGGTTTTCGGCGTTCTCCGCGTCGCGCACCGCTGCTGCAATCTGTGCTCGACCGAGGTTGACCAAGTAGCCAGCTTCGTCCTCGACTCGCTGGATCTTCAGCGTATCGAGCTGAAGTCCCATCTTGTTAAATATCTGGTTAGACACCTGCACCAGTTGGTTCGCAAACTCGATCCGGTCTTGGTTGACCTGCTCGGGCGTCAGTTGCGAAATGACATCACGCAGCGAACCTTCCAGCGTCTGTTTCGCCGTCTGCCAAATCGTCTCACGCGGCATGTTCAAAAACCGCTCGACCGCGTTGTAGACGAACCGCTGGTCCGAGGAAATCTTCACGTTGGCAATCGCATGGATGTCGAGCGGAATTCCTCCGGAAGACAGCGCCTTGGGCATCGACAGCTCGATCGGAATCAGTCGCAGATCCATCCGGTCGACCGTCTGTAGAAACGGCAGCCGAAAGTGCGTCCCGGCCAACACGACCGTAAACGTCGTTGGCTCGCCGTTGTTGGTGCGGTGCGACTTACCCGATACGACGAGCAGCTCGTTCGGACGACAGATGTACAAAAACTGCCGCAGCATCCACACCAGAACCAGCAGGCCGACGACAAACGCCGCCGCCAGCATGACCACGCCAGCCAGCCGAGCATCGTCGCTCAAGAGCTGAGGGGGCGGCTCATCGAGCCGGCAGCTCGCAAGCGCCGCCAGCGCCAAGGGGGTAACTGACATGTTCGCTATCCTCTTTCTTGGGTGGACTGGGCCTTCGCCCGAGCTCCACGGTTTGACTGTTTTTCCGAGGCGTCGTCGACGCGGATCACGCTGACCTCGGCCTCGCCATCGCGAATATCTAGGATTGTCACCGAAACGCCCTCGCCGAGCGCTCCGCCATCGTTGGCCTTGGCGACCAAGTCGATCGTTTGACCGCGAAACTCCAACCGGACCTTACCCATCCCGCCCACCGGGGCCGGAATCAGCACCGTCGCGCTAGAGCCCACCATCTGCTCTTCCACCATCGTGCCCGGAAGCGTCGTGACGCTCATCCGCCGCATCACCGCTCGGGCGGACATCGCCGTAAACAGTCCCACCGACAGCGCCGAGAGAGCCGCAACTGGTTCACCGACGTGCGCCACCGTACGAAGGAGAAGCCCAGTCAGACCACCGAACGCCAAAAGATACGTCCAGAGCTGGATCGACAAAAGCCACAGTAGCGCTGTCGGCACACCCGAGGCCGCCCCATCGCTGTCGTGATGATGCCCATCCCCATGTCCCCCCCCGTCATGACCGGCCGCCGATCCGTCGGCATGGCCAATGCCATGCGCATCGCCGTGTGCGCCACCGTAGGTGCCACCGTGTGCGTCACCGTGTGCGTCACCGTGCGCATCACCCTGCCCGTCACCATGTCCATCCCCTTGGTGTTCTTGAGAACCACCACCGAACAGCGACACCAGCACGAGCAGACATCCCGCCACTGCCGCAAACACATACAGATACAACACAGCAGGGATTGTCCGCCCGCGACGACCACCTGTCAACGCCACCCCGCTTCCCGTGCGTCGCAAACCGGGGTGTCAGTCACGGCAAAGACCGCACCGACCTACGCGCCGCCATCGCCTGATGTCGGCGATCACCCAGGTTGAGAAATGAGCCAACGGGCGCTGATCTCCCTATTGTCAGAAAACCCTTCTCGCTGGAGTATCGACGGTGGTGCCAACTTGAGCCCTTATCATGATAGCTGGCTTCCCATCTGGCTCCTGTTCGGACTCCTTTGTGGTTGCCAGCACAGCGCGGAGACCGCTCCAAAGCCGTCGCTGGACTTCTTCCAAAACGGGGCCCTGGTCCGAAGCGTACAACCGCAGAGCCTGCCCTCACTCCGCCGGATTGTGACCTTCGATCCGTATTACGGAAAGGAAAAGGCATTTCTGGCGGTGCCTCTCCGTGATCTACTCCTACAGGGGTTTGCAGGTCGAGAGCTGCGGAGTGAACAAATCGTGCTGCGCTGCCGCGATGGCTACATCGTACCAACCACCGGACAGCGACTCCTAGAAGAGGGGGCCTTTGTCGCGGTGGGAGAAGCCGACGCTGCGGTGTGGGAATCCATTGGCCCGCAGCATGTCGACCCTCGTCCCTTCTATCTGTTCTGGACGGGGAGTCACCAGCAGAACATCGAGAACTATCCTAGACCATGGCAGATTACCGGAATCGAGCTGGCACGCTTCGAAACGCTGTTTCCGCATGTCATTCCCAACGGAGTTCCTGCGGATGCGCAAGCGCTACGCGGGCTGACACTGTTTCGTGCGCAGTGCATCCGCTGTCATGCGATAAACCGAGAAGGAGGTCGCATCGGCCCCGACCTGAACGTGCCGCAGAGCATCATCGAGTACCGACCCGTTCAGCAGATTCGCGACTACATCGTAAACCCGCAGCGCTTCCGCTACAGCAGCATGCCGCCGCATCCCCACCTTACCGCCGCCGATCTGGATGCACTCGTGGCGTACTTTGTCGCAATGAAAGACCACAAGTACGATCCAGCCCCCGGAAAGTAACGACCGCCGCGAAAAAGCCGGGCTGACCCCTACTCGAGTCCCATTGCAATCTGAACGGCGTCGCCCAGCTCTTTTTTTAGATACACCTTCAAGCGACCCAGAAGTCGGGCTTCGAGCTGGCGGGCTCGCTCGCGACTGATCCCAAAGCGCTCGCCGACATCTTGCAAGGTCAGCGGGGTATCTGCCATCAGCCGCTCCTGAAACAGCAGCTTTTCGCGCCCGGTGAGCGTCTTCTCGAACTCCTCAAGTTTCTGACGGAGCTGCGCCCGGAACTCCTCGCTCTCCGCAGTGACGTCTGGCCGGGTCGAGCCCGGAGATTCGAGCAGATCGACTTGCCGTCGCCCACCCTCATCATCACGACCGACCGGCGCATCGAGCGAAGTCTCGCTCTGCCCGAGCCGCATCGACATATCCGAGACTTCTTGCTCGGGCACCGATAGTCGCTCAGCCAGCAGCTTGTGCGTGGGCGCGAAGCCATCGGCCTCCAGCTTTTCGCGCTCTTTGCTCAAGTTGAAAAACAGCTTTCGCTGCGCCTGGGTCGTACCGATCTTCACCAGCCGCCAGTTGTTCAAGATGAACTTGAGCATATAGGCGCGAATCCACCACGCCGCGTACGACGACAGCTTCACCCCACGGTGCGGATCGTACTTTTCGACCGCTTGCAGCAGCCCGAGGTTGCCCTCTTGCACCAGGTCGAGCAGGTTGCGATAAGCGCGACGATACTCGTGAGCGATCTTGACGACCAGCCGCAGGTTGGCGGTGATCAGTCGGCGGGCCAGCCGTGGATCACGGTTCCGCGAATACTCGACCGCAAGCTTGTGCTCTTCCTCGCGATTGAGGAGCGGATAGCGCCGGATCTCATGCATGTAGACCGTCAGCGGATCGCTCTTGACCAGCGAGCTGCCCCGTCGTCCATCTGGGACCAGCTCGGGGACCAGCGCATCAGCGGCCAACACAATGTCCTCTTCCGGCATGGCTTCGACGGCGGCCCCCACCAACGTTTCGAGGTCCGCGTCGTCATCGCCCGGCTCAGGCGCATCTGTGGCAGCTCCATCGACCAGCTCCGGTTCAACAACGTCTGCGGACTCAGCGTCCTTGCGCGAAGTCGAACTGGCTGGGGACACGACAACTCGTCTGGGCTTGGCGGAAGACTTGGGTTCTTGGGCCATGTGTTGTGGGTTCCGGTCGAACGCGGTCTAAAAGGACGCCGCGCATTTAACCAAAAAACACCGAGTACAGCGGGGTTATCGTCACTCTCCGTCGTGGTATGCTCCCCGGTAAGGTGCCTGCCATGCACGTAGACCCAGCAAACCCCCCAGGGCAACCCTATGACCTCCCGCTTGATCACCTCCGCGAGGAACACAGTCGGCTGCGACTGCAACTGCGTCGGCGGACCCTGACCCAGCGACCCACCGCGACCGAGGAACTGACCGACTGCAACCGCGAGCTGACCGAGCTGTCCGAGCGAATCGGTGCCCGCTTGGCCGAAAACGAACGGCTCGGCAAACCGCTTCCACTCACTCGCGTCCAGCGGTCCCTGTCGCTGTCCGTTCCCGAGGTATCCCTGCTGGTGGCACTTTTGCTGGCCGAGACTGTTCCGGAGGTTCGTCCGCTGCTGCTGCCGCTGCTCGGTACTGGCTCTCCACAAGGTACGGTCGGGCACTACATGGACCTACTCGGGGACAGTGAAGCCGAACGGCAGCAGATCGCAGATTCGCTTGTACCAAGCAGCACACTGCGTCGGCACGGCCTGGTCCTGCTGGCTGCGGATCCGGCGTGGGCACCGACCACCCCCCTGCTGATGCAGCGGGTGAAGCTGTCGGATCGGCTGGCCTCGTTTCTGCGCGGAGAGGAACGCCCACCTCTCCATACCCTGCCGCACGGGATCAGCCTGTACGTCGGACAGCGATCTCTGGCCCAGCTTACCCTGCCAACAGGAACCGCCGAGCGGCTGCGCGATGCGCTGGATGAGTGCGCCCAACCACTCCTCAGCGATGCCGATGGTCCGGTCCTGCCACCGCTTTGCCTCACCGGGCTCCGTCGTAGCGGTCGCAAGGCGCTCCTGGCGGCACTGCTGCCCCAGCGCCCACTGGTGGTGCTGGCCGCAAGCAGCTTACAGCGAGGCGAACTCGAGCTGGCCCAGACGGTACGTGCCGCACTGGGTGAGGCGGCGCTTCAGCAAGGAGTTCTCTACGTCGCGGGTGCGGAGCTTCTCGGCGAGTTGGAGCCCGCGCTGTTTGAACAGCTCCGGCGATTGCTGCTTGGAAGTCGGGTGCGGGTGGTACTGGCCGCCGATGGGCCGATCGACACGCTGTGGGCGAGGCTGCCAGAGCTATTACCGTTCGACTTTCCGATGCCAGATCGGGCCACCCAAATCGCGCTCTGGAACAGCTTGCTCCCAGTCGACATCGCCCGAGAACGCGGGTTCGACGTCCGAACCTTGGCCAACAACTACTCCCTACCGGCTGGGGCCATTCATCGCTGCACCAGCGAGATGGTTCGCAGTGCGCGAGTCGACGGCAGCAAACGACCGACGCTCACCATGGCGGCAGCCCGGGAAGCCGTGCGCAAGCAGCTTGGTAACCGCTTTGGCGATCTGGCGCAGCTTGTGTCGACCACGCTGTCTTGGGAAGATTTGGTGCTGCCACCGGAATCGATGGAACGAGTGCTCGAAATCGTAGCCTATGCGCGCTATCGAGAGCAGCTCCTCGGACAGTGGGGGTTCGAGCGCAAGCTGCCCTATGGACGCTCGATCAGCGTGCTGCTGGCTGGTGCGCCGGGAACCGGCAAGACGATGGTCGCGGCGCTCGTCGCCAAAGAGATCGGTCTGGAGCTGTTCAGGGTCAACGTGGCTCGGGTTGTTGAGCGCTTTGCCGGAGAGACAGAAAAGAACCTCGCACGCATCTTCGATGAGGCGAAGCGGCAACAAGTGGCGCTGCTGTTCGACGAGGCCGATACCTTGTTCGGACGCCGACTCGACGTTCGCTCGTCGCAGGATCGCTACGCCAACATGGCCGTGAGCTTTCTGCTTCAAGCCGTAGAGTCGCACGACGGCATGCTGCTGCTCACCACCAACAACGAAAAGCTGCTCGACGACGCCTTTCGACGACGACTGCGCTTCCGAATCGCACTGCCGCTGCCGGGCGAAGCCGAGCGAGCGCGGCTGTGGAAGTCGATGATCCCGACCGACACCCCGGTCGAGCCGGGTCTCAACTTTGAGACACTTGCGAACGAGTTCGATCTGTCGGGCGGTGCGATCAAAAACGCGGTGGTCCGGGCGGCACTGCGTGCGCTTGCTCAAGGTGGGGTGGTCACAAGCGCACTGCTCCGGCGCTGTGCCAAGCTGGAATGCGAGGAGATGGGAATCCTCGTGGCAAGCGAGTCGGATCTGGGGCCAGAGAACCATGACGAACCGGCACCGAACGAAGCCGCAGACCGCCAAGTCGATTCGGAGAAGGACTAACACAACCACACACCAAGATTCGTCTCAGTCCCGGCGGATGGAACGGCCCTACGCAGATTGGCCTACGGACGACTCGGCGGACGTGCTAAATAGCTGTGACATGGACAAGACGTCGCTGCTCTCGTTTGCGGTTCCGGTCCTGCTACCTCTCTCGGTGGCCCTGGCGGCACCTGTGGCCCCGTCACCCCGCCCGGTGGTGGCCAAGCCCGCTGCCAAGTCTCCGGGGACCAAGCCAAGCGAGCCCGTGCGCAAACCCGAGCCGCCCAAGTCCGCCTGCTCTCCCATGGACAGCGGTTTTGTCATGCAGCCGATTGAGGTGTCGCTCAAGTGCGACGAGTCGTGGGAAAAGTGCGAGAGCGACATTCCGCTACGTGCCAAGAACTGCACCGGGGAATTTCAGTCGGTGTACCGCTTGGAAATGTACGAAAACGGACGGCGGAGCCTGGAACTTGAGTTCGATCCGGCCCCGGTGGTGGGCAACGGCACGACCTGGAAAGAGATGATTCCGTGGACCACTCAGGGCGATCTGGAAGCGGTGGTGTTCTTCCGACCACCCGGTTCAAGCGGCGAACAGTCGGTCCGAGGCTCCATCAAGATTGCCAACAAGGGACTGACCAGCGCCAAAGCCGCGTGTGAGCAGTGTAACGGCGTCTGGGGTCGCTACGGAGTCAACCGCATCCAAGGCTGCAACTGCAAGACCACCGACGCCGGTAAGGTCTGTAACGATGGAGACGACTGCCAAGGGCTGTGTCTGTTCCGCCGCTACGACGACCAAGCTCGCGAAGAAGGGGTGTGCAGCGAGCAGCAACGCATGACTGGCTGTATCTCGATCGTGATGAAGGGACAGAGCCAGCTTAAGCCCCGCATTCCGCCTCCCAAAAAGCTACCGACCTGCCTCGATTGAACGCCGCTAACTGCGACAATAATAGGAATGTAGGACGATTCTTATTCATCGAATAAGGATCAGGTAAGAGGAGTCGCTAAGGAGCCAGTTCGGAGCCCATTCGGAATCCCAAGGAGTATCCAGATGAGATCGTCTTGTTCCCGCCTTGGCTGCTCTGTACTCACCCTTTTGTCGTCACTTCTGGCCGCGTGTGGTGCCATGACGACGTATCCGACTTCCGAGATGCCGCAGGTTCCTGGCACTCAGCCCAGCATTGGCCAGATGCAAACCGGCGATGGCACGTACTACGGTGCCACCGGTGGTGGAGCCTGTTCCTACGACCCGAGCCCAAGCAACCTGATGGTCGCGGCCATGAATGCTCCACAGTGGCAGAACAGTCAGGTCTGCGGTACCTGCGTCGATGTCACCGGCCCCAAAGGAACCGTGACGGTACGCATTGTCGATCTGTGTCCTGAGTGTAAGAGCGGTGATCTCGATCTCTCCGAACAAGCCTTCACGATGATTGCCGACAAAGCGGCGGGTCGCGTCCGCATCTCGTGGGTGCCGGTAGCCTGCGCAGTCAGTGGCCCGATCGGCCTCCACTACAAGGAAGGCAGCAACGCCTATTGGATGGCGGTGCAGGTCCGCAACAGCCGACTCCCGATCAAGAAGATCGAGCTACAGCAAAATGGCAACTGGGTAAACCTGGTTCAGCAGTCCTACAACTACTACGTGGCCGACAATCCCGATCCGGGACCGGGCCCATACACCTTCCGCATCATCGCTACGAATGATCAGCAGATCACCGAGACCGGCGTTCCGTTCCAAGTCGCTCAGACCGTGACCGGCACGCAACAGTTC
>ERZ724517.2337-NODE-2337-length-10111-cov-4.172037_pt1 | contig 10111 bp, 6 predicted proteins | sample MGYA00376050_ERZ724517 | MGnify/ENA primary metagenome ERZ724517 (study PRJEB28724, sample SAMN07190886) | activated sludge metagenome | isolation source: activated sludge of sewage treatment plant in Hong Hong | place: USA: Christiansburg, Virginia | collected... | reverse complement strand
CCAGCCCCATCATCAGGTCGCCGAGGTAGTTCAGGTGACGGGCCATCCCCCAAAACCCTGCGGTCAGGAGCTTGGTCCCGCGTGCGGTCTTGATAAACGTCGCCGACTTGCCCCAAATCGGTCGCTCTGGGTTGCGGCTGAAGTGGTGCTTTTGAATGTTGGTGCCCCGGAAAATCGCGTACCCGCCCAGGTTGAGCGCGATGATGCCGAGAATCGCCCAGGTTGGCAGCTCGCCCGGATGGGACAGCAGATACTGCGCCTGCAAGCTGTACGTAAACGGCACCCACACCAAGTCGCCAAAGCACAGCATCCAGCCGAAGCGCTCGTGCTTGATGTCCCAGGTGGTCAGGATCGCTTCCTCATGGAAGAAGTAGTCCATGATGTAGAAGAACTGGAACAGGCACACCAGCATCATCGGCGTCGACACGGTGTGGTGGATCTGCCACTGCTTGGCGGCGATTGAAAAGTTGATGAGCACCCACAGCACAAGTCCAGGTCGCGCCTCGCAGAACAGCTTGAAGTCGAAGCGACCCACCCGAGGGTTGAGCTGCGTGCCCATGAAATAGTCGTACATGACCCGCCCGGTCACGCTCTTGTCCGACGACGCCTTGCCCTTGAAATACAGATACAGGCTAAACCCGTAACAGAAGATCGTCGTGGTGCTGATGATCGCGCCGAACTCGTCCCACAGGAACGTCGCCGGAATCCAGCCCATCCAACAGCAGAAAAACAGCCCCAGGATCGTCAGCCAAAACGAAAACCAGCCATTGATCTTGTACGGAAGACGGGAACCGTCCGCGAGCGGCGTTCCTTCGACCCACTCTCCCGGCGCATAGATCTGGAGCAGTGCCTGCCCAAGCATCCACAGCCCGACAAACAGCGTCGATGCCAGCGTCGGCGCAGGAACCAGCCGCAAAAGCCCGGTCAGCTCGTCCATCGTCCGTGGCAAAAGGAACGCGCCATGGTTCTGTGCCATGCAGATCCACATGTAGTAAACGAGCGGCGGCAACAGCAGCATGATCGGCAGCCAGGCCGCGCCAAACTCGTACTTTTCCATCGCCGCCTGCGCCTCGGTCCGCGTGGACGACTCGGACTTCGCTGTGACTTCCCGTTGCGACATGAGCTTCCTCTCGGGTAGCGGCTAGAACTTGCCCTTGAGCAGCGAGCGAATCGTCGCCGCGCCGTAGGTCTTGACGGTGTCCCAGACGATGCCGGGATCAATTCCGACAAACAGGCCCCCGCCAAGTCCCGTGGGTAGACAGCTCGGCACAAAGCCACGACCGTACTCGAGCATCCAGCCGTAGTCGGGGCAGCGATAGGCCTTGGCTTGACCGGGTGCCAAATAGGCCGCCTCGCCGGGCTTAAAGACGGTGCGTTCCGCAGGATTGTCCCCGATATAGACCCACATCTCACCATCGATCATGAAGTCGTAGATATCGAGCCGATACGTGCCCGAATAACCCTCGGTGCCAATCGGTGTCCCGAAGATGATCAGGTACTCGGATAGCGAGGCGTGCAGGATGGTCATCGAACCGCAGGCCCCACCGGTCAGATTGAAGATCCACTTCTGCTTCGTCTCGATGTAGCCGGGATACGCCTCCGCAACGTCGCTGATGAGCTGCGAAAACATCTGCTCACGCGGCATTCCGATGACGCGTTTGCTCAGAGAGTGAAGCTTTTCCGGGTCAAAGATGTAGCCCATGGTGTTGTCGGTCCTTGTAGGTTGGCCTGCCAGGATGTGGCGGCCAGACTCTGCCAAAGCGACACCGGCTTGTCTAGGTTCGCTATCGCACGTAGCAGCGACGATTGGTGACTACGGAAGGTCGTCTTCGCCCGGTAGCGGGTCGCTCGCAACCGGGGCCGCACTTGGGGAAGGTGCCGAGTGCGGTGCCGCCACTGGCGGTTCGGAAGGCATGGAAGCCGACTCGGTTGGACTCGGCACGACCGGACTGGGCGGACCATACGGCTCTGGAGCAGTCGGGAGGCTCGGGCGCGGTGGACCATACGCTGCGCCGTCCTTGTCCGACCCTTCCAAAGCCGCCCTACCCTCCCCATCGAGGGGCTCGCCAGCGAGTAGCTTACGAACCGCAGTGCTCCGCTCCGACGATGACATGGTCTGGTAGGCGATGATGGTCTGACCGGCCTTCAGCTCACTGGAGCGCGGCATGCGGTTGATGCGCTCCATATCGGCGGCGGACAGTCCGTACCGCTTGCCAATTTTTTCGAGTGAATCGCCGTTTTGCACCTTGATCACCAAGCGCTTGCGTCCACGCAGCGTCTCGACCAGCTCGAAAAATTCGTCGCTGCCCGTCGTCACCACCCGCACCCGCGCCGGATCAACCAGCACCACCTGCGAGGTATCAAGGCTCGGCTCTACCCACAGCGACAGCACCATCTTGGTCGCCAGCGTCGCCTCTGGATCGAGGTTGTTCCAGCGCAAAAGGTCGGTATCTTTCACCTTAAAGAAGCGCGCAATCGACCAAATGCTGTCACCGGAAATCGTCCGGTAGAAGATCTGCTTTTTGCCCGGCAGCGCGAAGGTCTTGTCGGGGACTGCGACAATGACAATCTCGTCTCCTGCGAGCGAGCCCGGCGTCGGTGTTGCCGCCACTTCGGCACTGCCTCGGCTGGGCGGCAAGAGCAGCGTCAGACCGACCCGCACCTCGGCCGAATCTTCGACACCATTTACGCTGCGCAAGCGACTCACCGGCACCCCACGCAGCCGGGCAATGTCCTCAAGCCGCTCGCCAAACCGGACGATATACGGTTCGAGCTTTTCCCCTCGATAGTCGTAGGCTGCCACAAACTGCGCTGCGGTTCCCGCCGGTACTCGCAGTTCCCAGGTCTCACCCGGTCCCAGCGGAGGCGTTCGTCCCCGTCGCAGGTGTGGATTGAGCCGCTGCATGTCTTCGCTGGAGCTGCCAATGGCCCGCGCTGCGGCGGCCAAGCTCACCGAGCCATGCACCGTCACCGTGTCATAGGCCAGCGGCGGATCCGGCAGCGTCTCGTCATAGCCAAAGAAGCTGCGGTTTTCTCCGACCAGCGCCGTCGCAATCGCTTTCGGTACATACAGCAGCGTTTCCCACGGCAGCCCGTCTTCGTGACGACACAGCTCCCAGTAGTCGTTGGTGTTGTACTTTTGCATCGCTCGCAGCACCGCGCCGTAGCCCGCGTTAAACGCCGCCAGCGCCAGGTGCCACGATCCAAACCGCGCCTTGAGATCCCCCAAGTACCGCGCCGCCGCATCGGTCGAGCGAATCGGGTCTTGCCGCTCGTCCACCCAGTAATCGACGCGCAGACCGTAAATTCGGGCACCCTCGGGCAGAAACTGCCACAGCCCGACCGCGCCTTTGTGCGACCGATCGTGCGGATCGTAACCGCTCTCGATCATCGACACGTAGAGCAGGAAGCGCGGCAGGCGATATTTGTCGAGCGACTGTTCGATGAGCGACTTGTAGCGACCTTGCCGACGCAGCCACGAGGCCATGATCGACCGACCACGCCGCTCGTCTTTGTAAAACTCCAGGTACTTGATGACGTGGGCCTCGAAACGCACAAACGTCGGAGCCAGGCCCAGGTTGTCGAGCAGCTTCAGCGCTTGCAGCCACGGCACCGATGAGCTAGGCGGCGGCGTCTCGGGTCGCGAGGGCAGCGGCGTATGCAGCCCATCCGCCATTCCTTCGCTGCGACTCTCAGGCGATCCGCTCAAACTGTCGCGCAGACTGGCCCGGGGAAACGTCTCGAACTCAAACGACCGCAGCTCACGCAGCTCGGACGACTCGCGCGAGCTGTCGAGTGCGCCCCCACGAATGGCCCGCCGCTGCACCCGGTCGTCCTTTTGGTCAATGACGGTGTGCCCCCCATCACTGGCCGTCGTATGAAGCTCGCTCGGACCTGCCGCGAGCGATGGACTCGCCGACACAACAAGCCACAGCCCACAGCATGGACCGAGCTTTCCGAGCCTTTCGGAGAAGCTTTTCATTGTTTGGGAAGTTAGCAGCACGCCCCCATCGCCACCAAAAATTTTCCGCCGCTCCCCCACTCCGCAAGGCTTCCGCTCTTCACGGATCACTTGGCTTCTAGATTGTCGAGCCTTGTGCCTTGTATCATCGAGTCCATGGGGCTCACGATGCGTCCGCTTTTCTCGCTCCGTCGTTTGTTGCGGCCAGCCGGTGCGCTTGCCGTCGCGATGGGCATCGGTTTTTGCTCGCCCAGCGTCCTGGCTCAAGGTCGGGCGGGCAGTGAGACCGAGGAAGAAGCGATTCTCAAGAAGGCCGAGGAACACTTCCAAAACGGGGACTATGACTCGGCGGCGGATCTGTACGACCAGGCCATCAAGCTAGACCCAAACCGCGTCGAAGCCTTCGTCAAGCGCGCCTCGTTGTACTTTCGTCAGCGCAAGTACGACCAAGCGATCGATCTGCTGACCCGTGCTGAAAAGCTGTCGGTGAGTGATCTGTCGGTGAAGACCGCGCTCGGCCTGACGCTGTACGAAAGCGGTCAGCGCGAACGGGGACTCGGTTACCTCGAAGAAGTGGCGCGGCAGCGGCCCGAGACGCACGGTGCCCAGTTTCAGATCGGCAAGCACTACTCACGGGTCGATCCCAAGCGGGCCAGCCAAGCGCTGGAACAGTACTTTCGCTATCGGCCCGAGGAAGACAAGCGCAACGACTGGGAGGCACAGTTACTGCTCGGCACCGCGTATTACCTGGGCGGCAACCTGACCGAGTCCCGCAAGCTGCTCGAAAAGGCGCAAGAGTCGCGACCCCGTGACAACCAGGTGCGACAGATGCTGGGCACGGTGCTGATCGCGCAGCAAAAGTGGACCGAGGGTGCCGCGCAGTACGAGTCGCTTCAATCCGACATCCCGCGTCGGCCGGCGGTCGCCTTCAACCTAGCCACTTGTTACCTGAATCTGGGGCGGCGCGACGAAGCACGCAAGCTCGCGCAGACCTATCAGGGCCTTCGTCCCGACGATCCACGCGGGATGATCCTGCTCGCCCAGATCGAACAGAGCGGCGACAAAGAAGCCGACCTCCGCGAAGCCATCCGTCGCTACGAGGAGGCGCAGAGCCTGCTGAAGAAGAACGCCAGCCAGACCAGCAAGGTCAACGTTCCGGCCTCGATTGGACGGGCGTATCTGCGACTGGGCGATCCGGCGCGGGCCTCTGCCGCTGCCGAAGCTGCGCTCGCCGAGCTGACCGGCAAGCCTGCTGCCGAGGGCGTCAGCGTGGATGAGGTGCAGCTCCTGGCGCTGGCACTGGAAGCCCGCATCCAGCAGATGAACCAAGGCAAGGTCGGGCCGGGAGCCGGACCGGCGGGACTGCAAAGCCAAGCCGACAAGCTCGCGCAGCTTGCCCCCGCAGATGCCAAAGTGCTGGCGCTGGCCGGCAGTGGGGTGTACGCCGCCGGGAACTTTGAAAAGGCCCGCCGCTACTACAGCGAATCGCAGCAGCTCGACGACAAGCTTCCCCGCTCACGCATCGGAATGGCCAAGTCCCTGGAACAGGTGGCGCTGCTGGCAATTCTGACCGCTGGTGAGCTGGTCGATCCCGACAAGGCCAGCAAAGATCCAAAAGAACAGGCCAAGCTCACAGAACAAAAAACGGCGCTCGCCAGCGCGGTGTCGCTATTGCGGCAGGCCCAGAAGCTCGACGACTCGCCTTCGATTGTTCGCAATTTGGCAACCGCGCTGCTCCTGCAAGGCAGCGGCGCCGAGGCCGAGCGTCTGGTCAGCGCGACGCTCAGCACCACCGGCAAGAACGATCCGCTGCTGTGGATTGTTCAGGCCCGGCTGCTCGGTCAGCAAAAACAGCTTCCCCAAGCGAGTGAAGCCGCCGACCGGGCCGTAGCAGAAGCGCGAAGGCAGCTCGACAACCTACCGGGAGCGGATGGGGGTCGGCGACCGATCCTCCTCAAGCAACTGGCCTCGGCTCGCATTGAACAGGCGGCGCGCTACGTGGCCCAAGACGCCGCCCGCACCACCGCCGCCACGGCCAAAGATCGTGAGCGACTCGACACAGCCATCGAGGGAGCCCAGCAGACGACCCGCGACCTGGCGAGCCTGGGGAGCGGCGCGGGCTCAAGTGACAGCAAGGAACTACTCAAGGCGGCGCAGCACAACCTACAGCTCCTCCACCTGCGACGTGGACGGCTGCGCCTGGCCGAGGCCGAAGCCCACATCAGTCGCAGCGGCGTAACGGCGGCCACCACCAAGGAAGCCGAAGACGCGCTCGCTGACATTCAGAAGGCCATCGAGCTGGTCGCGTTCGAGCACAAGCCCGAGCTGGGGTACGCGCAGTGCCTCGCCGCCATCGCTGGCGCGCAGTCGAACCAGTTCAAGGTGGCCCGCGATCTGGTCGGCAAGGCCAAAGACAACGGCTGCGATCTCATCCCACCGTACAATCGGCTTGGGACCGAGCTGCTGTCGGTGTTCGTGCAGTATCGCGCCTCGACGGCCCCGGTCCAGCGAGAGGCGCTGTTGCGAACGCTGCCGCGACTACAGACCAAGGCCACCGGCAACGATTCGGCGACGCTCCAAAAAGTGCTGCGGACGATGCTGTATTCGACCAACCTGGCGCTCGCCTACGACTATCACTTGATGGGACGTAGCAAGCTGGTCGGCCCGACGCTGCGCAACGCCCAGAAAGTCCAGCAGCAGCGCGGTGATACCGATGAAGATGCCGTGCTCTCACACAACCTCGCGGTCGCTGATCTGGTCGAGGGCAAGCCCGGTGGCGAAAAAGTCCTGGAACGCCTGGCCCCAAACCCGCCCGAGTCGCTGGTCAACCTCGGCATCCTGCACGACCGGCGCGGCGAGGCCCGCAAAGCGCTCGACTTTTACAAGCGAGCCGCCGAAAAGGGCGCCCGCACCACCAAGCTGCGCGAGTGGATCGACACCAAAGACCGCATGATCGGATCGGGGCAACCGCAATGAGCCACGCAAGCCACACCACACGCACCCTGTCACGGCGCGCTTTCTCGGCCACGCTGCTGGCGGGTTTCTTCGGGCTCTTGGGACTGGGCCGATCGGCGTTGGCGGTCGAAGGTCCGCTACAGCTCGCGTTCTACGCACCGACGGCACCGCTGCCGTCCGCCGAGGCTCGCTACGCCTTCACCGAAAAGCTCGCCAAGACGCTGTCGGAAGCCGGCGTCCAGGTCCAGACCAAGATCTTCGCTCGTCCGCAAGACTTCGATGCGGCGCTCAAGAAGGGCATCATCGATCTGGCCGTGCTCGACCCGATCTACGCAGCGGAGCGCGGCGGCAACTTCCAGGTCTTGGCCATCGCGACCGCGTCCGGTGAACCGTACCTTCGCTGGGGCCTGTATACCCACGAGTCGAGCGGCAGCATCCTCGATATGGCAGGCAAACGGCTCGCTTGGGTCGCGCCGGGCGGCAAGGACTCGTCGTACATCGGCAACGTGCTGCTCTACGGAGAGCTCAAGACCTCGTTCTTCCAGCTCCGCCCCGCCGCCCCCGACATCGCCGCCGCCGTCAGCGAGGTCGTGCTCCGCCGCGCCGACTGCGTCTTTGCCCCCGAGCAGGCCGTCAGCGGCAAGTCGCTGCGCAAAGTCTACGACGCGGGCGAAGGCGGACGGATCCCAAACCCGGTCCTGGTCCAAGTCTCCAGTCGCGTCACCGAACCGATCGCCGCCACCGTCCGCAAGGCCGTCGGAAGCTTCAACGCCACCGGCCTCCTCGACGGATTCCGCGCCACCTCGGCCGCTGGCGAAGCCGTTCGCAGCGTCCGCAGCAAGCTCAAAGGCCGCCCCGAGCGCAGCCTGGTCCTGGCCGAGCCCTCGCGCCTCAACACCCAAGTCCAGAGCAGCATGGTCAGCGCCCCCGAGCTAACCCCCTCGTCCCTCCCCCTACGAGCCCTCCTCGTCCCCCCGGAGGGAATTCCGTAGGTTAAGCTGGCCTTAGATACGCAGCAGCCCAACCAACTCATCGATTGGTGGCGGCAACGGACGCTTCAACTGCTTCGCGAGTTCCACCAACCAGTTATCCGGCTGAGGTGTACCCCCTTGCTGCAAGGTCGGCAGAAGCAAGTTTCTGAATGCGGCTTTTCCATGAACCCCAAGCCGCCACTGCTCGGATTCTGTCAGCCCCAGGATCTCTTCGCAGCGACTGTGATATCGCTTCCAAATCAAAGCTCGCGTCTCTTCGGACAGCATCAGGAATCCTCTGCTTGAGAGCCGCCCCCACCGCAGCGCCGGACGAATAATCTACCCGTTCGAGTGGCTTGCCATAGTTCCACGGCAGCTTCTCCTGCCAGACCTGCTGCGCATCCCGTGTCCGCTGTAACACCCACCACAGTGCTCCGGCTCGTACCCATCTCTCGCGTTCCGCCGCCAGCTGCTTCGCCGCATCGGGAAATTGAGCATTGAGCCAGACCGGATCGAGGAAAATGCTCTCCATGCACCAGCCTGCGGTCACGTAGAGACGCTCATCCAACGCCTTTCTCTGCGCTGCCACTTCTGCATCGCTCCACGTGTCACGATCCACCAGGCCGTAGCCATCCGGAAACTGAATCGTGCCGTCTCCATCAGCCGACAGCTTCTGAAGTCGCTTGAGCACCTTGTTTCTTCCGCCAGCGGCAATGACATGCACACTGGTAGCCCACGTCTTCATCCGGCTGCTCAGCACCGCCTCCAGCAACTCTTTGTCGTCGTCCCCTTCGACCAAGACCGCGACTTTGTGTCGAGAAATTGCCCTCTCTTCGGTCCAGTAGCCTTCGATGATCGTCTGTGACGTGGTTTGTATGGACTTGAGCGACGCCATCTAGTCCGCCCCTTCCAGATCCACAAAAGCGCGTGAAGACCGAAAGTGGTCCCAGACCTCTGGCGCGTGGGATGCAACCAGAAGCTGGCCGTGAAACTCGTCTTCAATCAGGGCATGCAGTACTGCCAGGCTGCCGCGCATCAGCGACAGGTGTTGGTGAAGCTCTGGCTCATCCAGAAGCACGATCCCGCCCTCACTCAACCAGCGTAGAAGCATGCACAGGTTGATGAGCAGCGACCGTTCCCCCGCGCTCAGCTTATCGACAGTGATTCTTGTACCGGAAGGCAAGAGAAACCGGGGTCGCTGGTCGTCCTCAAACCCATCAAGCTGTGCGAAGCCGCGCCGCAGTTGCGCGAGGCATTTGGCCAAGATGTCCCAGCGCTCTCGTCGAGCCAGAAACAAGGTCCGCAGCAGCCCCTCTAGGTGCGACTGGCCCCGAGCCAACGGCAGATATCTCGCAACAACAACGAATGCAGGCGTCGGATGCCGACTGAGCAGATCCCCTTTGCGGACCGGCGGCACCCACTTGTTCTCTGCCTCAATGAAGACCATGTTGGGTGGTCGCTTGTCCTGGCTGTAACCCGTCTCTGCCTGCTCAAAGGTCGTTCCCCAGAAATCTAGAACCGCTTGATCCCAAAGAACTCGACTGCCTTTGATGGTGTACGGATTCTCCAGTCCAGGCGGCAGCGTGCTGACGGCATCCGCACCACCGAAAGCAAGCCACATCCTCGGCTTTGGACCCGGAAGATCCACAAACAGCACCGCGACAAGCTCCGCGTCGGGCAGCAGCTTCGACTCAGGCTTGGCATAGGCACGCTGCTTGGTGCAGCGCCGGAACCACTGCCACAGCTCGGCAATCGCCTCTAGGTAGGAGGTCTTGCCCGAGCCATTGAGCCCACGCAGACAAGCTGCAGAAAAGACGTGTCCGCTTGGGCCCACCAGCAGGTCGTCACGCTCACGCAGTGCCCGTAATTTCCGAATGATGATTCGCTCAATCTTCACGAATGAGGCATACCACGGAAGCCAAACAGGCAACACAGCCGCACCGACTACGAAGAAGCGTGCCCGCTCGGCGCCGTCACGCCCGGAGCTGGTGCAGCCGGTTCCGTAGGCTCGCTCAGGCTAGGCTGGGGCTGGTCGCCGTCTTCGGGGAGTCCGGCGCGACGACGGGCGGTGGGCTCGATGCGGTCGGCCAGATCCTTGCGCCCGGCGAGCAGATACAGCCCATAGAACGCATAGGTCACGCCCTGGTAGGTGTTTTCCCACGACGCCGCCGCCTGCGATTTGCGCTCTTGGGTGAGCTGAGCCTCCCGCGACTCGCGCTGCACA
>ERZ724517.2335-NODE-2335-length-10120-cov-3.726478_pt1 | contig 10120 bp, 11 predicted proteins | sample MGYA00376050_ERZ724517 | MGnify/ENA primary metagenome ERZ724517 (study PRJEB28724, sample SAMN07190886) | activated sludge metagenome | isolation source: activated sludge of sewage treatment plant in Hong Hong | place: USA: Christiansburg, Virginia | collected... | reverse complement strand
GATTTTTTACAAACTTTAAAAAGTCATGGTTGTGATACGGATGGCTTACAAATTAAAGCTGGCGAAAAATCGTTTTTCTGGAGTGGTCGTTACCATAATGACATGAATTCAAGAGATACCTTAGATACTCAGTTGAATGTTTTAGAAAAATTTGACCCAATTTTACCAGAAAAATACAAGGATGTTGATTTTTTAATGTTAGGTAATTTAATGCCTCTTGTTCAACAAAAAGTATTAGATCAATTAAGCAAACGCCCTAAATTAATTGTATTAGATACAATGAATTTTTGGATGGACATTGCAATGGATGAATTAATGAATACATTAAAACAAATTGATGTTTTAACCATTAACGATTCTGAGGCTCGTCAATTATCTGGCGAATATTCATTAGTTAAAGCAGCTCAAAAAATATTAACTATGGGGCCTAAGGTTTTAGTAATTAAAAAAGGAGAACATGGCGCTTTATTATTTAATAAAGAAGAAGTGTTTTTTGCCCCAGCATTGCCTTTAGAAGAAGTTTTTGATCCAACAGGTGCTGGCGATAGTTTTGCTGGTGGATTTATTGGTTACTTAGCAAAAACGGGTGATATAAGCTTCGAAAACATGAAACGTGCAATTATTTTTGGTTCTGCAATGGCAAGCTTTACTGTTGAAAAATTTGGTACTGAAAGATTAATTGGCTTGTCTCAAAAAGATGTTGAGAATAGAGTACAAGAATTTATTGATTTAGTTCAATTTGATATTTCTTTAGTGTAAACTAATTAATAGTTTTAATAATATACTGGATGCCGTTGAAATCAACGGCATCTTTTATTTTAGCCCCAAGCAAATTTAATCCTAAAGGTGATTTATTTGATATTACATAAATCAATTTTGATTGTAGTTCAATTTTGCCCAATGCCGTAGCTATAAAAAATAAGCCTTTGTTAGTATCAATTAAGCACCCGTTAGTAATAGATAAGTAGGTTTCTTGAAATACTATGCTATTAAAATCCTTTAGTTGATGTTCAATATCTTTTAATTGATTGCCCATTTTTTCTTGTTCTAATTGCATCATGGCTTTAGCTGTTTCATGCTTATCGCCAACAGAGCTTTTAGTTTCGTTATTAGATGATTCACTTAATTCGTGTATCATTTTTTGTAACGAATCAAGTTTTTCGGTTAACTGCGTTTTTACTGAGTGTATTAATTGGGCTTTAAAATCTATCATAAATAAAAAATCAAATGTAATTTTAATTAACAATTTATTGCTGTCTGTTAAAAATTAAATACGTTAAAACAATAACTATAACATATCTTAGACCCTCTAAATTATGGCAAAAACTACAGAAGTTAAGGAAACCCCTTTAATGAAACAATACAATGAAATTAAGGCGAAATATCCTGATGCCATTTTGTTATTTCGTGTAGGTGATTTTTACGAAACTTTTGGAGAGGACGCCATTAAGGCTTCGCAAATTTTAGGAATTACATTAACAAAGCGTGCCAATGGTTCTGCTTCACATATTGAATTGGCTGGTTTCCCTCACCATTCAGTTGATACGTATTTGCCAAAGCTTGTAAGAGCAGGTTATAGGGTTGCTATTTGCGATCAGTTAGAAGATCCTAAACTTACCAAAACTATCGTAAAAAGAGGGATTACAGAGTTAGTAACGCCTGGTGTAACATTTAATGATAAAGTACTTGAGCATAAATCTAATAATTTCTTAGCTAGTATTTATATTCATAAAGATAAAGCGGGGATTTCGTTTTTAGATGTTTCTACGGGTGAATTTTTAATAGCTGAAGGAACGCTTACATATGTAGAAAAACTCATTCAAACATTTAAGCCAAACGAAATATTAGTTGAAAAAAATAATCGTCAAACTTTAATAAATTTAATAGGCGAAAACTTTTATGTATTTGCTTTAGATGATTGGGCTTTCACGCCAGATTTTGGACAAGAATCTTTACTTAAACAATTTGGAACTATTTCCTTAAAGGGTTTTGGTATTGAACAATTGCATCATGCTATTGCTTCTTGTGGCGCATTACTTCATTATTTGGGCGAAACTAAACATGATAAACTACAACACATAACACATATTTCTCGTATTGAAGAAGATCAATATGTTTGGTTAGATAGATTTACTGTTAGAAATTTAGAATTATTTGGTTCAAGTCATGATAATGGAAAGTGTTTAATTGATGTTATTGATAGCTCTGTAACTCCAATGGGATCAAGACTTTTAAAGCGTTGGCTTGCGTTGCCTTTAAAACATGCCGAAACCATTAATGAACGTTTAGAAGTAGTAAGTTATTTTATAGAACATGCTACTAAGCAATCAGAATTAAGAGCGTTATTAAAAGAGATTGGTGATTTAGAACGATTGATTTCTAAAGTAGCTGCAGGTAAAATTAACCCAAGGGAATTAGTACAACTAAAACGCTCTTTAACACTTATAGAATCCACAAAAGCATTAATTCAAGATTGTAATAATAAATCACTTCAAAAAATTAATGATCAATTAAACCCTTGCGTAATTATGCGCAACCGTTTAGAAACCGAACTTAACGAAGAAGCGCCTGTTTTACTTGCAAAAGGAAATGTAATAAATAAAGGAGTTAATGCAGAGTTGGATGAGTTAAGAGCAATTGCCTTTTCAGGGAAAGATTATTTATTACAAATTCAACAAAGAGAAATAGAGCGCACTGGAATTTCTTCATTAAAAATTTCTTACAATAACGTATTTGGTTATTATTTAGAAGTGACCAATGTGCATAAAGATAAAGTTCCAAGTGATTGGATTCGTAAGCAAACATTAACCACAGCAGAGCGTTACATTACTCCTGAATTAAAAGTATACGAAGAAAAAATATTAGGTGCCGAAGATAAAATTGCCTTATTAGAACAAACCCTTTACTCTAATTTAGTAAGTGATTTAATAGAATACATTGTACCTATTCAGTTAAATGCCAATTTAATTGCTCGTTTAGATTGTTTAGTTTCTTTTTCGACTTTAGCTGTCGAAAATCAATATGTAAAACCAACTATAAAAGATGATTTTGTTATCAATATTATTGATGGTAGACATCCAGTAATTGAAAAACAATTGCCAATTGATATGGCATATGTTAGCAATTCGGTTTATTTAGATAATGAAACGCAGCAAGTAATGATGATTACGGGGCCAAATATGAGTGGTAAATCTGCTTTATTACGCCAAGTAGCATTAATTACACTAATGGCACAAATAGGTTGTTATGTGCCTGCAAAAAGCGCCGAAATTGGCATTGTAGATAAAATATTTACTCGTGTAGGGGCAAGTGATAATATTTCTTCGGGCGAATCAACATTTATGGTTGAAATGAACGAAACTGCTAGTATTTTAAATAACTTAAGCGAGCGTAGTTTAATATTATTGGATGAAATTGGAAGAGGTACTTCTACCTATGATGGTATTTCTATTGCATGGGCAATTGCCGAATACATTCATTCACAGCCAAAAAATAAGGCAAAGACACTATTTGCAACGCATTACCACGAGTTAAATGAAATGACTACCTATTTCCCTCGTATTAAAAACTATAATGTTTCGGTAAAGGAGGTAAATAATAAAATTATCTTTTTAAGAAAACTGCAAGAAGGTGGAAGCGAACATAGTTTTGGTATACATGTGGCGCGAATGGCCGGTATGCCTAAGCAAGTAGTGGAAAGAGCAAATGAAATATTAAAAAAGTTAGAAAAAGATCATGAGCTTGAATTAACTGAAACGACAAGCGAAGTACGAAACATAGATAACGCCATTAAAACAAAGTCGAAAAGCGATTACCAATTAAGCTTTTTTCAGCTAAATGACCCTGTTTTGGAGCAAGTAAAGGACGAATTATTAAAAACAGACATCAACACATTAACGCCTGTAGAAGCTCTAATGAAGCTAAATGACATTAAAAGATTGCTGGGAGCTTAAATTTTATTAAAAAAAATTTTGTGAAATTAAAAAATCAGTTATCTTTGCACTCCCAATTTGTATAATTGGTTGTTCTTTAAAGATATTTAAGCGAAAGTAGCTCAGTTGGTAGAGCGTAACCTTGCCAAGGTTAAGGTCGCGGGTTCGAGACCCGTCTTTCGCTCAAAAGCAGAGTGAAATTTGTTTTTAACCAGAAATGCCCCGGTGGTGGAATTGGTAGACACGCAGGACTTAAAATCCTGTGTCTTCGCGGACGTACGGGTTCAAGTCCCGTCTGGGGTACTAAACGGGACTTTTCAATCAAATTTTGAGAAGTCCCGTTTTTAATTTCTCTCCAATCCTTTGATAAATCAGCGATTAGAGAGAATACACAATTTACTTCTGTGGTTCGATAATGCTCAATTTTCGCATCATAACCCAAACCGGCAGGAAACATAGTATTTTGGAACATCTGTTTTTGGTAGAAGTCGCCACACTCCCACATTTTACTGAGGTTACAGGCCATTTTGCAGGTGTAATTTACGAGCTCTTTTGGGTTCGATAAGTTTTGTTCCAACTTTGCCAATTCTTCGGAAATGCCTTTAATCTTCTTTTCCATTTCCTCGCCAAACTCGGTATAAACATCCAAACTTACCTGCCCCAAAGCGTGCCTTTTGCGCAAGATTTTAAACTCCTCTTCCGCAGCATGCAATTGCAAGGAAAGCCCCTTTTTCTCGCTTGTGTTGGTTTCTGTCAGGTTTTCCCAAGTGTAGCCTAATTGTGCCTTTAAAGGTTCTAAATAGGCCGCGTTTACTTCGTATTGGGATAATAGCTCCTGAAACTTCGAATGCATAATCTTGACGCTTCTATTGACGTGTATTCCAATCTTGTTGACTTTATAGTAATAAAGCCCTTTCTTTTTCACAAGATAGCCTGTGAATGGAACACCGGTTTCGGCATCTTTTACAAATACCCGTAGCGGCAAGTTATCATTTACCTTGTTGCACTTAAAGCCTTCTGTTTTCTTAAGTTCGTTAACTCTGAAAAACAATTCTTCACTAATGAGGGCAGGATGTTTTCCTTTAGCCAACTCTCCATTCAGAAGATTGTGTGAAAGATAACCACAGTAAAAAGGATTTCTGAAAGTATCCGTCAAGGTTTGCTTCGGCATCTTCATACCATAGGCGGCTAACTTCTCTACAATGTGATCATAGGTCATTCCATTAGCACGCCATTCAAAAGCTTGCCGAACCAACTCTCCTTGTTCATTGATAATGATGGTTTGTTTTTCGACTCCTTTTACATAGCTATAACCTTTGGGTGCAACGCCAATCCATTCACCACGCAGTAATTTTTCACGCATACCGTCAATGGTTTTTTGCCTTCGCAAATCATTGTCGTACTTACTGAAAATAAACTGGATGTTTTGTTGCAAGGCACCAGCATGTGAATTAGTATCAATTGGCTGTGTCACTGCCATAATGTTGACTCCAACTTTCTTTAATTCACTGGCAATATAAATGGCACTATCTCCCGTTCTGCTAAATCTATCCAAACTATAAACAAGAATGTAATTTATTTCTTCTTTACTGGCTTTTACAAATTTTAGCATTCGGTTGAACTCTTTGCGCTCATCACTTTTCGCACTTTCATAAGTTCCGCCAAAGTAACCTTTGATGTTGAGTTTATTTTTGATTGCGTACTCATCGCAATATTTTTTTTGCCACTCAAGACTTTGGTTGGTGTCCATTTGCTCTTTAGAGCTTACACGGGTGTAGATGACACAATTTAGTACCTCGGTAACAATGTTGTCCAATTGTTTGCCTTTTGCAAATTTATTAAGCAGCAAGGCGTTGTTGTTCTGTTTCATGATTTTCTTTTTGTTTTAAATGTTTTACATTTTCGTTCTTCTCTTTCATGAACAGTTCGTAAAGGAGAATAGATAAGCTTTCTAATGTTTTAATAGCTTGCTCTGCTTCTTCTTCCGTAAAATTTTCAAAGCCCGGATAACTCTTTAGTTCTTCTATGCTCAGTTTTTTATGTTTTTTCATTTTTCACCTCCCAGCATGTCAAAGAACTCTTGTAAAAACCCAATGAGATTGGGTGATAATGTCTAAGATAATCAAATCTTTCCACACACAAAAGTTCTTTTTTAAACAGCCCGAAAAGGCCGTAAATACTGCTATTTTTTGCTATTTTCCTATTATTAAATTTGTTTATTCAAAATTTAGTTGACTGAACTTTTCTTTTCTAAAGAACTGGGCAAGTTCATAGCGAACTGCTATTAATTCAATTTTATCCTGTTGCTTCATGCTAAATTTTATCTGTTCTGCTTTCTGTGCTTTAATGCACAGGGATTTTAATTTGTAATGGATGTTTTCAATAATACCTCTGTAAAGGAATAATTCCGGCAGATTTTGATAATGTATAGACTTGCGAACTTGTGTAAAGGCATTGCATAGTTCCATTAAATCACTAACCCTTGTAAACTTCGCCTCAGAGAATAACAATAAGCATTCAACTAAACAACGTAACCTTATACCCATCCAATAACTATGAATGTCCTCTTGTGTATTTATGCAGGTATTCAGGGCCAGTAAATTTCTGTCGTCATTTATACGCTCATGAATCAAGTTTAAAATTTTACTCCCATGCGGTTCATATTTTTGTTCTGTTTTTGGTGCTGTTATTTTTACCTGTTTATTTGAGTAGGACTGATTCTCTGAAAGAGTCAAATTTATATTCTCCTGAATCTCTGCAATAGTCTCAAGTGGTTTTGGTTTCTGTGCCTTCCTTACCATATAAGCCATTTGCCGACAAGACCTTGAACAATATACCGAATCAATACGTTTTACGGTAAAGATTTTTTTGCAATGCTGACATTCTTTTTCCATTTTAATCTCTCCAGTTTAATTCTTCGATATCTGAGTAGCGATATTCACTGTATTCTTCAATAATACTTTGAATGTTCTGCAAAATCCTTTGATGCTTCAGAAGATCATTGTTCAAATAAAGCGACACTTTGACTATTCCTCTGCTTTCCAACACATCAGTTACTTCATGGCGCATGTGTTCTTTTACAATTATTGTCAACACATCCAGTAAAATATCCGTTGGAATTTTAAGGCTTTCTTCTATAGTATTTCTTGGTTTCATTGCTTAAAGTCTTAAATGAGTTGGTTTACTTGTTTTAGAAGAAGTAAATGGTTTGCGTTTAATATTGAATAGTTTGCCATCATTATCATCTTCGTCCTCATCGTCTTCCTCGTCATGTTGTTTGAAAATGGGTCTTTTAATTTTGCGTTTGTTTTGAAGTAATTCTTCTAAAGATTCTATTCGCTCACCCTGTTCTTTGATTAACTTCGTTTGCAATTCCATTTTTTCCTGCAAAGGCTTAATGAATAGCATGTATTCTGCTCCCATTGTACCCAAGCCAGTAAGCAAATGCATGACCCATTCAGGTATATTAGGTGTAGCATTATTGGGCAGTGGACTTTGATTATTTTCCTTTTTCGTTTCCATTCTTTTTTATTTTTGTTATCGATTCCCTTAGTTATTAATCAATAGTTTTTTATCAGCATATTTTTGCTGTAGCTTTTCCAAAGCTATTTCTGCTTCCTGTCCAAAGGCTTTTAGAAACTTTATTATCAAAGGCATAAATAAGTCCATCGCATCTTCAATAAAATTGATTAGTAGCTGAATGTCGTCAATGATTGGCTGCTGCTCATTTGTATAAGAGAGTTGCAAAACGGTGTTTTTCTTTTGGTCTTTTCCTAATTCCACATAAGTAATCTTGTTTTCTTTTAAGATTTGTAGCACTGTTTCATGTGTGGCATTGCTTGTGCTGATCATGGTTGTTTTGTTTGTTGTTTCCATACTTGTCGTTTTTTTGTTTTTAGTTGTCATATTGATTTTTTAGTTTAACAACACAAAGGTAGAGGCGCTTTGAGGGCATGGACTATGCTACGGGGTATACCCATTTTGATAAAGATTTGATAATCAGCATCGAAATTTTGCGGTTTATTCCAAAAAGAAAACGTCAACACCGCATTTCGGATTGATAAGGGAGGAATTAAAAACTTAAAATGAAAGTGGAATGCGTTGACGTATAATCCTGAATAATCAGGTTACAATTGACGGATAAGTCAATGCAATGACGGGTAAATTTTGTTTAATTGACGTTTCTTAAAGAAAAGATTGACGGATAACTAAAACCTTTGACGGCTTTATTGACGAATAATTGCAATAAAATTGATGGATAAAACTACTTCTTAGCGTTTTTCTTGTCGTTTTCAGCAGTTTTTATGTCTTCATTAATAAGATCTGTAATGTAAACCAAGTCTAATTTCTCAAAATAAGGCCGGATGTGTTTTAAATCTTTAATAAACTGTGTAGGGTTATCAAAATTAGGTAACTTTTTATATTTTTTATAGATACTTGAGTTCTGTAAAGTAGTAAATTTTTTACCTAGTATCAGATGTGCTAGTTGAGTTAGTTCACTAACCGAGTTGCTTCCTCTTGCTTCAATCTCAAATCCTGCTTTCAAGATATAATGTAAAGCTAATAATTGTTGCATCTCAGTGCTTTCTTTATCATTTTCTTCTTTTGAGTCATCATTATTAGTTGAAAATTGAGGTTCGCGATCCAAATAAAGAAAATGCAGCTCTCCACCTAAAAAATTACGCATGGAGGTGGTGAGTTCATAGATGTCATGCTCGGAAAGATCATCGTTGCTTTCTAATTGATTGAATTCTTCTGCTGTATAATAATCCTTAACGCTCAAAATATGTTTAAAATCAAAGTAATTGTCAAAACGTTTGAAAGCAAATGGTTTAAATAATTTGCCATACTTTTTTAATAGTTCTTGTTGCCTATCGGCATAGGTTCTATAAATGCTATCATCTTTGGTTTTAAAGTATTCTGCTACTTCTTTAAATAGTTGTTGCAAATGTTCAATGAGTTCAATCTTTTGTTCGGTATTATAATGGGTTAACACTTCCTCAATCTCCTTTATTGCAATATCAGACAGGTAAACTCCTTTTCGTGGTTTGCGTTTTTTTGAATCTTTGGTTTCGGTTTTGGACATGAAGGCAAAGTTAAAAAATTATCACTTGAATAAAGAGATTAATTTAAATGTGTAAACTTAATAATCTGTAAAAAAAATTAAATAGAAAATCTAGATTGATTTTCTCTTATGCTGAAGGCTATGGAAAGGTCTTTGTTTGCGATGCAACTCAGTAATAGATAATCTGCGTGTTGTTCTACTCCGCAATTATTTAAATCAATTTTGGTTATACCCTCCGACACATCAACTGAAAAATTAAAATTTTTATTTGTTTCTCGGACGTTTTTTAATAAAAACGAAATTGAAACAGATTCGCTTAATTTTTCTTTTGATGTTTCAATCTGGAATTCACACTCAAAAGCCTTTATCGATATCGGTATTTTGAATGTGAATTCTTTATTTTTTCTTAAGTCAATTTGTTTTCGATTGATAAGGAACGATTCCATAAAGAATGTTATTTCATTTTTTCGTTTATCAATTTAATGTACTTAATTTTTTTGTTAGTTTTTTTATTTGCCCAACACATTACGCAGTCTTTCATCTCTCTTTTGTATTGGGGATCATTTTCATATTGTGTCGTTAAGTTATATTTTGCAAGGTATTCTTCTAAAACTTTGTCCTTCAGTTTTTCAATTGCACCGTTTGGAGTCAACGAGTAGTATTCGGACGGATAAGTATCGCTATGTCTTCCTTGAATGATATAATCCATGTTATCAGGCTTTGAAGCTGTCCCATCGCTGGTTTTTATATAGAAAGTTAGAGGGCCATCCACAACTACATAATATAAGTCACCATCAAATACCCGCATTAGCATTCCTTCCTCATTGCCGAACCAACCGTAAGGTAATTTTGACGCTTTAGCCTTTTGTTTAGTGCCATTTTCAGTATACTCAACAGTAGAGGCATTACATTTATTAACTTTAATGCCCTCCACTGGTTTCATTGCGACATAATCCTCATATGTTTTAAAAAATTTATATTGACTTTTACCTGCGGTAACAATTATTTGGGCTTTTAATAACGTCGCAGTAACTATAAATAGCATTAATAATGTGATTTTTTTCATAACTAAATGTTTTTTGAAGAATTACTCAAATTTAACACAATATCGTGGTTAATTGCA
>ERZ724517.2334-NODE-2334-length-10121-cov-4.054540_pt1 | contig 10121 bp, 7 predicted proteins | sample MGYA00376050_ERZ724517 | MGnify/ENA primary metagenome ERZ724517 (study PRJEB28724, sample SAMN07190886) | activated sludge metagenome | isolation source: activated sludge of sewage treatment plant in Hong Hong | place: USA: Christiansburg, Virginia | collected... | reverse complement strand
ATTTAGACCTCCAGCTAAAGCTGGAGGCAATTTATTTTAGAATACAATTTTAATTGAAAATCTGATATGAGATTAGTTAAAAAACATATTTTAGTTTTGATCCTACTGCTATTAGCAACGGTTCAAACTTGGTCACAAGACACCAGAAGTTTTAAGGTCTTTCAATTTCCAGCCAATAAAATCCCAACCATTGACGGAAATCCTGACGATTGGAAAATGGTTCCCAAAAGTTATGTTGTGGGGATGGATGAATTGTGGGATGACAGCGGAAAACAACCCAAAGCCGACCCAAAAAATTTGGATGTAAGCGTCAAAGTTGCTTGGGTAAAGGGGCTGAATCGCTTGTATTTTTTATACGAAGCTTACGATAATTACTGGGATTTTTCCCTGACAGGTTTGCACAACGACATCTTTGAAATCACGGTCGATGCCGATCAATCCGGTGGGCCATTTATTGACAGATTTCATCCTAATAAAGCATTGACAAATACTATGGATGCCTATTTCTCCTACCACGGAGTTCACGCTCAAAACTATCATATTTTCACGCCTGCCGAAGGAAAAGATTGGGCTTTGGCTTGGGGAAGCCAACCTTGGATAAAAGAATTGCCTTATTCTAATGCTGCAACCCATTATAATTTTAAACCCGAAGAATCTGGAAAACTGACCTTGGAATTTTGGATAACGCCTTTTGATTATGCCGGAAATGATTCCGAAAGAGCCGTTGAATCCATCTTGGAAGAAAATAAAAACATCGGACTTTGCTGGGCAATTATCGACTATGATGATGTCAATAACGAAAAGAACAACGGCTTTTGGAACTTGTCAAAAGAACACACGATGTACGGCAATGCCAATTATAGTTTGCCATTTAAATTAATGCCATTGGAACCCGAATTCAAAAAAGCAATCGAGGCGAAATGGACATTCAACACGGTGGATATGAAAAGAAGAATGGTCGCTTTCATCGATCAATCCGAAGGGGAAATCAAATCCTGGAATTGGGATTTTGGTGATGGAACGACTTCATCGGAACAAAATCCGGTACATCAATACAAAGAAGCCGGGAAATACATTGTCGTTTTGAATATAGAAGGGCCAAAAGGAAAATCCAGAATGTCGAAAGTTTGGGATGTGGCCGTGAAATAGATAAGTACATCCATAATCTTGAATTGCCTTCAGCTTTAGCTGGAGGAAATCAAGAATTTTGAATTGCCTCCAGCTTTAGCTGGAGGAAAAGGAATTAATTCAGAATTGGCTTTAGCCAAAAAGTATATTATTTTGGCTAAAGCCATTTAAAATTTGCCCAATTTTATTCCTCCAGCTAAAGCTGGAGGCAATTAATATTTTAGAATTAAATAAAACAAAAAATGACACCTAAACTTAAATTATTTCTGCCTGTTGCCTTGACAACTTTGGCTTTAATGAGTTGCAAAGCCCAACAAAAATTGGCTACTACAATTACTTTGTCTAATAATTCAACTATAGAATTATCTGATAAAGCGGTGACTATAAAAAGGGACGCTATCGATAAAAATAACACCCAAAACTTCCCGCTTTTGATTTGTAAAAACGATACCATTCCGTCACAAGTAAACGATTTGGATGGCGATGGCAAATGGGATGAATTGTTTTTGATAGTAAATTTTTCTGCGAAAGAAAAGAAAAACGTCCAACTAAAATGGGTGAAAGACGCTCCTAAATTTCCCATCAGAACAAGTGTACGATTCGGAAAAAGAGAAGCCGAAAACATTCCTTTGCAACCTGCAACATCGGAAACGGTAAATGCTCACCAAGTCTATAAAAAACTAGGTTTTCAAAAATACCAAACCGATGGTCCTTCTTGGGAAAACGACAAAGTAGGTTTCAGACATTATTTGGACGGACGAAATTCCAAAGATGTTTTTGGAAAAAAAGTCCCTGCCATTACTCCCGAAAATGTGGGAATCAGCAGCACGGGAGCGGTCGAAGACAATTACCACGTAATGCACGATTGGGGAAGAGATGTTTTTCCGGTGGGAAGTTCGGCAGGATTGGGCGGTTACGCTTTGCTGGTGGACAACGAAATCACCCGATTGGGAATTCTTGGAACGGATACCTTGAACAATATTGAAAAAACAAGCTTCAAAATTGTTGGCGAAGGTCCCGTAAACTCGGTTTTGAATTATAATTTTAATAATTGGAAAGCGGCTGGAAACAACTATCAGGTAAACGAAACCACTTCGATTTGGCCGGGAATGTATGCCTACAAAAATACCGTAAGCATTGATGGAATCACGGGAAAAGAAACTTTTTTGATAGCACTTTCGAACATCAACAATCAAAAAGGATTGAAAGTGATAGAAGTTGGAGATTGGGTTTGCCTTATCCAACACGACAATTTGGGTTATCTACGCGAATGGATTATGGGAACAGCCATCATCGTTCCTAAAAAAGGCTACAACGGCTATATGGAAGCCCCGAAAAAAGGACAATTGACGGATTCTTATTTGGCCAAATTCAAAATAGAAAACAACAAACCTATCAGTTATTATGCCGTAGCTGCTTGGGAATTGAGTGCCGACAAAAATTTTAAGGATGCCAATTATTTTACGGATTATGTAACCAATTTGGCCAAACAACTGGCCGTGGAAATTACTGTTGCCATAAAAAAATAAGGTTCTACTAGTATTGTGTAAAAGACAAAACATTTAAACCATTAAGAAAGTTAAGATAATTAAGATTTGAAGTGTTCTTAACTTTCTTAATGGTTTGAAGAAATGAATGTTCACGATATTTTCAGTTAAACCCAAAATAAAACCATTAAACCACTAATTTAAAATTATACCGCTATGAAACACTACCAAATACCAGTTATTGCCTTACTTTTTTTAGGCAGCTTAACGCCAAGTATTGCTCAAACCAATGATGCCACCACGCCTTTGCACTTGATGCAACCTGATTACCCAACGCCATATAACGTTCCGAAGAAAGAGCAAATAAAAACTGTTTTGGACAGAGTTTATACTTTTTTGGATAAAAATTCGGCTTCCAAAATTGTAAATGCCAACACAAAAGCTCCCATTACGGATTATAAAAAAGGCAGCGAAGACATCACTTTTGAGCCGGGGTCTTTCCGATTGACTAGTTACGAATGGGGCGTTACCTATGCGGGAATGCTTTTGGCTTCCAAAGCCACTGCCGACCCAAAATATGCCGATTACACCAACAAAAGATTGCAATTAATCGCTGATATTGCTGCCAATTACAAAGAGCAAAACATCAAGGATAAAGATATGCTCAAAACCTTGCATCCCGAAGCATTGGATTTTGCAGGAGCACTTTGTGCCGCTTTTATCAAAGCCAAACAAGACGGATTAAAAACCAATGCCGATCCGTTAATCAACAATTATATCGACTTTATCAGCAACAAACAATTTCGATTAACTGACGGAACTTTGGCACGAAACCGACCGCAAGACAACACGATTTGGCTTGACGATATGTTTATGAGCGTACCAGCTTTGGCACAAATGGGGAAATACACAGGCAATGTGAAATATTTTGATGATGCCGTAAAACAAGTCAACCAATTTTCGGGTAGAATGTTCAACAAAGAAAAAGGAATTTATATGCACGGTTGGGTGCAATCTATGGAAGATCATCCGCAGTTTCATTGGGCTAGAGCCAATGGTTGGGCAGTGATGACGATGGTCGAATTATTGGAAGTTTTGCCAAAAGACCACCCAGGATATGCTGGAGTTTTGGCACAATTGCAAGCCCACATCAAAGGATTGGCAAAATACCAAGACGGAACCGGTTTTTGGCACCAATTGTTGGATAGAAATGATTCGTATCTCGAAACTTCGGCAACCGCAATTTACACCTATTCCATTGCCAGAGCAATAAATCGTGGTTATGTGGATAAAATGACATATGCTCCAATGACGCTGTTGGCTTGGAATGCCGTTGCTTCTAAAGTGAATGATAAAGGCCAAGTGGAAGGAACTTGCGTGGGAACCGGAATGGGATTTGACCCTGCTTTTTATTACTATCGTCCTATAAATGTATTTGCGGCTCACGGTTATGGTCCCGTTTTATTGGCTGGAGCCGAAGTGATTTTGTTGTTGAAAGACAACCAGTTCGAAATTAACGATAGTTCCATTCAATTGAAAATTCCGGGTAAAAACAACCTAATCAAATAAAAATGAAAACCCTTTTAAATGCCGTTTTGCTCCTTGTTGCGGCTACTTCTTTTGGTCAAATTGGGACTCGTTTTCCATCTGAAAAAAAGACGGTGAAAGATCCAATTACGGGTCAGGAATTGATTTTTTTGACAACCAAATCGGAAGGTGATTCCAAAACTTATCCCACACATCCGCAATGGACATCTGATGATGAATGGCTTATATTTCGTTCCAACCGTGTGAAAGGCGAAGCGATGGCAGTCAACGAAAAATCCGGTGTACTGGTTCAAGTTACAGAAGGCGGTTATAACGGAACTTTGTGCTTAGCTCAAAAGTCGATGAAATTGTACTTTATGCGCAAAGGACTCGAAGACAAAATGCAAATCATCGAAGTCAATCTAGAAGCTGTTTTTAAAGATAGTGAATCCCGAAAAATGAAACCCGTTTCTGCTTACGAACGTGTTTGCGGAACTACTAATCCAGAAATGGGAGCTTCGGGCGATATGGCTTTGGATGCCGATGAAGAAAGGGTTTATTTCAGAGTTGGAAAAGAAGAAGCTGCCAAATATTTAGATAAAAGTGTAGTGCTCGAAAAAAGTTTTGGTCCCCGAAATATGGGAGCTGGTCCGGGCGGAATTGGCAGTATGAATATCAAAACAGGAGAGTTGAAACACGTTGTTTCTGTGCCTTTTCAAATTGGTCACATCCAATCTAATATTTGGAATTCGGGCGAAATTGTTTTTTGTTGGGAAACCGGAGGGAAGTCGCCGCAACGCACTTGGACGGTAATGGCAGACGGTACGGGATTGCGTCCTTTGTATCCTGAATCCAATTTTGAGTGGGTGACACACGAAGCCGTAATTGGTAAAGATGAAGTTGCCATTGCGATTATGGGACATCGGAAAATTGGCGTTGAGAAAGATTCTCTAGTGGAAGTTGCCGCAGACGGAAAGATTAGAAACCCTGTCAATCCAGGGCAAGAAAGCAATTGGGGTGCAACGGGAACCCGTGAAAAACCAACAGGTTTGGGAATCATAAATTTAAGAACTCGTGAGATGATTATTGCGGGACAAACCAAAAGCGGTAGCGGTTTGTGGCACGTGCACGGTTCAGCCGACGGAAGATGGGCGGTTGGTGATGATTTTTCGAGAAGTTTGTATTTAATAGACAGAAAAACTAACGAAATGATGATGCTTACCACAGGTCACAAAGAAACGGCTGGAGATCATATTCATCCTACTTTCAATAGAGAAGGAACCAAAATCCAAATCCAATCGGCGATGCTTTCGGAAGACAATAAGAATATGAATATTTGTATTGTCAATGTTCCGAAAGAATGGTTGAAACGGAAATAAATTAAAAAATAACAACAGGATGGCACAGGATAGAAAAAGACTTCGTAAAAAGTAAATTTGAAAACATCTTTTAATTATTCAAAACATAAATGTTTAGACATAATCAATTAATTATCAAGGCTATTAAAAAAAGGAACCTTGGTTTGATTCTTCTAATAAACTCATTTCTTACCTTAGCACAACTGCCGGGAAAAATGTACGCCATTTATTCTGGAACACCTTGGTTTGATCAAAACGGAAATGTGGTGAGTGCTCACGGTGCCAATATTATTAAGGAGAATGGTAAATTTTATCTTTTTGGTGAAGCCCATACTGATGACAGCAATGCTTTTGCAGGATTCAATTGTTATTCGTCGAAAGACCTTTACAATTGGAAATTTGAAAGCATAGCACTTCCAGTACAAAAATCTGGTAAATTAGGAACTAACAGTGTTGGCGAAAGGGTCAAAGTGATGAAATGCCCTAAAACCAAAGAATATATTATGTTTATGCACGCTGATTCGATTACGTATAAGAATCAGTTTGTGGGTTACGCCACTTCAAAAAAAATTACTGGTCCTTATGAATTTAAAGGAGCTTTATTATTTAATGGTAAACCAATAAAAAAATGGGATATGGGTGTTTTTCAAGACACGGATGGCTCAGGTTACATACTCATTCATGGTGGCGAAATTTATAAATTGAGTGACGACTACAAATCGGTTGTAGAACAAGTGAATCCCAATATGACATCGGGATTTGAATCGCCTACGATGTTTAAAAAAGACGATTTGTATTATTTTATTGGCTCGCATCTCACCAGTTGGGAGCGTAATGATAATTATTATTACACCTCCAATTCTATCAAAGGGCCTTGGACATCCAGAGGGCTTATCGCTCCCGAAGGTTCATTGACTTGGAATTCACAATCCACTTTTGTCTTGCCAATTATTGGAACAAAAGAGACAACTTATCTATTTATGGGCGATCGATGGTCATTTCCTAAACAGGCTTCTTCGGCTACTTATGTTTGGCAACCACTTATCATTTCAGGCACTTCACTTTCTATGCCAATGTATCAGGAAGGCTGGCAAATTAATATTGGAACGGGAATTGCAACTGAAATTAAAAGAGGTGATAAAATTATAGAAAACACAGATAAAAGCATTCAATACACTGGAAATTGGCAACAGCTGAACAATGAAAATGTTGGTTCTGAAAGCAAATCTGACGAAAAAGACGCTTCGTATTCTATCCAATTTAGCGGACAACAAATCGCCTTGTATAGTTATGTTGGTGTCGAAAATGGGTATGCGAAAATGCTGCTTTCCGACAAAAATGGAAAAATAATAGCAACTTCCTTGATTGATATGTACAGCAAGTCAGCCTTGTCAACACCAGTTTTTAGGTCACCACTTTTGAAAAAAGACGTTTATAAATTGACCGTTTATGTTACAGGCGAAAGATCAAATTGGTCTGATAAAAGGAAATCGATTTACGGCAGCACAGGAAACTTTGTTACTTTGGATAAAATAATAATAAACTAAATAAGAGTACTAAATTAATTAAATAGAACACAATGAAGAACATTTTAAGATTGCTAATTTGCCTTATCGGGTTTTCGCAAGTTACATTTTCGCAGGACTACAGTAAAGATAGCTTTCCAGACGGAACCATAATACCACAATGGTTTAAGGATTATACTAAAATTGAATTAAAAAATTTAGGCAAACAATATAGCATTACCGATTACGGCGTTAAAAAAGACAGCACAAAAATTCAAACGATCGCCATACAAAAAGTCATCGACAAAGCGGCAGCAAATGGTGGTGGTGTAATTGTGATTCCTAAAGGAGTTTATTTGACAGGTGCGTTATTTTTTAAACCGAAAACCCATCTTTATGTTTCAGAAGGTGGCGTTCTTAAAGGTTCAGATGATATTGCAAACTTCCCTATTATGCCTTCAAGAATGGAAGGCCAAAACCTAGATTATTTCCCTGCAGTGGTCAATGCTTATGGTGTAGATGGTTTTACCATTACCGGAAAAGGAACCATCAACGGAAATGGACGAAAATACTATGACGCCTTTTGGGCAAGACGAAAAGTGAATCCAAAATGCACCAATCTTGAAGTTTCAAGACCTCGATTAGTATTTGTTTGGAATTCGAATAACGTACAATTTCAAGATGTAAAATTGATTAATTCTGGTTTTTGGACCAATCATTTTTACAAATGCAATAATGTAAAACTGCTTGATTTGCATATTTCTTCTCCCCATTTAGAGGTAAAAGCCCCGAGTACAGACGCCATCGATATTGATATTTGTACCAATGTTTTGGTTAAAGGTTGTTATATGTCAGTAAACGATGATGCCATTGCATTAAAAGGAGGTAAAGGCCCATTCGCAGATACGGATAAAAACAATGGTCCAAATTTTAATATTATCATCGAAGATTGCCATTTTGGATTCTGTCATTCGGCTTTAACCAATGGTAGCGAAGCCATTCACAACAAAAATGTGATTATGCGCAACTGCCAAATTGATGGTGCAACCAGAATGTTATGGCTCAAAATGAGACCTGATACGCCTCAACGTTACGAATACATCAGAGTAGAAAATATAAAAGGCGAGGCCAAAAACTGCTTGGTTGTTTTAGCTTGGAAGCAATTTTTTGATTTAAAAGGACGTCCGGATGTGCCATTATCCTACGGTGATAATGTTACCCTAAAAAATATCAATCTAAAATGTGATACCTTTTTTGCTGTTGAAAAAGATCCAAATGTTCGATTGTCTAATTTTACTTTCGAAAATTTGAATATCGAAGCTAAAAAGACTGAGATTGACAAAAGCATTGTAGATGGCATCACTCTCAAAAATGTATCTATCAATAAGAAATTAGTAGAATAATTACCATCCAAAAATGGGATATAATAAACCCGTTGGATGCAATTCCTTTTTTGACATTGCTCCAATGGGTTTCTAATTAATCGCAATTTATGAATAAAGTTTTCAATCTAAAAGCAGCGTCAACAATCGTATTATTGTTTTGTTTTTTGGTTTCCTTTAGCCAAAAGAAGTCAATAGAAAAACCCAATATCATTTTGATCATTGCCGATGATGCCGGATGGAATGATGTAGGCTATAACGGTTCGGAAATACAAACACCAAACATTGATAAATTGGCCAAAAATGGAGTAATCTTGAACCGCTTTTATGCCAGTCCAACTTGTTCTCCTTCGAGAGCTAGTCTGTTGACAGGAAGACCTTCTAGTCGAATGGGGATTGTGGCGCCAATTAGCGACAAGAGCAAAACAAAACTACCCGATTCGATTCCTACTTTGCCCAAATTACTAAATCAAAACAACTATCAGACGGCGCTTTTTGGAAAATGGCATTTGGGATTACAACCCAGTAGCGGGCCAAAAGCCTATGGATTTGATTATTCCTACGGATTTTTGCACGGACAAATAGACCAATACACTCATAAATATAAAAATGGTGACGAGAGTTGGTATAGAAACGGGGAGTTTATTGTAGAAAAAGGACACGCCACCGATTTAATTACCGAGGAAGCCATTCAATGGATTTCGGAAAAAAGAGATTCAAAGAAAAATTTCTTTATACAACTTGCCTATAGCGCGCCCCATTTCCCTTTGCAAGAAGAGCAAAAATGGAAAGAACCCTATATGAATGCTATAAAAAACAGTTCTCGAAGAGATTATGCCGCTGCAATGAGTCATATGGACAATAGCATTGGCGTACTACTTGCCAAGTTAAAACAAGAGAAATTAGACAAAAACACGCTAATTATTTTTATGAGTGACAATGGTGCTATGGAAAATTGGGATTCTAAAAAGGAGTACAATGGAGTTCACCCTTCGAATGATAGACTTGGCGACAACACACCACTCAGAGATTGGAAAACCTCCAATTATGAAGGTGCCATCAGGGTTCCTTGCGTATTTTATTGGAAAGGACAGCTTATAAACTATAAAAACGAAAGTTACATTTCGGTTATAGATATGTTACCAAGCTTATTGTTTTTGGCTGGTGATGAAAACCTTCCCTCCTCTATCGAAGGGAAAAATGTATGGTCAGCCATTTCAGAAAACAAAGCGATTCCCAATCAAGAAATTTACGTCAGAGGTCATTTGCAGGAAAGTTTAATTCAAAAACCTTGGAAAATAGTTAGAACCCGACATCTTACTATTCCTGCCGATTATGAACTTTATGATATCGAAAAGGATCCAAGTGAGAAAAACAACTTGATTTCACAAAATGAAGCTTTAGCCGAAAAAATGAAAATCGCCCTTGAAAATCAATTTAAAAAGGATGCGAAAGAGGTTAATTTGAATGGAATTAAGTAAAACCGAATCAGAAAATGGCAACTATTGAAATAACAAAAGTAACTTTAAACGATATTGACCAATTGCAAAAAATTGGCAGACAAACTTTTGAAGAAACATTTTCAGAATCCAACTCCGAAGAGAATATGAAAAACTATTTGGAGGAAGGATTTTCTAACGAAAAGTTGACCGCCGAACTCAACGACCAAAACTCCGAATTTTATTTTGCGACATTCGACAATGAAGTTATTGGTTACCTTAAAATCGACTTTGG